>Ga0310786_10005135_pt1 | contig 17899 bp, 16 predicted proteins | sample AusTroGonzalo_MG_FD_203881 | JGI IMG/M metagenome (GOLD analysis project Ga0310786, IMG submission 203881) | Bovine rumen microbial communities from tropical cattle in Woodstock, Queensland, Australia - Gonzalo_03 (v2) (version 2) | ecosystem: Host-associated > Mammals > Digestive system >... | reverse complement strand
CCACCAGCACCATCCGCCCGGTACGCACCGGATCGAACAGGCCCGGGATCGACATCGTCGAGCGCATGGCCGTGGTGATGGAGCCGCTACCCCAGTTCTTCGCCTTCGAGCTGACCATGTCGCCCGCCACGCAGACGAACGGCATCGGCAGCTTCGCGAAGGAAATGCTGTCCTGATAGCCCACAGACATGCTTGACAGCAAATTATTTACGTTGAATCCGTACGCATAGCCCGACGGCAGCGAATTCATCAGGGCGGTCGTTCCAGCACGCCCCGTCCCGCGCTCCTGGATCTCTCGGCGGACGCGTTCGCGGAAGCGGTATTCCACCTTCTCCGGCTGCCCCTTCGGGTAATGGAAGGGGAACGAGAGCAGGTAGGTCGCACGGTTCATCTTGGTCGTGTAGGGAATGTATTCCGGCGCCACGCGATCGGTCAGCATCACGCTCCAATCCTGGCTCTTGAAGAGTTCCTCGAGGTCCGCGGCGCGGTAGCCCATGGCGTAGAAGCCACCCACGAGGCCGCCGATACTGGTGCCGCAGACGAAGTCAATGGGAATGCCCATTTCCTCGATATATTTCAACGCGCCCACCTCGGCGGCTCCTTTCGCGCCGCCGCCGGAGAGCACTACCCCCACGATAGGGCGCTTTTGCGTATTGCGTACGCGATTCAGCTGCTGGCGGATCTCACGGATGGCCACGGCGTCGGAACGCGGGTCCACGCTGTCCGCCGACAGGCCGTTGGGGTAGGTCTGTGCGTGCAGGGATCCGGTCAGAAGAAGGGCCGCTAATCCGAAGAGGCATGTTGTCCGGCGAGCATCCCGCACGCGGCCAGGATGTCTTCGCCTCGCGAAGAACGAATAGTGCATAGGGTCTGATGGGTGTTTAGGCGGTCCCGGAAAGCCTCCATCGCCGCGTCGGTGGCGCAGTCGTAAGGGAAATCCGGAATTTTATGGAAACGGATTAGGTTCACGCGACACTCCAGCCCGCGCAGCAGGCGGATGAGCGCATCTGCATGGCGCTTGTCGTCATTGAACCCCTTGAACATGGTATATTCGAAGCTCACGCGGCGCTGGCCGCTGAAGTCGTATTGCCGGATTAAGTCGATGACCGCCTTGATGTCCCAGGCCTTCTGGGCGGGCATCATCTGCAGGCGCTCCTCCGGGAAAGGGTTATGCAGCGAGACCGCCAGGTGGCAGCGCTGCTCATCGAGATATTTTTTCAGTGTCGGCAGCACGCCGATCGTGCTCACGGTGATGCGCTTGGGGCTCCAAGCGAAGCCCCAGGGTGCCGTCAGCACCTCGATGGCGCGGCTGACGGCGTCGTAATTATCCAGCGGCTCGCCCATCCCCATAAACACGGTGTTGGTGAGTTCGCCGGCCTCGTCGATGCTCAGGAACTGGTTCAGAATGTCCGCCGCGTCCAACTGTCCATGGAATCCGTGCCGGCCCGTCATGCAGAACTTGCAACCCATCTTGCAACCCGCCTGCGAGCTGACGCACAGCGTCTTGCGGTCCTCCTCGGGGATCATCACGGACTCGATGAATTCCACTTTTCCCGGATCCAGTCCTTCGATTCTGTCCACTTCCTCTGGACCCTGGGGGCCACCATCCTTCACGGACAGTTTTTCTCCTTTTACATTGTCCGGTCTATTTCCTGATTTAGCGCTGGGGACGGTTTTGCCGGCGGGATGGACCTCGAAGAGATACTTTTTGGTGCCGTCGGTGGAGATGGAACTGCCGACGGGAGCGCTGGTGCCGAGATCATATTTCTCGGAGAGGGCCTCCTTGGCCGCCTTGGAAATGTTGACCATCCGGTCCCAGCTCGTGGCGCGCTTGGCGTACAGCCAGTCCGCGAGCTGCGCGCCCACGAAGCCCTTCAGCCCGCAGCTCACCGCGGCCTGCTTCAGCTCCTCGAGCGTCATCCCAAGCAATTTCTCTTTCATCGATGCAAATTTAATAAAATCGCGCGAAATCCGGCACCCGGGACCCGGTTACTTTCACACACTTTCCCGCATCGCGCCGTTTTTCATAACTCACTATCACCCAGCGACTTCCCAAAGTAACCATGCCCCCAGAGCCCCAGTTACTTTCACAAATCTCACAACTACAAGCACTTACGAAAAACAGGCCCCACTCCCCTCTTACCCCACATCGTGCTGTTTTTCGCAATTCACTATCATCCAACTACTTACAAAAGTAACCGGTTCCCCAGCGACCCGGTTACTTTCAGAAATAGCTTGCATTCAATCAGTTGCAGAAAACGGTGAAAAGTGAAGAAACTTGGCAACCTGTTTCTCGCTCGCTTTCGTATTCGCTAATAGATAGCGCGCCAGCCGAATCTGTCGCTCTTCAGGAAGCCGCAGCAAAGGCAACCCAGGTCCCAACAGCCCATGCCGTTCAACGGCAGAGCACATCTCCCGATACGGTACATCCGAGTTGAAGCCAAAGGTCTCCTTCACTTCAAATTCCTGACCTGTAGTTAGTTCCGTCGATGCAATCATTTTATCGATGCTGTCGAACAACTCTTCGCAACCCTTCCGGTCAAAGAAGAAAAACCTTTGGATGATAAAGTCTGTCAACTGCTCCTTCTCCTCCCCGTCCAAAGATGAGAACAAATGATGCAACAGATTGTATTTCAAATACCTGCCGGAACGAAACTCGTGTTCAACCATATGGATGGCATCTACCAACGGCTTGCGGCTATACCGGATGACGGGCCGCCGGGAGAACGGGTATTCCTCCTCATAATATGGCAAAAAGGTCCACCGGTCCTCCCGTGCCTTCTGCACCAGCTTCTTCTCCACCGGATTATTGAAGATATAGATCATACAGGACCGCATTTTCTTCTCGTCCTTTTTGGGTGCACTCCCGAAATGCCCGTCAAACAAAGCGCCGCTCCGACCGGTCTCCCGATTGTAATTCCTCGCAAATGTCGAGGACAGATCGTGCTCATAAGCAGACAGTTGTACAAGATCCTCCGGAAGCGAACCCTCATGAACATGCGTATACATATGACTAGTCCCAAGGACACGCAATTTGTGCTTGCGCGACAACACAGACTGAAGCGTATAATAAACCAGGTGATCCTCTCTTCGATAAAAGAGCACACCACCATCGCGGGTGATTTTGTAGGTGTGTTGCAACGCCTCTTCAGCGTGTCTCCGTTTCTTTTTCATTTTTGCCGTTTTACATAATTAATTATCGTCCAGGGCTTTATGAAAGTAACTAGTATCTTCTGGCACCAGTTACTTTCACAAAATGTTCATTCAGAGCATTTTGCAAAAAATAGCGATCCGCACTACGGCGGGGCGATGGCGCAGCGCCCGAGGCGGGCGGCGTCCTCCGGCGGGAGGATGCCCGCCTCGCCCAGCGCTGCGACGGTCCAGCCCTCCCGCGGCGTGTGTTCGCGGAAGAGCACGATCGAGCGCGCCGCTTGCCGCGAGCGGATATAGGGGTGCCGCTGCAGCGAGTCCGCAGGCAACGTCCACAGCGCGTACGGCGCCGGTGGCGAGCAGTACACGAGGTCCGCGAGCGCATCGTATTTCTCGCGATCAAAGCGATAAATATCAAGCAGTTGCTCGGGGAATGAGTACCCGCCCAGCTCCGCGCGGTACGCCAGGATGCGCTTCGCGTACCACGCCCCGATCCCGGGCAGGTCGTCCAGCGCCGCCGAGTCCGCGCGGTTCAGGTCCACCTTCGGGATGTCGATGAAACGCTCCAGTCGCCGAAACACCGAGTCTGCGACGACGAACGATTTCGCGAAATCTGCCTTCCGGCGAAATCGTCCCCCGCTCGCCCGATACCGCTCGATCGCTGCCGCCTGTTTCTCGCTGAATCCCAGCCGGATCAGATCCTCCACCGACACGGTGTTCGGGTTAAAGCGGAAACTCTCCACCCGCCGCGTCTCCTTCCGGTACGACTCCACGTACTCCGAATGCGACGCGTTCTTTCTTACTAGGCTGCCATTCGGGTGCTCCTGTCTGAAACTGTCCGTCTGGCGAGGCGAGATCCCGAACTGCTCCCCTGCATCACTATTATAAACAAAAACAGTATCCGGCCGATCCCGGTTGGCCTCCAGCCGAAGCCGGCCGGCGCGGACAACGAAAAGCGCCGCCTGGTAGCCGACAATCAGGAAAGCGAGGGCAATCGCCCCCACCTTGAACACCGCCGCCGACGGCTTATTCTTCTCGTCCTCTTTCGATTTCATAAAAAAGGACCGGATGATTCAGCAGGAGGGTAAACTTGAGTGGTTAAATAATAGCAATAATACGATGAACGTGCCAAACCCACATCCGGTCCTGCCGCGAAGATGGCAAAAGAATCCACACCAATTCCCGATTAATCGATTAACTGACAACAAAAATATACGTTATTTACACCCTGACCGATTCCCGACAGGAAACCACCCAAAATTGATAGAATCCTCATCCTGGCCCGCACATTGACCTCTCGCGGGAGCCGCCGGAAATCGTATATTCCGGCGGCTACAGCCCCGATTCGAGAGAAATCCGTTCAAGACAGGAAAAAGTTGTGAGGGGGGTGGCACAAAATATCAACAAGCTATAAGCCAGCGACTTGCAGCTCACAGCAAAGAGAGAGAGAGAGAGAGATCGAGTAGCTACTCCGCCTCCAGGTCTTTATACTTGTTCCGGTGCTCGCGGGGGGCGTCGGAGACGTAGCCACCGACGATCAGCACGATCTCACCCTTGGGCTCAACCGCCTGGAAATGAGCGAGTACCTCGGACAGAGGCCCGCGGACATGCTCTTCGTGAACTTTAGAGATTTCCCGGGCGACCGAGCACGGGCGACCGGGCCCGAACGCTTCGCAGAGCTGCTCCAGCGTCCGAACGAGCCGGCGGGGCGATTCGTAAAAGACCATCGTGCGCGGCTCGGAGGCCAGCGCCGCCAGCAGCGTCGCGCGCCCCTTCTTCTGCGGAAGGAACCCTTCAAAGCAGAAACGGTCGCACGGCAGGCCCGACGAGACGAGCGCCGGGATGCACGCCGTCGCGCCAGGAAGCGTCTGTACCTCAATGCCTTCCGAAGCGCACTCGCGTGCCAGCAAGAAACCCGGATCGGAGATCCCGGGCGTGCCCGCATCGCTCACCAGCGCGACCTTCAGCCCGGTCTCGAGCCGCTCGCGAACCAGCGCAACCGTCTGGTGTTCATTGAACTTATGATGCGAGAGAACCTGCTTGCCGCGGATCTCGAAATGCTGCAGCAGCACGGCCGTCGTGCGCGTGTCCTCCGCGAGGATCAAATCGGCCTCCTGCAGCACCTGGACGGCCCTGTAGGTCATATCGCCGAGATTGCCGACAGGGGTCGGCACGATGTACAAAATTCCTTTTGCGCCCATACGCATCCGCACAGAATTTGCTATCTTTGTGCAACCACAAATGTAAGCAATGTTTTCCGAGAATCATAGAAAATCCGGATGCATCGAGGTCGTCTGCGGCTCGATGTTTTCCGGCAAGACAGAAGAACTGATCCGGCGCCTGCGCCGCGCCCAGTTCGCCAACCAGCAGATCGCCATCTTCAAGCCGACCCTCGACAAGCGCTACAGCGACGTCGAAGTGGTCTCGCACGATTTCCATAAACTCACCTCCACGCCCATCCAAGCCCCGTCCGAGATGCTCGAAAAGGTCGGCCCCGAGGTGCAGGTCGTCGGCATAGACGAGGCGCAATTTTTCGACGACTCGCTCGTCGAAGTCTGCCAGACCCTTGCCAACCGCGGCGTGCGCGTCATTGTGGCTGGCCTCGACACCGACTACCTCGGCGTCCCCTTCGGCCCGATGCCGCGCCTGATGGCCGTGGCCGAAGACGTCCAGAAGGTCCACGCGATCTGCGTCCGCTGCGGCGCGCTCGCGAACCACTCGCACCGCCTCAGCAAGAGCCAGGACCTGGTGCTGCTCGGCGAAAAGGACATCTACGAGCCCCTCTGCCGCGACTGCTTCAACGCCGCCCGCGCGGAGGAAGCCGCCAAGTAACCCCCACTCCTCCCCTTTCCTGTGAGCAGCAACTTACAGTTCACCGCGCGACGGAGGGAAGATGGAAAGAAGGAGGAGGAGGAGGAGGAAGGGAGAAGAAAACAGCTCCAGATATGGAAGAGACCAGAATTCTGAAGGATTACCGCTACTATCTGCGGATGGAGCGCCGGCTGTCGCCGAACACGGTGGCGGCCTACGGGCGCGACGTCGCGGAGCTGCTGGAAGCGCTGGAACTGGAGCCGCGGGCGGTCCGGACGGAGGATATCGAACGCTACCTGGCGAGCCGGGCGGGGGGAGATTCCCGGTCGGAGCCGGGAATGACGAGACAGGAGCCGGGAATGACTAAAGCGTTGAGCAAGCGGAGCCAGGCGCGGCTGCTGAGCTCGCTAAGGTCGTTCTTCGACTGGCTGATCCTGGAGGGCGAGCGGCAGGACAACCCCTGCGACCGCATCGACGCGCCGAAGCTCGGCCGCTACCTCCCGGAAGTCCTTTCCGTCGAGGAAGTCACGGCCATCCTTGAATCGGTTGACACGGCCGCCGGCTGGACCGGCCTGCGCGACCGCGCCATCCTCGAAATCCTCTACGGCTGCGGCCTGCGCGTCTCCGAAGCCTGCAGCCTGCAAATCTCGCACGTCTATCTCCAGGAGGGCTTTGTGCGCGTCGTCGGCAAAGGCGACAAAGAGCGGCTCGTCCCCCTCGGGGAAATGGCTGCCGACGCCTTCAAGAACTACCTCGACGCACGCCCCGCGGCCGCCGAACCGGCCTTCGACGACGTCGCCTTCCTGAACAAAAACGGCCGCCCGCTGAGCCGGGTAGCCATTTTCAATCTCGTCAAAAAGCAAGCGCTGCTCGCAGGCGTCCGCAAGGAAATCTCCCCGCACACCTTCCGCCATTCCTTCGCCACGCACCTCATCGAGAACGGCGCCGACCTGCGCATCGTGCAGGAAATGCTCGGCCACGAGTCGATCCTCACCACGGAAATCTACACCCACATCGACGCCGCCACCTGGCAGCGCGCGATCCTCGACCATCACCCGCGGCGCTAGGCGCTAGCGGCCGTAGCGCTTCTCGATGACACGCCAATCGACCAGGGGCCACAGGGCCTTCAGATGGTCCGGCCGGCGGTTCTGATAATCCAGATAATAAGCGTGCTCCCACACGTCGAAGGTCAGCAGCGGCGTGAAGCCGTGCGCGACGGGATTGTCGGCGCCGGCATACTGCGCGATTGACAAAGCGCCGGTCGCATCCGCCTGCAGCCACACCCAGCCGCTCCCGAACAGGCCCGCGCCCTTGGCGACGAACTCCATCTGGAAAGCCTCCAGCGAGCCCCACTGCTTCGCGATCTGCGCCGCCAGCGCGCCCTGCGGGGCCGCATCCGCCTGCGGCGCACGGAACTGCGTGAAATACAGGTTGTGATTCAGGATCTGCCCGGCGTTGTTGAACACCCCGCCGCTCGCGCGGCAGATGATCTCCTCCAGCGACAACCCCTCGAACTCGCTCCCCGGCAGCGCCGCATTCAGGTTGTTGACATAGGCCTGCAGGTGCTTCCCGTGATGGAACGAGAGCGTCTGCGCGCTGATCACCGGCTCCAGGGCCGTGGGCGCGTAAGGTAAAGAGATAAGCGTAAACATAATGTGGTCGTATCAATTGGTTTCCCCAAAGATACGATTTTTTCGGAACTTAGAGCACCTTCACGCGAAGCTTCGCGTAGGCGCGCTCCACCTTCGCCAGCGCCGCCTCAACGCTCTCGTCGCGCGCCAGCAGCACCCCCATGCGGCGGTGCCCCTTGATGAACGGCTTGCCGAACAGGCGGATCTGCACATCCGGCTCGGCGAGCACCTCCTCCAGGTTCTCGAACACGACCTGCGTCGTATCACCCTCAACCACAATCGCTTTTGAGGCCGACGGACCGAAGAAATTCACCTTCGGAATGGGCAGCCCCAGCACCGCCCGCGCATGCAGCGCGAACTCGGACAGGTCCTGGGAGATCATCGTCACCATACCCGTATCGTGCGGGCGCGGCGACACCTCGCTGAACAGCACCTCGTCGCCGCAAACGAACATCTCCACGCCGAAGATTCCGTAGCCGCCGAGGGCGTCCGTGATCTTCTTGGCGATGTCCTGCGCCTGCTTGAGTGCGGTTTCGCTCATCGGCTGCGCCTGCCAGGATTCGCGGTAGTCGCCGTCCACCTGATGGTGGCCAATCGGGTTCAGGAAGGTCGTGCCGCCCGCGTGACGGACGGTCAGCAGCGTGATCTCGTAATCGAATTTCACGAAGCCCTCCACGATCACCTCGCCCGCACCGGCGCGGCCGCCCTCCTGGGCAATCGCCCAGCACTTGTCGGCGTCCGCGGGGGTCTTGCACACGCTCTGCCCGTGGCCGGAGGAGCTCATGATCGGCTTCACCACGCAGGGCGTGCCCACCGCGGCGATGGCCGCGTCAAAGTCTTCGCGCGTCGCCGCGAAACGGTAATTCGACGTCGGCAGCCCGAGCGTTTCGTGCGCCAGCTGCCGGATCCCCTTGCGGTTCATCGTCAGGAAGGTCGCGTTCGCCGTCGGGATCACGTGGTACCCCTCCTTCTCCAGCTGCACCAGCGTCGGGGTCGCGATCGCCTCCACCTCCGGGATAATCATGTCCGGCTTCTCGCGTTCGATAATCTCGCGGAGCTTCGCCCCGTCCAGCATCGACAGCACATAGCTGCGGTGCGCCACCTGCATCGCCGGCGCATTCTCATAGCGGTCGAGCGCAATCACCTCGACACCATAACGTTGCAACTCGATTGCAACTTCCTTTCCCAATTCACCCGAGCCGCACAGCAGCGCCTTCTTCGCGACGCCCGTCAGCGGAGTTCCGATTTTTACCATAGCTTCAAAAATTTAATATACAAAGATAGCGATTCTCCGGGAAGTACGTATACGACTGATTTGCATTACTCCAAATGTCGATCGAAATCCATCCGTTCATGCAGTACCCTGGATATCAGCGTATTCCCATCCTCCAGGACCTTATAGAAGATAACATGCCGACCAACAGAATACTTCCGATAACCATCCCGGACATATCCATAGGGCTGCCCTAAAGTTTCAGGAGATTCTGCAATGTAAGCACACGCGCTCAGCAGATCATTGAGATACTTATTCGCCTGCTCACGCGACCAATTCTCCAGCGTATATCGCCAGATCCCGGCCAGATCTTTTTCCGCCAGTCTAGATAGCCTGTACTTCTGCATCATACGCCGCATTTAATCGTTCCACAAACGCCTTAGGATCAAAATCCTCAACGATTCCACTCTCCTCACCTTCGATTAAAGCAGCACGCATCGCAGCAAGTCTGGTTTCATCCTCCTCCAGCCGGCGAAGCGCGGCCCGGACGACTTCACTGGCATTATTGTAACGCCCACCTGCGATATTCTGCCGGATGAACTCCTCATAATGCTGTCCCAAAGACACCGTAACAGTTCTTGCCATTTCAAACATACTTGGTTCCTCCACAAAGGTAAGAATATTTCTTACATCTTCAACATTCTTCGTTATTTTTCCCGCAAGATGGCAAAAAGAAAACGGAAAAACGAAGATTAATCGATTAATTCATAAGCGCCTGAAGACCATCCTGTTACAAGGGGACAACACTGCACCTGATGGTCGCAGTATCCTCACGATGAACACCTTACCGGCGCCGTTAACTAAACGATTAATCTTTGGAGAAGACGAATGTTTTTCGTAAAGCCCCTGACCCAGACCCGCAGCATTATATCCCTCTCCCCCACTGATTCACCCGCCTCAACTTCTCCCCCGCCTCCAACAACACTCTAAACATCTCCACCCTCTCTCCCTTCATCTTCCCGGCATTAAGCACCTTCCGATTCGCCTTCAGCCAGTTCAACATATCGTGCTCCTCAATGCGATGCCGCGACGGATTCCCATGGTTCGTCTCCATGAAACCCATCACCTCATTGTATCTGGCCAGCCATCGGTCCTCTTGCGTCATAGCCTCAGAAAACTAAGCGTTGTCACTAATCATGCGGCGAACTACGTCAAACCGCCGCAAGCGGCAAATGCCAACCAGCCCCGCAAGCCGCCTTCGGCAAATCCCCCTTCGGGAAATGCCGACGGGGCGCCATACAAGTTCCGCCTCGTCATTTGTAATAGATAAAACAACGCACCACAAAAGGAGCTCTATCTTCGCGAGCGGCAGCGAGCAGTTGTAAAAGATAGACTCCGCAGCTCGCAAACAACCCCGATCTTTACGAGCCCCGCGGCGGAAAAGGCACAAACAGTTTTGCCAGAAGTGGCTTTCAACGTTGAAAGCCCGTAGCAGACGAGACTGTTTGTACAATGAATACTAAGGATTCTTCTCGTCGCCGCATTTACCTTCGGTTAAAAAACGCCGCGCTCAACCACTTACTTCAGCATCACCTCCTGGAGTACGTTGAACTAATGCAGACCATTCATGACTTCCTCCAGCTTCTCTTATGAGAAAAACAGGCCCGGCAAATTCCGAGACCCGATAGTCGATAATGAAGTGGCGACTCCCTTTGCAGGTAATCTTTCAAATACCAACCTCTTCTTTAATTGCCGCCCTTAGAGGCATTTACATTTCCGACCATGATGGAGAAACAACTTTTCGAAAAAAACAAAGACTATTTGCCAAATACACACCATCTACCTAAACTCGCCCGCCCATTGCGCTTCATTCTTAATCTTCCTGGCGATTATAGCATCTATCAACCCCGGCGCCATTTTATCTATATCTTCCATTGTATACTCCCCTATATGTGGCACATATTCTTTGTTTAAGTAATTATACAACCAACCTAGAAGACAAAACGAAAAAGATAAAGGAGCGTCAAAATCATCAGGATCACCCAATCCGATGTTGCTAATACTTAAGCCATGTACATACTGTGAGAAATATGACATTATGTTGCTAATATCTCTTATTTCTAACATCCCATACATCTCTTTCCATGAATAAGCATTCTTGTCCTTCTCATGAAAAGGATCTACTTGTTTGAACTTCCAATTCCTTTTTCGAATCAAAGCATCAATTTCATTATTATGCGCGGCATAAATGGGTAATTTCTTTATCGCATCATCACACATCTTAATACAATCAACTGCATTATTCTTTGCGCCTTGAACCTGCCGCATCAAAGCAACAAATGTCTCTTTGGGTATTCTTCCGTCGTAAGACATTCTACAATCTTTAAGGTACTCATATCTCTGCGATACGCCATCAAGCACATATAGAAAATGTCGCAATATCTTTTCTTCTTCTTTCTGGCAGTTATATACTACCTGTAATATGGCCATATTATCTGCCAGAATTCGGACCAATGAGCAAACAGTATTGTAGTCCTTTTCTTCCCTGGCCACCTTGACAAGGGTTGCAGCTTGCATCAAAACTTTTCTACAGAATTCCAATACATAACCTGGTATATCGGTAATAGAACTGTTGGGGAATACTACTCTAGCCTTGTCAACAATGACATTGCATATTCGGATAATATGTTCAACGGCGTCCTCCGTACAACTGAAACGCTCATCCATTTCTGGAATAGGGATTCTCATCTGAGTAGTTTATTTCTAGTATTTCACCTCCACATACGGATTATGACACTCCATCGTCCATCCTGTTTCTTTACGGCTGAAGAAAACACCAGGGATATCAGTTACTTGCGAGAATGGTAAATTCTCACCATCATTCACCCGAACACGATATTTCAAATCCACCGAGCAGAGATATGTCTGCCCGTCATACTTCTTGCAAAGCAATCTGTCATATTCTTTATCTGCTCCTTCCCCTGTAATACTAAACTGATGTATGACCGGGATCGAAGCCGTTTTTGAGACCGGTCTAATGAGTTGGACCGATATCCATTCCTTTGCCAAGGGCGAGAAAGCGTCACTATGCTGGATATCATCAGCGAATCTTTCTAGATATGTGGCCACGTATGACAATCGTGATGTATTTTCCGGCTCATCCAGTTTGCTCGCCAGTTCAGAAGCGACCTTTCGAGAGTTGATGCCAGTGAGATAAATTTGAACCGCCCATTTTGTTGGCAATCCGTATTGGGTAATCAGGCTCATCTCCTCGTAGAATTCCCTATATTCATCCACTTCCAGCATGGCGCTCCTTGCAGCCAAAGCATTCATAAACCATGTAAAGGTGAAACCATAGTATTTCTCAGCCATTGTCATTAGTGCATGATTCAACGGTTCACCTTGAATCCACTGGGAGCGTATCTTATCCAGTTCCGCCAGTTCATACCGTATGATTCTGTTTGATGGTATTTCTGCTATAAGTTGATCAAACTGGTAGACATAAAAAAGAATCGCCTCTATATCCCGTTTTGATTGCAGATACTCATCAACCAATGCATCCAGTCTATCTAAATGATTCTCGAAATAAAGAGCCACACTTAAGGGTATCCCTGAAGATGCAAATGCTTGGGGCATAGGTGTTCCATTTGTCATTTTCCTGACAGCCATGACCCTGGCTTTTAGTATTGAGATATCCTTCTTGCGCTCCTCTTCCTCTTCTTCTTGAATAATAGCCAACGACTTACGGAAGTGCTCTTCGACCCAGTCCAAATTATCGTTCTCATCTTCACGATAAGCCAAATCAAGGGACAATAAAGAATCGTCTATCAATTCGAAGAATTGAGACGCCCCTCCCAGTTCATTCAGATTGTTCTCCGCTATGAGTTGCAACAGATAGTCAAAATCTATTTTCAATGACACCTGTAATTCTTTTAACTCGTTCAGCCAGTGATAAACACCACTTTCAACCTTGTCAATGGATACGCTTGACATATATTTATCTGCGACCCAGAGACTTTTCCTTTCGGCCTCTACGTCTTTGCAATCGCAAACAAATAGAATCTTTCCTTCTGTGTCAACAAATGATCTGCCGGCCCTTCCCGCCATATTCCAGAAATCACGGTACGATAGATAGGTGCCAGGACTGATAAGTGTACCTATCACTATTACTGTTGATACGCCTAAGTTCACGCCTTGGGCCAACGTGTTGGTCGCATATACATAACGAGCCTTTCCTTTTCGCAGCAAGCGTTCTGTAAATCTGCGAACATCAGACTTTAATGCCGCACTATGACACAGAATTCCTTTCTTGGCAAAGTTTAAATATATACCATCCTCTTCACACTCTCTACATACAAGTTGAAACCTCATCCAATCAGGATCATCACCCCAATCAATATCTTCTTCGTTCTCTAACAATCCAAGCATAATTCTGGCATTACTCAACACCTGTGCCGGAGTAGGGCAGTATAAAAGGATGGAACCAAGCGATGAAAGCTTTTGGGCGGCTCTAGCTATCAGTTCTTTCTTATCTACATCATTTGCTTTTTTAACAAATGAACGATTAAAGCACCGAGGCTCGCTTTTCCACTCTATGTCTAATCTTCTTTTGTAGCACAATATTTTCCCGAAACGTTGACTTGACGGTCTCCACGTATCTTTCACCACATTCTCATCCCCATTAGCAAGCCATACAGACATGTCCTCCGCGTTTGGTAATACAGCTGATAGTACCAGAAAACGCCCATGGTTTTGTCTGACAATACGTCGTAGTTCCTCCGAGAACATTTCATTGGCCACTTCACGTTGCCCCTGACCAAGCAGGTGACCTTCATCCATTATTACAAGACGGATTTCCCCCACCATCTCATCACTTGCACGTAAAATAGCTTTCGCTTTTTCTGGAGTAGCAATTACCACTCTTGCTTGCTCCATCTCCTGCCGATCAAGAGCAGTATATTGGGCGGAACCATACAAATGTGTCACGTAATACTCTATAGGGTTGAAAGTCGCGCTCAGCGTTTCTTCCATCTCATAAGAAAGAGAACGATATGGAGCGATATAGAGAACTTTGGATTGGGAATCAAACAATAAGGTCTGAAGAATCACCAATTCTGCTACACGTGTTTTCCCGCTACTGGTGGGCATGCTCACCACGGCTCCATCAATACCCAGCACTTTTTCAAGTGCCCTGCGTTGCGAAAGGAACAAATCAGTAATGGGATGCGTCCTGAAAGAAAGAGAATTGATGTACTGCCGTAGTTTTAGTTTAGCGGCATTGTCAAATGCGGGACGATAATCAACACCTATTTTAGAAAATGCTTCAACCCAGCCCAGATCGTCCACTTTATACGCTGGATTCTGACCCACATTAGACCATAAACTGCTTTTGTCTATTCCAGCTATCAGAATCCTCACGAGCCGGAACAACCACCAAATAGCAGGTTCACTACCCATCAAAGTAAGCTCAAATGCATCATTAATCGTGTTGTAAGCAGTTTCCAGATACTTTTCTTGTCCATAGTAATAGTAGTTGACCGTTAGTTCCATTACTCTGGCGAGCAAAATCTCATATACGGCCTCATACTCCATCTTTTCTGGCGCCAGCAGAATCTGCTTGGCTTGTTCTTCCAATACACACAGTTGCCTCGAAAGAAAGCACCAAAGCAAGCGGCTCATTGGCGTTTCATAATTCCTATCCTTTAGCAGTATAAAAGCTTTTGAATACTGGTTGGCACAATAATATGCCAGACTGCCTATCAATCGATTGTAATTTGTAAGTTCATCCTCGTTTCCCCGTGTTATATTATTGTGTTCCAACAGTTCTGCTCCTCGCTCAAAATATAAAGCGGCTTCTTGGAAGCGTCCTTCTTCAAAGAACGAGCAAGCTGCTTCAAGGCTCAGGTATGCCTGCTGATGAGTTAATTCAGTGAGTTGGGGATTGAAGCGAGGGAAGTTGGCTTCGTCTTCCCGAACACCATACAGAATATAACGCGCATTGGCTTGCGCCTGTACATTTTCCGCATCTGGCATCTTCAGCCTTTGGGCTATTCGTTCTGTCAACTCAATGGAAACCATTTTACAATTTACTTCGATTTAAGGATTTCTTCAGCCTTTTGGAACGCTTTAGTTACAATCTCTACTGGGTTCTCAACTCCTAGAGAAATCATTACCAATCGTGGATTACTTGTATCCAAATTATTCTCCACAACAGCAGATGTGCCACTACCAGCACGATTAGAACCTTTGCTAATAAGGAAGCCCACATTAGTAACGGGAACTTCTCCGCTGTAGATTTTCAGTTCCAAGTCCACAATTTGCTCCGCCAAGGCTTTATCACCAGCCTCGTTCACTCTATTGGCCACAAAGGGCAAAGATATAGGCAGTCTTTTCTGCCCCTCCAAGTTGCTCACTATTTCACCCACCACATCTGCTGTTGGGGAACCTCTAAACTTACATTCGCCGTAAATGACTTCAGTATTGATGTCTGTTGGATTAAACATCAGCACATCATCCCCCTTCATTGACTGCTCAGAGTTTGGATTGTACTGCAGTTTATGCACATAGGGTGTAAACCCACGACTTTCTTTCAAATACTCAATTAAAACTATTTCTCCCAGATTTCCCTTTTGAGTTCTATCAGCTTTGGGAAGAAGATGTCGTTGATCAACATATTGTCCCAAATCGTGTTTGTCAAGAATAGCTTTTTTTCGCTCCAGTAACTCAAGATCAAAAACTGTCACATGGGATTCGATTATCCATTGAGCCAATTGAGTAATGGCGGCATCACGATAAGCCGGGACTTCTGTCAGTTGACGGTGTTTCTTTCGATCAGTTGATGGCAAATCCATGCTGTTCCACCATAGACCAAATATGTGTGGGCCTTTAGGGTGTACACCTATCAATCTTTCTTGTTCAGTCATGACAGTTATTGATACTGATTCTTCCGTTTATACTGTTCCGCGAGTTTCAACAATTCCGTGAATTCCTCCACCCTCTCCGCCTTCATCTTCCCGGCATTAAGCGCCTTCTGATTCGCCTTCAGCCAGTTGAGCATATCATGCTCCTCAATGCGATGCCGCGACGGATTCCTATGGTTCGTCTCCATGAAATCCATCACCTCATTGTATTTGGCCAGCCATCGGTCTTCTTGCGTCATAGCCTCAGAAAAAACTAAGCGTTGTTACTAATAATGCGGCACGGTATCTCGCCTGAATTCCTGCACTTGCAACTATCCGGCACCATCACAAATATAGCAAAAAACAAAAACACTAGTGCGACACGACGAGCAAAACTCATCAAGTCGCACTAATTCTCGCGGCGGACTATGTCAAATCGCAGCAAGCGGCAAATGCCAACCAGCCCCGCAAGCTGCCTTCGGCAAATCCCCCTTTAGGAAATGCCGACGGGGCGTCACACAAGTTCCGCCCCGTCAAATCAACCGCGCCGGTATCGCCGCCACGGCAGACACAGCGACATCATACTTTTCTATAATACAACCGTCAAGACTAAAAGAAGAACGGCGCCAACAGCAACAGCAGCAAGAACAGACCACATAACATTTCTATAAACATGAACCAGCCTGTTATTGGTGTTCATATTAACCTGTGCCGCTTCTTGAAACAAACTGAGATACCGGATCTTTAAATAGAACTGTTGCTCATTTTTGTTCACGAGAGCTTTCAGTTTTTCAACAGTCTCTGAATCGAGGATGTTGTCGGGCATATCTCCTGCTACAATCACTTCTGTTCCGTATAGGCCGTGACTCACCAAATAAAAGATTATCGCTCCAAGAAAGACAACACCATAGAGGCACATCCAAAAGGGCACACAACCTGCAGAACCAACAACAAGACCAACCAGCACGCCAACCAAAGATATCTCAGCAGCAGAGAGCCAACCAAGTAAAGTCATCATTCGCTCTTGGATCAGATCGATACCTGACGCAAGAGCAACAACCCTATCCTTTGCTTCTTCATACGCGAGATCTATGACATCCGGAGAGAGATCATAGAAGGAATCGATATTTAGCTTTTTATCGATTTCTTTAATGGGAATTCTAGCATTCTTATTCTTTTGTTTCACCATAACGTTGAATACATTTAGTTGTTATCGTTAGTTAGCAATTGAAATGAGCAATTACTCTTTCTTCCTTCAACCGCCCCTGGTTCATCAGTTTCCTGTTCTGATGGACTCAGTTATGCATGAGCCTTTGCGTTCGTCTTGATTCATAAGCGTTAGAGAATAAAACTGCCGAGCAGATTGCAAAATCCGGAACACACAACAAAGTACCATCCACAAAGGATAAATGATCGCTATCCTTCGGATCCAGTCGTATTAGTCAATCTTGTGCCGAGACACACCTTTACTTCTTCAACATCAACTTATACCTCACCCCGAAGTTCACCCACTTCATGGCCATCAGCTCGAACATGGCTTCGATGCGGTCGTCCCAGAAGGAGGCGATGAAGCCCATGTTAAACGTCCGGGAGTCATACTCCGCGATGACTTTCACCGATGCGGCCGGGGGGATACAGCCACCGGCATCAATCCGCCATCGTTCAGGGACTCTCTCCGAGGAATCGCCGCTTTCAGCAAATGTAGAATGCTACTTCAGCGCCGCTACAATCACCTCATGACACAATACCAACCCTCAACCCTCCTTCTCCGCCCGCGCGCGCCTCTTTACCTCATCCAGCCAATCTTCATACGCCTGCTACTCTATATGACATTTACGACTTCCTAGATAATCTATCCCGCCCTAGTCCCCTTAAAGGATTAGTAGTTCAACGGAGATAAACTCTTCTACTCCCCGGAGAAAAGTGCTATTCCGCCCCGGGCGAGCAGGCTCCGTCGGCTGTGGTCGTTCCGAGTGCAGACGTATTCCTATCCAAGAACCGTTTCCGGGAGTCTCATCGGCAGCTTATGGCCATAACCCACCGACATCACAAATTTAACATTATTATTTGATAGCAGCGGATTAAATGTACCCCCTGTATCACTTTCAAATGTACCGGGCACAGCGGAATCAATTGTACCCCTCATAGCGGAAACAAATGTACCGGGCATATCACTTTGAAATGTACCGCCCGTA
>Ga0310786_10005131_pt1 | contig 17902 bp, 15 predicted proteins | sample AusTroGonzalo_MG_FD_203881 | JGI IMG/M metagenome (GOLD analysis project Ga0310786, IMG submission 203881) | Bovine rumen microbial communities from tropical cattle in Woodstock, Queensland, Australia - Gonzalo_03 (v2) (version 2) | ecosystem: Host-associated > Mammals > Digestive system >... | reverse complement strand
GATGAAAAAGACGATTTTAAATATCTTTGCGCTGCGGGATTGGTTTTTATGTGCGTGGTCGGGCTTAATCGTCTGCTCAGACAGAAGGAATTTTACAAAACAGGTAGCGCTCCTCAGTTGATGGATTACCTGGATCTCGTGGCTCTTGCGACAATTTGCGACGTTGTTGAGTTGAAAGGGTTAAACAGGGCTTTCGTGATAAACGGATTAGAAATAATTCGTGCAAAAAAGAATCTCGGCATCCGCGAATTGCTTTCTCTCCGCGATAAATCAGAGGTTAATGCCGAAACCATAGCGTTTTTTATCGGTCCTAATTTGAATGCGGGCGGAAGATTAAAAACTGCGGATATCGGAGTGAAACTTTTAACAACGGACAATCTTTCTGAAGCAAAAAGTCTGGCTCAAGAGCTCTATAATTTAAATAAGGAGAGACAGGATCTCGAGTGTTCGATGACAGAAGAATCTGTCTCGATGATAGATGAAAATCTTAATTATATTTGCGTGTTTAATCCGGATTGGCATGTCGGAGTAATCGGAATTGTTGCTGGGCGATTGAAAGAAAAATACAACAAACCTACGATCGTGATTTGTTGCGATAAAAACGGAGTAGGGAAGGCGTCTTGCCGCTCAATCGAAGGTGTTGATATATCGAAAATCGTGAAGAGGGGGATAGAAGAGAAAATAATCAGTTCGGGAGGTGGGCATGCTTTAGCAGCGGGATTTTCTATTTCGATCGATAATATTTCTTTGTTAAAAGATTTTCTGAAGAACGAAATGAATTACGAATGCAAACCGAAAACTTTTGATGTTGACGCAGTTGTTAATCTGTCTGATCTTTCTCTGAATTTTGTAAACAACATAAATGAACTTTCTCCGTTTGGTCAGGGAAATCCTTCTCCGGTCTTCGTAATTTCCGATGTGAAAGTGATTTGTTCCAGAATTTTGAAAGACCAACACATATCCGTGATACTGTCAGATGATTTCGGAAACACCCTGAAAGGGATTTCTTTCAGATGTGTGGGAACAGATTTGGGAGATGCTTTGCTGAACACTCGAGATAAACTGAACATTCTAGGAGAATTGTGTATTTCCGTATGGAGGGACAGACAATCTCTGAACTTAATGATTCGAGATGTTGCTCAGGCAGCGCCTGGAGCCAAGATGATCTTGAAACCTGTATTTTTGAAGTACACTGATTCAACGGTATGCCGAACAAATCTCAAAAATTGATTCAGATATGAAGAGCATACTGTTGGATAGTTGTACTTTACGACACTGGCACCGGAAATTTTCCGGGCAGGGGTTTTTTGGTGGAAAAGGTGGAATGCTCAAATTTCAGAACTATCAGGTGGAATAAAAGGTGGAATATTCCACCTTTCCCTTTTTTATATCAATCTCATGCCCCCCAATAAGTGCTTAAATTTCAGAGATTGCCACCTTTCCACCTTTTCCCCAAGATGATTTCTAGGCATACCGTTGGGTAGGTGTACAGAAAAAATACCGCAGTCCAGGAAGCATTCCTGGCGCTCCCCGCGTAGGGGCAGCTGTTCGCTGTACAGAAAAAATATCGTCTGGCAGATACAATCTGCAAAAAATACCGCGTCCAGGTGCTGCCTGGTAACTTTTTATTAACCAATTCTTGCGAGAATTTCTCCGTATGAATTTTTGTATTAATTTATATCAAAGAGCGCGAAATGAATAGATTTGCCAAAAGGTATTTGACAGGGGGGGGGTAATAACCTAAAAAATCAATATAATTCAGTCGGTTATTTTTCTAAATTCTCTCGAAAACTCAAATTTTTGTTCGAAGATCTTAAGAATTTTTGCAAAAAGCTGGGGAACTCTGTAAGCTGTTGTTCTGTAAAGCCTTTCTTAACTTGTTTTTTTAAGAAAAGATTTACAGGAGTGGCTATTCTCGAAACCGCTCTGACCCTGCCGGTCATTTTGTATATAGTCTTTTTTTCCATCGAATTGATCAGGATCGGCTTGGCACAAGCGGCAGTTGACGCGATTACAAAAGAATTCACATTTTATCTGATGGCTAACGGAAAGATAGTAAAATCGGAAGTTGACGCAATTTTCGAAAAGTACAGACCCTTGGGCATACCTATCGGATATTTTAAGTACAATGTTCGATTATATCCGTATATGACTTCGCCGGATGGTGGAACGACTAAGGGAATCATGGATGTGTCACCTTACGGAGGAGAAAGTATTTATTGGCCAGATACTGACTATACAAATCCTGATCCAAACAAAAGCCCAACATCTGCAGCTTCAACTCAATCTTATGGACGAGCTCCTTCCCGTGCTACATTTTCCAAGTATCAGGGAGGATACACTGGTGATGTGGATCATGGAGAAGTCGCAACTACAAAACGAAAACAATTGTTAGAATCACAAGTACCTTCAGGATATATTTTCGTTTTAACAATTTCTGTAAAATTTCCTTTCTCTAGCCCGTTTGTTGCGAAATTGTTCAACGGCGGATCAAATACCGACCAAGACGGCGTATATATCCTCTGGGCGCGCGGATCGGGGATGATTAACTGAAGCTGTGTCGGATATGAAATTCTCCGTCAATCAAACCGTCAGATTTTTCAACAAATAATTTTTATTGAGAGGATATTCGGATTTTTGTTTAATTTCAGCGTCCATAAGGAAGTGAATTTTATCTTTCAACTTCATCTTGGTGTAACTTTGATCTTTTTCAAAAACATTTTCTTTAATTGCTGCTTGCAAAGCAAAACGAATTAAAGGAATTTCTTCGAGATCATCTAAAAACGATTGTTTGCTTTTTATATAATGCTTCAAATCTTCTAGATTACTATCGCTCAAAAGCAAAGATAATTTCTTGAACAAGGATATCAAACTCTCGTCTGTTTCATTTATGATCTTAACGATTTCATTATGTATAACTGACGGAAGTTTCGGTAAAATCATATGGCAAACAGATGTAAATGTCATGTTGTTATTGAATGATGCTATCGCGAAAATATCCGGATCTTTTGTAAATGCTTCAGTGATCTTTTTTGATTTGAAAAAATCTCCGCTTTCCAGAATAAACACATTGTTTTCTCTCGAAAAATTACGAATCTTTTCGAGATGCTTATCTTCAATTCCTCGAATGCAATAGCAATCTAACTTTTTTTCAAATAAATCACATTGTGAGAAGCTTTGATTTTTTTCATACTCAGCGATAGTACAATTTTTTACCTGAACATTAGATCGCTTCTCTTTTAATTTGGAAACAACAAAATCACAAAATAAATCAAAAGACTTTTTGTAATTACCGTAAAGAAAGAATATTTGTCCTTCCTTTATGTTGTACGGTGCGTTTTTAAATTCTAATTTCACTTTCTCAATGCAACCTTTAAGTTTTCGATAATTCTGAACGCTAAATTCTTTAATACCGATCCATTTACTTTGTCATACATCGATAATAAAACATCTCCTTGGGCGTTCGCAATATTTCGAGTAGTTGATTCGGAAACGGATGCGGAAACGATCTCTTTTCCTTTTGAATTTTTCAAAGTAAATTTTGCGATCAGATTAATTTTTAATCGTTGAGCGTTACAGTCATCGGCTAACGCGTAAGGAATCTTTTTTTCTGTAAGATCTACGAATAACATATAACTTTCATCAGAAATATCTAAGTCTCGAATCAAATCCTGCAAATATCCACAGAGCATTTGTCCGCTCTTTCCCGGAATAACACTTACATGAATATTACTCTGACAATGAGATTCTGTCCTCAACTCATACAACGGCTGAATTGAACAGCCGCAGCAAAACAGAAAAATACAAACTCTATACAACAAAATTAATTATCTTTCCCTTTACAAAAATCTTCTTTCGAATAGGCTTATCACCTATGATTTTTTTCACATTATTTACTTCCAAAGCTTTCTGCATAATCTCTTCTTCGGAAGCATCGAGAGAAACATCTATGGTTCCGCGTAATTTTCCGTTGATCTGAATAGGAAGACTTACTGTTGATACCGTAATATAATCTTCACAGAATTTTGGCCATTCATTTTCGAAAACCAAGTCTTTAAATCCAAACATCCCCCAAGCTTCCTCGCAAATATGCGGAGAAATTGGAGCCAACAGCTTAATGAGATCCCTCACAATGACAGAGAATAGTGAAATATTGCTTTCTGCTTGATCCAAAACAGCGTAGATACAATTCACTGCTTCGCGAATATATGCGATTGCTTTGTTCATAGACTGAGACTCGAAAGAATCAGTAACATCTTTGATCGTTTTATGAAATCCTTTGTACAAATTTTGCATTTCACCGTTTAGCGAAGAAAGTTCGATATTTTGAATACTTGAAGCAGAAATTCCTTTATCTTTCAGATAAACGAACATTCGCCATACACGATTTATGAAGCGCCAACTTCCATCAAGACCTTCATCTGACCATGGGAAATCTCTATCCGCAGGAGTATCAGAAACGACGAATAATCTTAACGCATCCGCACCGTAGGTTTTTACAATTACGTCAGGATCTACCACGTTCTTTTTCGATTTACTCATCTTCTCCAAACGTCCGACGATTACTTTTTTCCCTGTCGCAATTTCTACGAATTCGCCTTTTTCGTTCTTTTGAACTTCGCTTGGGAAGAGCCATTCTCCTTGTTCATTTTTAAAGGTTACACTGCAAACCATTCCTTGAGTGAACAAGTTTGTAAATGGCTCACGAACATCCGTTAGTCCGCAATCTGCCAAGGCTTTTGAAAAGAATCTCGCATAGAGTAAATGCAAAATCGCATGTTCAACTCCACCTATGTATTGATCCACTGTCATCCAATGTTTGACATGATCTTTATCCAACAAATCCTTTGATTCTTTTCCAACACAAAATCTCAAAAAATACCAAGATGAATCAACGAAGGTATCTAAAGTATCAGTTTCTCTCTGCGCATCGCCTCCGCAAATCGGACATTTTACATGCTTCCAATGCGGATGCTGATCCAAAGGATTACCTGCGCCTGAAAAAGTTACATCGTCAGGAAGTTTAAGAGGTAAATCTTCTTCCTTTAGCGGAATTGTTCCGCATTTCGGACAATAAATTATCGGAATAGGGCATCCCCAATATCTCTGACGAGAAACTCCCCAGTCTCTCAACTTGAAAAATACCTCTTTTTTCCCGAGACCTCTTTTGTCGATTTCGTCAATGATTTTCTTTCGCGCTTCAATTACAGAAAGTCCGTTCAAAAAATCTGAGTTAAACAAATTCCCATCACCGAAGTAAGGAACTTCGTTGTTTTCTGATTCAATTACGGAAATAATCGGCAGGTTATATTTTACTGCGAAATCGTAATCTCTTTCATCGTGAGCCGGGGTTGCAAATATCGCTCCGGTTCCGTAATTCATAAGTACGAAGTTTGCGATATACACAGGCAGTCTTTTATCCAAAAACGGATGCTTAACTGTAAGTCCCGTGTCAATTCCCTGTTTTTCTTGCTTATCAAGCATTTGCTGAGAAACCGAACCTTTTTTTAATTCAGAAATGAAATCTCTGACCGATTTATTTGATTCTGAGACTTTTTTAGCTAAAGGATGATCAGGGGAAACAGCGAGATAAGTTGCTCCGAAAAGAGTCTCAGGCCTTGTCGAAAATACGGTAATTTGATCGCCGTTATCACATGAGAAATTAATCGAGCATCCCTCTGATCTGCCGATCCAATTTCTTTGCATAGTTTTCACATTTTCGGACCAACCTTTAAGATTATCAAGTTCGCTCAAAAGCTCATCAGCATAATCCGTAATTTTGAAAAACCATTGAGAAAGCATCTTTTTTTCGACTAAAGCACCGGATCTCCAACCTCTTCCGTCGATGACTTGTTCATTCGCCAAAACGCAGTTGTCGACAGGATCCCAGTTAACTTCAGACTTTTTTCTGTAAACCAATCCTTTTTTGTACAGAGCCAGGAAGATCTTCTGTTGAAACCCGTAATATTCTTCATCGCATGTCGCGAATTCTCTTTCCCAATCATATGAGAACCCTAATCCGCGAATTTGATTCTTCATTGTCTCTATATTTTTATAAGTCCAATCTTTCGGATGAGATTTTTGTTTCAATGCCGCATTTTCGGCAGGAAGACCGAAGGCATCCCAGCCGACAGGATGTAAAACATCAAAACCGCATGATCTTTTATATCTCGCAACGATATCTCCAATTGTATAATTTCTTACGTGTCCGATATGGACTTTCCCCGAAGGATACATAAACATCTCTAAGACATAATATTTTTTGTTGTTTCTGTTCTTTGTTTTAAAAGAATGATTATCTAACCAAAATTTCTGCCACTTTGGTTCTACAACGGAAAAATTATACGGAGTAATTTCCGAAATATCTAATGACATAAAAAATCTCCAAGCAATAATGAACAAATTTCAGACTGAATGATACAACAAAAAATGCGCTTATAAAAGCTTCACTGTGAACATAAAGCTTGTCTTATTTTGTCGGATCTATGCGTTTTTTCAATTTCGGATATATTTGAAATTTCTTTATCCCAAACGGACTGTGGCCACAACGAATCTTTTTTCGTACGGCAAACTATATGCACGTGAAGTTGAGGGGTTTTGTTTCCGATAGATGCAATATTTAACTGATCGCATTCAAATAAATTCTTCATTACGGATGAACACAAATTTATTTCTTTCAATAAAATTATTTGATTATCAAAAGGTAAATCTGTAATTTGTAACGCATTCTCCACTCTCGGTATCAACAGAATCCAGGGAATTTCTTTATCTTCTAACAAAACAGTCGATAAATCCAAATTACAGATGAACTTTTTTTCTTTAAACGCACTCAGCAGTTTAAAACTCACCCGAAATCTCCGTAAAAATGACGCAGTATGTGGGTTGGATTTTTTAACTCTTGTTTAGCACAGGATAATTTCGATCCTATTTGATTTTTTAAAATTTCCAATTTTTCAGTTATGTGTTTTCCTGCCATTCTGCGGAAGAATTCTCCGGATACTCCTGTCATGACCAAAGCGGAATCTATTCCAGCATTGTGAGCTCCCAAAACATCTGTCCATAAAGTATCGCCAATCATCAAAATTCTATCGCTTTCAGATGAAGAAACTTTTTTTGCGAACTCAAAAATCTCGACAAAAGGCTTTCCGAAATAAAGAACCTTTCCTCCAAAGACTTTTTCGTAATAAGAACCGATTGCTCCTTGAGTCGCTACGGGATGTTTACCGTCATCAATTCTAAAAGGAGCGAAAACATCAGGATTGGACAAAAATAATACCTTTTTTAAGGATGAAAGCTTTTCTAATTGCAACGAAAATTCGGTGAGACCTTGTCGTCCTTTATCATCTCTTAAAGTTTTCCAATCTTTAGAGAGAAATTCTTCGATTTCAACCTTGTTCCCATCCTCATCATACAAATTATCTACGCGAACAGATCCATAATGAGCTCTTGGCGACGCAACATAGATTAAATCTGCATCTTTATATGTATCTGCTTTTGAAATTCCGGTATCTTTGAAAACATTTGTATTTCCCATAAATAAATATTTCACCTTACGGAATTTTTTTCCGATCTTTTCACTGAAAATATCTGAATGATTTATAAGGAAATGATGAAGGAGTTCTCCTGCTGTAACAAAATGATCGTAATGTATACCTCGATTCATGCCTCTTTCAGTGTAACCTCGTACAGCATCTGCAGAAAGTTGAGATGTATTAGAAACAAGAACTATTTTCTTTCCCATTTCTTTTAATTTTTTTAGGGTAACTAGAGTACTGCTGTATAATTCGGATCCATCGAATAAAACTCCGTACATATCGATAAAAAAAGTATCGTACAAACCAGCGACCGAAAAAATATTGTCCTTAATTTCCATTGTTTTCTCCTAACGCGCCAACTTTCTGTAACGAATACGACGAGGAATGATTTCCGTAATGCCGAGTCGTCTTTTTTTATCTTCTTCATATGATGAAAAATCACCTTGAAACCATTCGACTTTACTGTCTCCTTCAAAAGCCAAGATATGAGTGGAAATTCTATCCAAAAACCATCTATCGTGACTTATTACAATTGCGCACCCTGCGAAATTTAACAACGCATTTTCAAGGTTACGTAGAGTTTCAACATCCAGATCATTAGTAGGTTCATCCAGCAACAAAACATTTGCTCCTGCTTTCAACATTTTTGCAAGATGGACTCGATTCCGTTCTCCTCCCGATAGTTGATTAATGTATTTCTGCTGATCCGATCCTTTAAATCCGAAATACGAAACATAAGCACGGCTCGGACATCTTCTTTTTCCTAATTCAACTTCATCCAACGAATCGGAAATTTCTTCCCAAACAGTTTTTTTATCATCAAGATTATCTCTGCTCTGATCAACGTAAGCCATTTTTACGGTCTCTCCGAAAGTTACACTTCCTGAATCTTGATTTTCTTTCCCCGTTAGAATTTTGAATAAAGTGGATTTTCCCGCACCGTTTGCTCCGATAACTCCGACAATGCTACCCGGAACAATTTCAAAAGACAAATCATCAAACAATAATTTATCTCCAAATGATTTGCTCAAATTTTCGACTTTTATTACGGAATTTCCAAGACGCGGTCCTGAAGGTATGTATAAGGTCGAGGTGTTATAGGATTTATTCTCTTCCTGTTGAAGCATTTCGTTATAGGCATTAAGTCGAGCTTTGCTCTTCGCCTGGCGTGCCTTAGGGGACTGTCTAACCCATTCTAACTCTCGAGACAAAACTCTTTGGCGATCTTCTTCTTTCTTGTCTTCTTGAGCTAATCTCTTTTGATACATATCCAACCACGCAGAGTAATTTCCTTCGAATGGGTAGGTATTGCCCCGGTCTATTTCCAAAATCCATCCGACAACATTATCAAGGAAATATCTGTCGTGAGTGACTAAAACAACTGCTCCTTTGTAATCCTGCAGATGTTTTTCTAACCAAGCAATGGATTCAGCGTCCAGGTGGTTGGTTGGCTCGTCAAGCAAAAGTAAATCCGGTTTTTGCATAAGTAATTTACAGAGAGCCACTCTTCTTTTTTCTCCACCAGAAAGATTTTTCACCAACTCTTCGGACGGTGGACATCTCAGCGCATCCATTGCTATTTCAATGGATCGATCCAGATCCCAAAGATTCAACGAATCAATTTGTTCCTGTAGTTCTCCTTGGCGAGCTATTAAATTATTCATTTCTTCGTCGGACATTTCTTCCGCGAATCGTGCTGAAATGCTTTCAAATTCATCCAAAAGCTTTTTCTGATCTTGCAATCCAGAAATAATATTCTCATAAACAGTTTTGTCTTTATCTAATTCAGGCTCTTGAGGAAGATATCCGACAGTTGCTCCCTTTGCAAGCCAAGCTTCTCCGTTATAACTTGTATCAAGACCTGCCATTATCTTCATTAAGGTGGACTTTCCCGCTCCATTTTTTCCTATAATTCCGATCTTTGCATCAGGAAAAAAAGACAGCCAAGTTTCCTTTAGGATTTGTTTTCCGCCAGGGTAGACTTTCGAAACACCTTTCATTACATAAATATACTGATAAGAAGACATTCAATCACCAAATTTCTCAACAATTTTTCGCTTTTTTAATTTCTATATTAACTAATATCCTTCAGCATTGCAGGTTTTCGTCGGAAGTGCAAGATGATTATAAAATTTCCGAAAACTTAAAGAGACATCATCTTGTAAACTGACACGAGGCGCGACAAGTGAGCATACAAATGAAGCTGAGTTTCTAATAATAAGACTGAATTGGTTTCGATCTTTACGAAATCGATTTTAATTCACTGTCGAATTCAAATACTCCAATGTCAGACGACTGCATTTTGCGGAGTCTGTTCAGCAGGTTTAAAGAATTCAATTCTGATTTTAAATGTCTTTCTAAGAAGCTCATTATAAATTGTTGCATAATGTAATCTTTATCGGCTATTGATGATTCATAAACAACTGATATCAGACCAGACAGTTCTTGCTCTTGTCTGTATATTTCCTCAAAAATATGCAACGGAGCTCTCCAATCCTGTCGAGAAACAGGGATAGGGGCAAGTTTAAACTTAATGCCTCGATTCTCGAGGTGGTGAAAAACCTCCATAGCTTCTAACCGATTATCTTCTGATCTATCTAAACTCCAATCTGCGCAATTGACCAGTCCCATGTCTCTGAATGTGCAAGACATAGCTAAGAAGTTATACGACGCCGAAAACTCCTTCAACATATACTTGCTAGCAGCTTCAAATGCCCTTTTTCCTAATGTTATCGACATATCACATTCCCTATACAGTTACTATGATGATGCCAATAAATAGTTAAGATATGGTTTATTTCGATCTAAAAGTTATACGACCTTTTGTAAAATCGTAAGTAGTCATTTCAACATTGACTTTATCACCGACCAAAACGCGTATTCTGTTCTTTTTCATTCTTCCGGAAGTATGCGCTAATATGACGTGACCGTTTTCCAGCTTTACCCTAAACATAACGTTAGGTAACACCTCAATAACCTCACCTGTAAACTCAATCAAATCTTCTTTAGCCATAAAATCTCCACAAAAACGCGGTGAATGATATAACAAAATTCAAATTTTTGCAAGTTTTAACTAATTCGCTTCTGATAAGAAGATTTTTAGAGACGAATTTTCCCTGATATCTCCTCTTTAACGATGAGAAAATCTCTCCAAAATTCTTTTTTTTGGGATGGGGATCTCAACAAATATGCAGGGTGAAATGTAGGGATAATTTTTGCAGAAATTCCCTCTACTGATGTCCAACGTCCGCGAAGCCTCATAATTCCCTCTGTTGTTTGTAACAACGCCTTTGTTGAAGTGCCTCCTAAACACACGACAACTTTGGGATTGATTAAAGAAATATGCTTAATTACGTAAGGTCTGAATAAGGCGACCTCCTGAGTGTTCGGAGTTCTATTTCCGGGCGGTCTCCATGGAAGAATATTCGTAATATAAACTTTCGTTCGATCCAATCCGACAGCTGCTAAAGCTTTGTCGAGCAACTGACCACTTTGTCCTACAAATGGCAGACCTTGTCGATCTTCTTCTGCTCCCGGAGCTTCTCCCAACAGCAGAATGTCAGCTTTTTCATTTCCCATACCAAATACCATATTTGTTGCACAATATTTTATGGGAATATCGACGTTAGACATCGCTTTCTTTAAGTCAGAAAGTGTAGTTATCTTTTTTCTGGATGGTTTTAAAGGTTCTTTATTTATAACATCGGAAATCCCCATGTCTGAAAACCATTGTAAAACTTCTACTACTTCTTTCTTTTCCATATTTACCTGCTTAAAGCGTCATCTATTAGCCTAATAGTATTTTGTACTCCATACAATACAACAAAAGATCCCATGCGCGGTCCTTCTTCTTGTCCTAAAAGGTTCTTGTACAAGCATTTAAACCAAGCTCTTAAATTTTCAAATTCATAATGCTTTCCAACTTCGAACACTGCGCTTTGAGCTTCTTCCGCTGTTACATTATCTGACAGTTTTTCCAGTGAAATTTTCAGCTCTTCGAGAGCCTTCCTTTCCATATCGTTCGGAATAGCATATTCTTTCGTAGGCTTTACGAAATCTTGATAATAATTTATCGCGTGTTCAACTAATCTATCCAAAAACGGTTTGGTTTCAGGAGTTGCGTCCTTGATATATTTCTGGATAAATCCCCACAAGGTAGATTTATCATCAGTGTTGCACGCACTAACCAAATTCAGTAGCAAAGAATATGAAATAGTTTCCTCAGGCTTTGGTGGATTTCCGTTGTGTATATGCCAAACGGGATTATCTATCTTCTTACTTGGAGCTTGATTTTCGAAATTACTTAAATGAGCGACATAATCATCGATTTGTCTCGGAATAATGTCGAAATACAATCTTTTCGCACTCTTAGGAGACGCAAACATAAAGTTCGAAAGGCTTTCTTGGGGGGCATAATGCAACCATTCGTCTATGCTTAATCCATTCCCTTTGGACTTCGAAATTTTCTTACCTTCACCGTCTAAAAACAGTTCGTAGTTAAATCCGACAGGAGGATTTCCTCCTAATACTCGACAAATTTTTGAAGATAGTTTTACGGAATCAATCAAATCTTTTCCAGACATTTCGTAATCGACATCCAATGCGGTCCAACGGGCAGCCCAATCGACTTTCCATTGTAATTTGCAATTTCCGTCAGTTACAGGAAGTTCCGTTAAAGTTCCATCTTCATCCTTGAAAACAATCGTTCCATCATCAACTCGATATTCTTCAACATTTACCTGCAATACTTTACCTGTCTTCGGAGATATCGGAAGGAAAGGACTATAGGTTGCCGCTCTTTCTTCGCGAAGGCTGGCCAACATTATAGATAAGATCTCTTCGTGATTTTGTAAAACCCTGAGAAGAATTTCGTTAAACCTTCCGCTCTTATACCAATCTGTAGAGCTCTGAAACTCATAATCAAACCCAAAGGAATCCAAAAATTCCATAAGCTTATTGTTGTTGTGTTCTCCGAAGCTCGTATGACACCCAAACGGATCAGCAACGCTCGTCAGTGGAAATTCTAAATATTTCGCAACCAGTTCTTTATTTGGGATATTATCCGGAACTTTTCTCAGACCGTCTCTGTCGTCTGAAAATGCAAATAATTTTGTTTTCATTCCGGTGAGACTTTCGAAAGCATGCCGAACAAAAGTAGTTCGAGCAACTTCTCCGAATGTTCCGATATGAGGTAATCCCGACGGACCATATCCTGTTTCGAACAGAGCATATCCCTTTTTCTTTATGCTTTCGCGATTCAATAACTTTCGAGCTTCCTCAAATGGCCATGATTTAGCATTTAGGTAAACATCTTCGTCGAAAGTTTTTTCAATCATCTTTTATCCTTTTTTACTCTTAAAAAACAAACTCCGTCATTATAAAACGATTACTTTACAAGGTCTATAGCTTTTATGATTTCAGACATTTCCGGGATTTCCGATAGCAACATTCCTGATTTGTTTTTTGGTCCATATATGATTGTAAACGGAATTCCTACTCGTGAGTGTTCATGAATAAAATTCAAAACTTTGTCATTCTTTTTCGTTATATCGATCTCTATGAGTTTTACGTTGTTTTTTCTTATTTTTGTTTGCACTTGATTCGATTCGAGTTTTAGTTTGTTGTATTTACAAGATAAGCACCAATCAGCAGTAATATTTAAAATAACAACATTGTTTTGCTCAACAAGTTCGGAGACTGTCTCAAGTTGGTTAATCTTTGTCACATTTTCTTGAGGAATATTTATAAAAAGCGTAGAAATCAACAACGATATCGCAAGGATATTGTATCCCTTTTTTAATGAAAACAAGGCTGCCGCAAAAATGAAGCAAATAACAATTATTTCGATCGAACTAATATTTTTAAATAAAATCCAACACAACCAAGAGAAAGTAATAACTACTCCGAAGTCGATAATGTAATTTAACGTTTTACTTTGAAAGATCTTTTTAAACGGAAATTTCCAGAATAATGCTATAAAATAAGGGATAGAGAATCCTGTAGCTATTGCTGTAAAAATAATAAATAGATTTGAAAAAGATTCTTGTATCGCGAAAGTTGCTGCGGTTCCCAGCAAAGGAGCTGTGCAAGGTATAGCAACTAAAGTTGTTATCATACTGAGAAAGATATCTCTTAAGGTTTTATTTGTGATCTTGTGCTTATCTAAACTGATATTCCAATGGAAATTTAACTTATCAAACGAGATTAAAGAGAGAATGAAAAAGATAATTACCGTGAATTTCAAGAAATATATATTCTGAAAATGTAATCCCCAGCCTATTGTTTCTCCCGACATTTTTAACAAGGACAAAATAGATGCGAGGATAAAAAAACTCAGATAGTTTCCTATGATCGAGTTAATTATTGTTGATCGAGAATTCATGTGTCTTATCTTGAGAAGAATTACCGGCAGAACACAAGGCATGACGTTAAGAAGCAATCCTCCAATTAATCCAAATAAAATCATGAGATATAAAAGTTGCCCTGAATTGTTGGGGGTGAAGAAAAAGTCCTTACTGATAACAGAACATATATCTTTACAAACGAAAAAATCAAATTTTAAGAGATCTTTTTGATTTTTATTTAAATTACAACGAGTTCTATACTTATTTGCTGATACTTGTTCCAAATTTTCTTGATATTTGAATCCTAATGAGTTGAATTTTGACATAATATTAGGAGCTTTTGCTAACTTCCATCCTTTTGGTAGGCTAATTTCGAATGTAGCGACACCATCTTGGGATAAATTCTTAAGTTTGAGTAATATATCAGAAGAATTTAAAGAGTACCCCGAAAAACTTATAGAAAAAAACAAGGCAAAAATAAAAAAAACACGTAAAAAATATTTCATGTTAACAAAGAACTAACTCTTCTGATGTACTATATTATTATAAGCTTGAGTGAGATGATGAGCAACAGAGAGAGTGATATACAAGATTTAACAAGTAGGATATTGCTTGCGACCCCGAATATTTCTGATGCTTATATGAATAAATCAATGGTTTTTGTTTGTAAACATTCCAGTGAAGGGGCTGTTGGAGTGATAATAAACAAAATTATACCGAAGCTATCGCTGGTGACTCAGATAAAACTTGATGACATCGTCGGAGATGTGAGTATCCATATAGGAGGTAATAAGGATTTAGATAATTGCTATATCTTACATACGAACAGTAATTTGTCGGAGGATACGATCGCCGTTGATAATAACATATTCCTGACGGTGTGTAGTGACATAATAAAATCTTTGGAATTTGTGAATAAGGATCCCAAAAGAAAAATTTTATGTTTAGGATGTTGTTGTTGGGATCCTCAGCAACTTGAAAATGAAATTGCCGCTAATTATTGGATACCAATTCCTGCGGATGAAGCTTTAATTTTCGGAGATTCTCTGGCAACAAAATGGAGTAAGGCCTTTCTAAAAATAGGTTTGCATTCTCATTTGTTCTTGGACAAGTCTGGAAGAGCCTAAAATAAGCATTTTTTAATCGAACAAATCTAACATTTCAGTGTGGCGCGTTATAGCAAGTATTATGTAAATCTGAAAGCAGTCACGAGTGCAAAATCTCAACTAGACATAATTTTAAACAAGTTGTAATTTATAGGCAGAAGGATTTTAGGAGATTTTTATGAAAAGATGTCGTAACGGTAAGATTATTGCAACGATTGGACCTGCGAGTAGCAGTCCCGCTGTTATTGAGAAACTATATCTTAGCGGTGTTGATGTGTTTCGGTTAAATTTTTCTCATGGTGATCATGCGGGTCACGAGAAAGTTTATAATGCAATAAGGTCAGTTGGTCATAAAAGTCATTCTTTCCCGACTATTTTAGCAGATCTCCAAGGGCCGAAGTTAAGAGTCGGAACTTTCGAAAATGATAAGATTTTTCTTGAAGAAGGAGATGTTTTCAGATTTGATTTAGATAAGACACCTGGAGATACAAAAAGAGTTAACTTGCCTCACCCTGAAATTTTAGAAGCGCTTAAAGTGGGGACATCATTATTGTTGGATGACGGGAAGTTGCGCTTCGAAGTTAAGGATTGCTCTTCGGAATATGCAGAAGTAAAAGTTATCGTTGGTGGACAATTATCGAACAGAAAGGGAGTTAATGTTCCTGATGTGATGTTGCCGATTCCTGCATTAACAGAGAAAGACAGAAAGGATTTGGATTTCGCTCTGAGACTCGGAGTTGATTGGGTTGCTCTTTCTTTTGTTCAGAATGTTGAAGATGTTGAAGAGGCTCACAGCATCATAAAGGGAAGAGCAAAGATTATGTCAAAGATTGAAAAGCCGTTGGCAGTTCAGTCGATTGAACCTATTACCAGGATTTCAGATGGTATCATGGTCGCCAGAGGTGATTTGGGAGTTGAGATGAATCCTGAGGAAGTTCCGGCTGCTCAGCGTTTGATAATCAATACCTGTCATAGACTGGGTAAACCGGTTGTAGTCGCTACCCAAATGTTGGAGTCCATGATAACTTCTCCAAGTCCAACTCGAGCTGAAGTTTCAGACATCGCAAATGCAGTATATTGCGGAGCTGATGCGACAATGTTGTCGGCGGAGTCTGCTTCAGGACAATATCCGTTGGAATCTGTGGAGATGATGAGCAAAATTATTGAAGCAACGGAAAAGGATCCAAGTTGTGTAAGAAGAATAGAGGACGATACACAATGTCCTCATCAAACTTCGTTGGATGCAAAGTGCAAAGCGGCAAAAGATGCTGCTATGTTCAGTAATGCTTCTTGTATCGTTTTGTTTACGGACTCATTTGAAAGTGTGGTTCGTTGCTCACGACTGAGACCTACTTGCCCTATCGTTTTAGGAACGAGTTCGGATGAAGTTGCGAGACAATCAGGTGTATTGTACGGAGTTTGCTCTTTCGTTACGAAAAAGGAATTCGATATGGAAAAGCTTTCCAAAGTTGCAGTAACAACAGTTGTTAATCGAAACTTTGCTAAAGTCGGCGACAGGATTGTTATGGTAAACGATTTTGAGAGTGATTCGGTGAACATTTTACAGATTTAATCAAATGAAGTACATAGTTTGTTGTTTAGTCTGTTGTTTGAGTGTTTGGGCTTCTGAAAAACAGGAGTCCAACTCCCGATTTGTTGATGAAAGTAAATCATTTTCGGAAAATCTGAAGAATCTTCAAATCCCTGACGAATTTAATTTGGAGGAGATTGTTATCGGAGACGAGAAGGCTCCTCATACGGTGATAGTATATTCTTCATTTAGTTGTAATCACTGTAGCAAATTTCATAGAGAAGAATTTCCGAAATTAAAAAGGGATTATATCGATAAAGGTCTTGTGAAAGTCATTTTGCGTAACTATATAGACGATCTTGGTGCGCTGGAAGCGGCGATTTTGATGAGGATTTTTTATGCAAAATCTAAAGATGCGGTTGTTTTGTATAAGAAAATCTTCGATGAACAAAAAGATTGGATGGGTTCAAAGAATCCCAGAGAATTTCTGAAGCAGATCTTTGTAAAGGCAGGGTATGATTCAAAGGAAGTTGATAGTTACCTTGATACAAATAACAAAGAATACAGAAGAGTTTCCGCAGGACTTATGAAAGAACAGCAGAGAGCAATGCACATGTTGCGGATATCTTCTGTTCCGGCATTCGTTCTTGATGATAGGGTACATCAGGGAATTCTTACATGCGAAGAAATTGTTGAAAGATTAGGTATCAAATCTGAAAAAAAACAATAGAACCTTGAAGTTTTGATCGGAATTAAGAAAACAAGAGTAGCTTGTTGAAGTGAATTTCTGAGTTTCCTTAAGATTGTTTGTCCAAAAATACTGTGATAGACTGCAGGCATAATTTTATTCGGTGTTAAATTATGAAAATTGCTTTGATAGGACGTCCTAACGTGGGAAAGTCTACGCTTTTCAATCGCTTGGTTGGTCAGAAGAATGCTATCGTTGGAGATAGACCTGGTGTCACTCGAGATAGAAAGCTTGTCGATTCAGATTTTTTTGGAGTTCGTATCAGAGTGATAGACACCCCAGGAATAGATACATTTTCCAAAAATGAACTTGCCCAATCTATGAATCAGCAATCATTTGAAGCATTAAAGGAGTCGGACGTTGTGTTTTTCGTTATAGATGCTCTCGAAGGTGTTACGGAATACGATAAATCCATTGCTATGTGGTTAAGGCAATCTTTTAAGAAATGTAAAAATCGCCCGGTGATAGTAATTAAAAACAAATCTGAAAAATCATCGATACAGTGCGATGTAAGCAGGTTGGGTTTCGGAGAAGGCATTGCGATTTCAGCAGAACACAATTTAGGATTCGATGAAATTTTTAAAGAGATAAGTAATTTTGATTTCCCTGAAGAGGAGAGGGGAGAAGATGAAGAAATT
>Ga0310786_10005130_pt1 | contig 17902 bp, 9 predicted proteins | sample AusTroGonzalo_MG_FD_203881 | JGI IMG/M metagenome (GOLD analysis project Ga0310786, IMG submission 203881) | Bovine rumen microbial communities from tropical cattle in Woodstock, Queensland, Australia - Gonzalo_03 (v2) (version 2) | ecosystem: Host-associated > Mammals > Digestive system >... | reverse complement strand
CCCCGACAATAAGGATAGCCATACTTATCGATAAATCCACCAGCTGCACCAGCATATTCAAAGAAGAGACCCCCTCCGTCTCCCCCTTTATGGGGAGTGGAATAGAGCTTTAATAATTTTGGCTGACATGCTGCAACTTGTGGATGACTATCCATATAATCAATCATGGGAATCAGCCATCCCTCTTGTCTGATTTCTACATCACTATTCAGCAAAAGATAGTACTCTGCCTCTACCTGTTTTAATGAACGATTATATCCGTCAGCAAAGCCGTAGTTCTGGTCGAGATGGATAATGCGGATATCTGGAAACTCTGTTTGCAACAGCGAGATGGAATTGTCGGTCGATGCGTTGTCGGCAACGATCACTTCTACTCCTTCGCCCTGTGAACATTGGATGACAGAAGGCAGATAGCGGTGCATCATGTCCGCTCCGTTCCAGTTTAATATGACGATAGCAACTTTGCACATAGCGCATCTTTGGTTTGGTTGAATTCGCCCAGTTGTACTTCTACAATCTGGTTGTCGAGTTCGGGCTGGTTGGGGATTTCAACCCTGATATAGTTCTCTGTAAATCCATTCATCGGCTTCGTACGCCGAGAAGTATGTTCGAGCAACACACGTGCGGTCTGTCCGATGTGGTGTTGATAGAAATCGCGAGTCTTCTGGTCTGACAATTCTAAGAGGCGCTGGGTACGGATATGTTTCTCCTGTGGACTGACCACATGGGGAATCTCCAGTGCTTTCGTACCTGGTCGTTCAGAATACGTGAAGACATGCAACTGACTGATGTCGAGGCTCTTGATAAAGTCGTATGCCTGTTCGAAATACGCCTCGGTTTCTCCTCGCATACCTGTCATCACATCTACGCCAATGAAGCAGTTAGGCATCAGTTGCTTGATGCGCTCCACCTTATGTCGGAACAAGGCTGTGTCATAGTGACGATGCATCAGTCGGAGTACCTCGTCGCTTCCGCTTTGTAGTGGAATGTGGAAGTGGGGCATGAACCGTTTGGAACTGGCGCAGAAGTCAATGATTTCATCGGTCAGTAGGTTGGGCTCGATGGAGGAAATTCGATAGCGTTCGATGCCTTCCACTTGGTCGAGCGCCTGAATCAGGTCAAAGAATGTTTCCTTTGTGGTTCGTCCGAAATCGCCGATATTCACACCAGTCAGCACGATCTCCTTACCACCTTGTGCTACTACCTGTCTAGCTTGTTCTACCATCAAAGCGATACTTCCGTTTCGACTCCGTCCACGAGCCATCGGGATGGTGCAGTAGGTACAGAAGTAGTTGCAGCCGTCTTGTACTTTGAGGAAATAGCGAGTGCGGTCACCACGTGAACAGGAGGGGAAGAAGACCCCCTCTGCCCTATGGGCATCTCCTCCGCTATGGGGAGAATCTGTCTGTAGCTGATAGCAAATCTGATCAATCAGGTCGCTACGTTGTTGTGCTCCTACCACGATATTGACTCCAGGGATTTCGCTGATAAGTTGGGGCTGCAACTGAGCATAACACCCAGTGACTGCTACCAACGCACCAGGATGATCCTTGATGATTTTATGAATGGCTTGCCGGCATTTACTGTCGGCCATAGCTGTAACGGTGCAGGTGTTGACGATACAGATGTCTGCCAACTCGCCCTTCTTGGCTTTCGTCACACCATACGACATCAGCGTCTCACCGAGCGTGGACGTCTCGGCAAAGTTGAGCTTACATCCCAATGTGAAGAATGCTGCCTTTTTTCCGTTGAAGACACTATAGTCAATCATTTCAACTGCAAAGTTACAAAATAAAAAAGAATATTCATCCATTTTTATTCATAATACTGCATTTCTTTTTATCGTTTCGTGGAAATACATTATCTATGCAACGGAAAGAGAAAAACTCATTGCCATGTGGACAGGATTTGAGAGATGCGCCAGACACAAAGATTCCCCTACGTGGGAAAAACTTTTCCCCTAGGAGGGAAAGATTTTTCCCCCTAGGGGGAAAACAACGAGGCCTATGGTGTCTCGTTAGCCTTCTGCCGAAGGATGGTTCGAGCCTGTTCGATAAGTGTATCTTTCTTCCTCATAACATCCTCCATATTCATGCTGACTATCACATCGGGATCAATGCCAAATTCGATATGCTTCTTGTCACGATCTACCGATACGACTGCGCTATATCGTACGCTCCATCCGCAAGGAAGCTCCTGCATGAAGGGCATGCCCGAACCGCCACCGGTACGATCGCCAAGCAGGGTGACATGAGGCAAGCAATGCATCATTTTGACAAAGTCATTTGCTGCAGAGAAACACTGTCGGTTGGTAATCACAACCACTTCTTTCTGCCAGCGGGTTCCCTTGGCCGGCTCCAGATACTCTGGTTTCATTGCTGAGAAATCATTATGTCCCTTACCCGTTTTGTGATAGACATAACCTACCAATACTTTCTCGTTTGTGAAATGAGAAGCAAGACATTCTGCATTTGTAAGACTTCCACCTCCATTATTACGCAAGTCTATAATCAGTCCATTACATGGAGCCAGAATCGACAACACACTGCTAACATTCCCATTACCAGGACCGTTTTCGAAACTCTCACAACGAATATAACCTATGTTGTCATCAAATACCGTATATTTTAGACTTGAAGCAATACCATACTCATGACCTAAGTAACTTCGTGCAATAGAATCGTAATAGTTCTCAGGTTCATCCTCCCAATAGCTCCAATTACGTCCAAGGTTAAATGATGCACCTAAATTTACATGCCCGTCTTTCAACTCAGCTATCATGGCACAACACACCTCGAACAGTTGTAATGATGTCATTTTGGGAGATACTTTTTTTCTATAACGTTCATGAACCTCATTCCAGTCCACTCCCAATTCTGCTTTCTTATAGTCGAAAAAACAGTATCTCTCATCCAGTAGCTGCCATAATGCATCTAAGTTACCTTGGGGCGTATCTGCTGTCGGCAACTCCTCATCAACACATGCAGCAAGCATCAGAGTCAAACCTGTTATATATAGTATGTGGCGGAATAACTGTCTCATAATTTAATACCCAAAATGATTGAATGTAAATAAGAGTGATGACGTAGTCCGTTATACTTTGTTTGGAACAATTCACCATTATAACCCCAATACAAACATCCACGCTTTCTCAATTTAAAATCAATAACTAAGCGCTGACGAAGTGATGGGGTGTTGAATGGATGTGCAATCACGCAGTTGTGATCATAGTTGCCGAGAACAAATTCCTCATAGTACGACTGGCCGAATTGAGGAGAATAAGCCAATCCAACAAAAGGGATATCAATAGAATATTCCAACTGGAAATCCTTACGCCACAAACGGAAGTCGTAGGTAGCCAAAGCAGATGCGTCAAGCATCAGTGAAAGTTTTGCTTGTCCAGGGTTGTTTCCGTTGCGTTCGTTATAGATACCACCTAAATACAGATGTCCCATAGGTCCGGCCTTTAAATTGAAAGCACCTTTTTTCATCAGTTGGAAATGGTGTGCTACACCATACGCCACCCCGAATTCATATTCATTTACGTTTCCTGCAGGATTCTCTGACAAGGACATATGTAAGGACGTACGATGCATTGTATGCTCGTATTGGCGTTCAACAATAAAATTAAACACCGCACCTTTATATGAATAAGGTGACAAATAGGTGTCTAACACATTAGCCCAACCTCCACCAACAAATACCCTTGTAGTGGATTCCTGCTTCTCTTGTGCCATCGAACACATTGGAAGAAGGAAAAACAATATGTATAGTACGCACCTCAAAGTCTGTTAAAACAATGTTAGCTGAATCGGGCCCTCATCATGAGGAGGATTGGTCTTATGATACTCTTCGTCTGAAATAGGCTCTGGATCCGGCTTTGGTTCAGGTTCGGGGTCTGGCTCTGGTTCTGGTTCAGGCTCTGGTTCAGGCTCTGGTTCAGGCTCTGGCTCAGGTTCTGGTTCAGGTTCCGGTACAGGTTCGGGGTCGGGTTCTGGCTCTTCTGGAAAATCCGGATTTTCCAGATTATCCGGTTCTCCCGGAGTATCTGGTTCATCAACTGCGTCAGAATCTTCTACTTCGCTCAGAACTTCTGTTACGGAATCGAGTGCCCAAGTGGTAAGTCTCTTGCCTTTAGCCTTGAAACCCTTCACTGAGATAAACTCTTCCACATCCAACTCTTGTGGTCCTCGGAATGTGTCAGGATCAGCAAACGTGAGTATCAACTTTGGTGTTGGTTGATCCGAAAGAAGTATCAATCGTGAATCCGCATTATCACCAAGGAAGTTTTGGTGTTTCTGCGAAGATTCCATCATAAAACGTTTGATATATGGTAAACCCTGATTGTCTGCATCCCACAGCACAGCTGTCCATACTTTCTCGCTGTTGAATTTCTCTATGCGCAGAATGTTCTGCTCGTAGTGATTGTTGATATCGAAGTTCGTCGTATAGAACTCTCCGTTGTCGAGAATGACAAGTATCAAGTCTTCGTTGAAGAACTCACCCAGATACAGACCGTGATTCTCGTAATTAAGTCGTTTCACATCGTTATCGAACCAAACATCACGTCCTCCAAGCGTACTTCCTCCATGTGATTTCAGTCCGATACGCAACACATCGTATTTCGTGAGGATGTTACCTCTCGCACCTCGTCCTTTCACGTCTATCTCACTGAAATCCTGATCGAACACCAGCTTCTTGATCTTGGTTTTCTGTTGCTCTTTCAAAGTCACCTTGATAATTTCTGCCTCACCATTCGCATTAGCAGTGAAATAGGTGATACGTGATTTAGGAGTTCCCATCGTAACATCGTACTCACGGTCGCGATTCAAGGTCGGTATGTTAAAGCGTTTCATGTAGGTGATACCGCTCTTACCATCTTTGTAACAAACATTATAGATAGTACGTGTGTCGTTCTTCTTGAATACAGCCACATGGATAATCTCTGTCTTCCGCTTCTCGTTCTTTGCTTTTTCTGTTTCGCCTACAAATACCTTCTCTGCCACTTTCGTCACCTTATACGTACCATCCTTATAAAAAATAATGATGTCATCGAGATCACTACAGTTGCAGATAAACTCATCTTTCTTCAGGCTGGTTCCAATAAATCCGTCAGTACGATTGATGTAAAGTTTCTGATTAGCCTCAGCCACAGTTGCAGCTTGAATCGTGTCGAAGTTACGTATCTCTGTCAAACGAGGATGCTCCTCTCCGTATTTCTTTTGCAAATAATTGAACCATTCAGCTGTGACCTCTACCAAATTAGCTAAGTCGCGGGCAATGTCTTCCAACTCCTGCTTGATCTTGGCTATCAGTTCATCTGCCTTATCCTTATTAAACTTAAGAATACGCTGCATCTTGATTTCAAGCAGATGCAACAAGTCATCACGGGTTACCTCGCGTATGAAATCTTTCTTGAACGGTTCAAGTCGTTCGTCAATATACTTGAGAGCAGCATCGGTATTCTCTGCATTTTCGAATGGCTTTCCCTTATAGATGCGCTCCTCAATGAAAATTTTCTCCAATGAACAGAAATGCAACTGCTCAAGGAGTTCATCACGACGGATTTCCAATTCACGCTTAATAAGGTATTTGGTGTAATCGACAGATCGACGTAACACATCACTCACAGTAAGGAACTGCGGCATACGATCATCAATGACACAGCAGTTAGGGCTGATGCTGATTTCGCAATCGGTGAATGCATAGAGAGCATCTATGGTCTTGTCACTCGATACTCCAGGCATCAGATGTATCAATATTTCTACGTTAGCTGCAGTATTGTCGTCCACTTTACGAGCCTTTATCTTGCCCTTATCGATTGCTTTTAGTATCGAGTCAATCAGTGTGGTAGCTGTCTTGCCGTATGGTATCTCACGAATGACAAGTGTCTTTGTATCCAGTTTCTCTATCTTCGCTCTTACCTTGACCATTCCTCCACGCTGACCGTCATTGTATTTCGACACGTCAATCGAACCTCCTGTCAGGAAATCAGGATAAAGTTGGAACGGTTCGTTGTGCAGATAACTAACCGCAGCCTCACAGAGTTCATTGAAATTATGAGGAAGAATCTTGGTGGATAGTCCCACAGCGATACCTTCCGCACCTTGCGCAAGGAGCAATGGGAACTTGACAGGTAACGAAATAGGTTCTTTGTTACGACCATCGTACGACAACATCCATTCTGTTGTCTTAGGGTTGAACACTACATCATTGGCAAATTTCGACAGGCGCGCCTCTATGTATCGTCCTGCGGCAGCATCATCACCCGTGAGAATGTTACCCCAGTTACCCTGACAGTCAATCAACAATTCTTTCTGCCCCAACTGAACCAATGCATCTTTGATGGATGCATCACCATGAGGGTGGAACTTCATGGTTTCACCTACGATGTTGGCAACTTTGTTATATCGGCCGTCATCCATGCGCTTCATGGTATGCATGATACGGCGCTGCACGGGTTTCAATCCGTCCATGATGTAAGGTACGGCACGTTCCAGAATGACATAACTTGCATAATCCAAGAACCATGTCTGATACATTCCACTCAGATGATGAGTGATGCCGTCTTGCATCTTCATGGGGTCGTAATCACTATGTAGTGTGTCCGAATCGTTTGTTGAAATTGGATCTATCTCGTTATTGATTTCGTCCATTATGATGATAATTTGCTACAAAGATACAAATTAATTTACAATTTATAATGTATTATTCATAATTATTTGTTAATTTTGCGGTCAATAAATGCTTATTGAGATGAAAATAATACTTACAGTCACACTTACGCTGTTATCCGTTATTGTGCCTGTTGCTTCAGCGAAGAAACCGACGAAGGACCTCTTTCCCGATGGCACAGAGATACCTGCATGGTTCCGCGACACCACCCACATCGACATCTCTCGATTAGGGCGTCAGTATCGCATCACGGATTATGGTGTGATGATGGATGGCAAAATCTACACCCAGCAACTGCAAGCACTCATCGACCGCATTGCTGCTGATGGTGGGGGTGTGATGGTCGTACCATCGGGTACGTTCATGTCAGGCGCTTTGTTCTTTAAGCAGGGTACACATCTCTATCTCGAAAAAGGTGCTGTGTTGAAGGGCTCTACTGATATCAGCGACTTCCCCGTGATGACGACACGTATTGAAGGTGAGACCTGCAAGTATTTCCCCGCATTGGTGAATGCTGACGGTCTGGATGGATTCACCATTTCAGGCGAAGGAACCATCGACGGGAATGGGCTTCCTTATTGGAAGGCATTCTGGTTGCGTCGCAGTTGGAATCCGCAGTGTACAAACAAGGACGAGCAGCGTCCGCGTCTGATTTACATATCGAATTGCAAGAACGTGCAGATTGAAAACGTGAGTCTTCAGAATTCTCCTTTCTGGACGACCCATTATTATAAGTCGGAGAACGTGAAGTTGCTGAACCTGCATATCACGTCGCTCTACAAGCCTGTGCGTGCACCTTCGACTGATGCCATCGACATTGATGCCTGCCGTAACATGCTGGTGAAGGGCTGCTACATGTCGGTCGACGATGATGCTGTGGCACTCAAGGGAGGGAAAGGTCCGTGGGCCGACGACCCCGTGAAGATGCCGGAGAACGGTGGTAATGAGAATATCATCATCGAGGACTGCACATTCGGCTACTGTGCCAGTTGTGTCACGTGTGGTAGCGAGAGCATCTACGACCACAACATCGTGCTGCGTCGCATCCGGGTTGATGAAGCCACTAACCTGCTATGGCTGAAGATGCGGCCCGACACTCCACAGCATTATGAATATATAACGGTGGAGGACATCACGGGCAATGCGAGCAATTTCCTTCTGGTGCGCCCATGGACACAGTTCTACGATTTGAAAGACCGTAAGGATACGCCCATGTCGTATAGCAACAACATCGTGATGCGGCGCATCCGTCTTGAGTGTAACACATTCTTCAATGTCACTCCCCGTGAGGACCAATATCACTTGAAGGACTTCCTGTTCGAAGATTGCATCATCGAGGCACGCACATCGAACTACCATCCCGAGTACATCGAGAACCTGAAGGTCAAGAACGTAACTGTAAACGGTGAAAACCTATAATCAACAATTATTTATCAACAACTAAAAACAGTTTCTTATGAAAACTATTACCAAAGTATTTACTACAGCCATTCTTTTGGCTTGCTTCTCACTGACGTGTGCAGCAAAGGTTGACAAAACAGTGAACATCAAGGTCGGCACAAAGACCCGCAAGTACAAGTTGTATGTGCCTAACAAAGTGAAGGAGAACACCGCTCTCGTATTCTGTCTGCACGGAACTGGCGGCTCGTCCGACAACAAACAGCCGGCGTTCGATGGCATTGCTGACACGACTGGCATCATCGTAGTTTATGGGCATGGTGAGAACGTGAAATTCCCATTCTTCGGAAACATGGAGCTTCCTGGATGGAATTCGACTGGTGAATGGAGTGGAGACATCGACTACATTCTTGCCATCATTGAGGATGTAGCCAAGAATTACAGCATCGACCGTAAGCGCATCTACTGCTGTGGATTCTCCAACGGTGGTATGATGACTTACACGGTTGCGAATCTTCTCGGTGATGTATTCGCAGCCTACGCATCTATCAGCGGCTACCCCATCAACGAGTTCCACCTTCATCACACCGGTTACCGTCCCGTGCCATTCCTGCACATCCACGGCACAAACGACGACCTTGTAAAGTCACAGTACGTCAGCAAGATTATCGACAATGTAGTGGCTCGCAACGGTTGTAACCCAGTACCCGTTACAACGACCAAGTCGGGCAAGTTCACCAAGAAGGTTTACGAGGCAGGTGAAGGCGGATTCCCCATCGTGTTCTATTCGATGAACGGCATGGGGCACTCACCCGAAACCAACGCTACCGAAGATGGTAACGCATCAAGAACCATGTGGAACTTCATGAAGCAGTACACACTCGATGACCCATGCGACATTACCTTGAAATGGCGTCCCTGCATCGAACACGAAGGCTGGGCACCTAAGAGTCACGGATGGACCATCAACAGCGGCAAGACCATCTGCTCTTACGGACAAGGAACGAAAAAGGATGTAGATGACAACGCTAATGTCTATTACTCACTCCAGTTTGTCAAGGGCGACTACCGTCTTACGTTCGATGCTCAGGGCGAAGCAGGTGTGAAGGTTGCTTTGCAGCTCTCACGTTTTTCGTCGTCCAACAACAATAAGACCGTCGTGTTCAAGGACACCGTAGAGGTGGGTGCCAACCGCACCGTCGATTTCAGCATTACCGACAAGTGGGCAGAGTTCAACATTGCCTTCATGAAGGTCAACACAGAAGACCAGGTTACTGTATCGAACATCGAGATTCACTCTTACGACCCTAATGCCGTAGGAATCAAGAACCCAATTCTCTCACAAGGCGAGGGAACTATCTATAACTTGAGAGGCCAGCGGACCAACTCGCTGCAAAAAGGTATCAATATCATTGATGGTCGTAAAGTGCTCGTCAGATAAAACATTACAGAAACCCATAATCAAGGGATGCGAACCACACGGTCCGCATCCCTTTTTCAATCATAAGCATGAACGGTAGGGTGACCCTTTATCCGCTCAATAACCCTGCCTTATCGGACAATAACCCTGCCTTATCGAGCAATAAGGGTGGGTTATTGTTTCTAAATGTACTATTATTGTGATAGTTCCTCCCCTCAGTTAGGGAAGATGCTTAAAAACCTCTTAAACCCTTAAACTTTTAAACTATCAACATTACTTCACCCAAACCTTCTTTCCACCAATGATATTCAATCCCTTCTGCGGAGCAGCCATCTTCTGTCCGTTGAGGTTATAGATAGCACCATTATGCATTATGAATTGTGAATTATGAATTATTTCTTCAATTCCGCTTGCGAGTCCGTGCTCTTCGCTCAGTATGAGCCATCGCTGGTTGGTGTCATCCTGGTCGTTGTCAAAGTTTGTGCCGCTCAATGCTCCGTTTGCTGCTCCTGTCATTGCTGTTGCTGAGCCTCCGTTGGCTTTCAGCATCCAGTAGCCACGTAGCTTATAGTTCTTACCGTCGTTCTTCCATGTGACGAGGCTACGGCTCGGTATCAGTTGCAGTTTCTCGCTGGCTGTTGGTGTCTCACGCTTCGTGGTGGTGAACTTACTGCCGTTGTAGGTGATATATGCACCTGTGCCCACGTTGCGGAATGAATAGTACTGGGTCTTAGGGTCGAACGTAATGGTCCATGCATAGCTTTCGTCAGTTCCGAGGCTTTCTGTTGCCACTTCTGTCCATTTCAATCCTGACGCAGTTGCCTGCAGGTATGCCTTCTGGAATCCGTAATCTGCTGACTCGTTCTGGATGTAATACCACCGGTCATCGACATAATCGTAGGTATAAGCTGGTGTAGCGAAGCAGTTGCCTGTCGGCTGCACACCATCCTCATGCAGACCCTCGATGATGAGGGCGTTTCCGTAGTACAACAGGTCGGTACCGCTATCCTCTTGTGCACCGTTGATGCCGTATGGCCACATGTGCTGAGAATCACCATGCATTTTGGCTGAGTTGTCATTGTCCCAGAATTGGAGTACCTCATTGGCTCTCACACCTGTCCAAACACCATCGACCAGCAGATCCCACCAACCCCATACAGTACCTACACCTACACCGTGAGCCGCCTCGTGCATGATGGTACCTGTACGCTGGTATGCCGAATTAGGTCCTACTCGCATGCTGCCTCCATAGCTACAGTCGGCAGTTGGTGTACCTGAGCCGTACGACACGCTGAGGTTCACTCCCTGTATGTTCATCAGGTCGTTCCATATCTTTGTACCATTCTTCAGGGCGTAGTTGATGCGGTCGTTCTCCTCTGCGCTTCCACCGTTGTTATACCAGTAGGTCATCGTGCCCTTCGGAATGGTGATAATCTTCAGTTCGTCGCCGTATGCCACCTGATAGCCTTCAGTCAAGATGTACGGACGTACGTAGTAGACGGTCGCAGGTGTCATGTTCTCCATCACGTAGATGAGACCGTTGTTCGAAAGTGTGCGGGTGGACTTCTCATCGAAAATGGTCGGGTTGTGTTCCGTACTGTAGCAGAATCCCGATGCCTTTATCTTTGCCCCGTTCAGCTTATAGGTGAATCGCCCGAATGCCATCGTCGCACCTCGTGCATAACGCTTATCGGTTGTAATGGTCGGAATGGCTCCCGTCGGCGACTGCATCAGAAACAGCATCTTGGCATCCTCCAGCTTCACAATCTGCTCTGCCAGTTCGTCATAGGTCGATACACCACTCTCATAGACAGCCTTGGCTGTATTGATAGCAACAAGATAGTCGTCTGCTCCCGGATTGCTCCCTTCGCCATAGGTGGCTTCAGCATCAGCGATGGTGGTATTCAGTGCCTCGTAAGCCTGGATAGAACGTTTTGCCTCCTCTGTAGCCAGACGGAGAGGGGTCGACACCTCGGGGAAAACACCCGTTCCTTCAGAAGCGGTCAGGCATTTCACTGCAGCCTCGGCACAAAGGTCGAGCTGCTCTTTTGCTCCATCGTGCATCTTCTTGTCCATCAACGATGTCGCATTCTGGATATATCGGGTGAGGGCATCACGAAGAGCCGTTTCATCACCTCCGATATAATACAGGCGGAAGTTGTCGCACGCCAGCCAGTTGCCTGTAGCTCCTTCTGCGATGAATCCGATGATGGCATCCTGCTCTATATTCGTGAATGTCAGCGTGTACTGCTTGCGGGTAGTCACCTTCTGGCTGTCGATATTTGCCACAATCCATGCACCGCTCTGAGCTTTCGACGATGTATCTTCCTGAATGTTTTGGGCTGCCACCTTCAGTTGATACATACCCACAGGGAGGTCTTTGACCGTCTGCATGGCACTTCCGTCACCCACCTTGCTACCTTTGCTCACCCAGCGTTCCAGGTAGGTGTTGCCAGCCTTAATGGAGAATACCGAATTGCCTTGCGTACCCATTCCTTCGACCGTCCAGCCTTCCGTGCCGTCCTCGAAACTCGGGTTCGTAATCCACGAGGTGTAGTCAATCGGATTCTCCTCTGAGGCATTTGCCTTGCGATAGCTGTCGATGGCCTCAGAAAGTGTCTCACACCAACCGCTGATGTCCGCGTTCGTAGCCTCTGGATTGTCATACACAGCCTGTGCCTGATCAATAGCACCCTTGAGCATGGATGCCTCGTTGCCCGTCCCGTCGCCATACAACGTCTGAGCCTGACTGATGGTACTAGCCAACACCGAACGCAGGGCATCTGTCCCTACACCCTTGTAGATGACGGCCACTCCTTGCCAGTTCAGCCATTGTGAACTGGAAGTCATCACAGCCTTCACGTTGACCGATCCGTCTGCGTCTACAACCACGTTCTTCGTCCAAGCCACAGCGTCACCATGAGCCAAAGCCTGTCCGCACGACTTCATGCCGTCGGGTTGGAAGTATTGAGGTCCCTGTTTCCAGTTATTCTCTGTGGCATTCGTCACACCGAAGTCGATGTCGCTCATCAGCGGCACATTTGCTTTCACGGTGTTCGAAGCCGTCACGTTAAACGTAGGTGCTGCATTCGAACCATCTTGACGATAGAGTGCATGGAAACCGAAGTCGTACGTTCCGACAGGGAAGGTAGCCACCTGCTCCAAAGTCAGTGAGGAGTGATAGCGCTCAAACTCTGCCCAGCTGAACGTTGGACTCTCCTTGCCCCATCCGTCGGTCAATCCGCTGCCTACCATATCAGCATTCAACAGCATGAACGACACATCTATTGGGGTGGTGATGTCGGCATACACCACATAGAACAGTTTGCGGGCAGCTGTCAGCAGACTTTCCATCGTAGCATCCGAAGCCGAATACTCCTTATATGCACTTTGCAGCGCATCCTTGTATTGCCCGGTCTTCCCTGCATCAGCCAATACTTTATAGATATTATACAACTGGCGCTTCGCCTTATAGAGCGCATAGGCTCCCGAAGTCACCGTTTCCTCTTTGATGAACGCCCATGTCGTTTTGCCCTGACCATTCTTCAACGTGAGCGGACCGCCATACGCCCATGCCACATCGAGCGGTTCTTTGAACGATGTATTCGTCAGTTTATAGACATGCGACCCCTCTGCCGTCTCTTCGTAGCGGAACTTATTGTTCAGCGTGCGGTTCACCACCACATTGTTGGCATTCGCACTCGCACACGACAAGTAGTACGACGCATAGCTGTTCATGCGGATACGTACCGTCGTGTCGTTGCCCACCATCACCGTACAGCGATGAGGCGTCGAAACAGCCACGTCACCGTTCGTCAGACGAGTGGCACATGCCTGCACATTACTCGTCATACCATTCACGACAAATGCGTCAGCCTCCACATTCCACAGATAGCCCACCGTACTCTTAGTTACTTGAGCGATGTCCTCAGCAGGCACTTGAGGAACTTCCCACACCTGTGCATGACTCTCAATCAGAGCCGACAGCAGCAACGCTGCCACAATAAATAAACGTTTTGTTATCATAAGGCGATTAGTATTAGTTACGATGCAAAGATAAGCAAAAAAGTTTAGAATCAAGCGTTTGGTGGTGAGAGATTCATAAAAAACAGAAAAAAAGCATAATGATTACGCATTATGCTTTGTACATTGTGCATTAGACATCATCAATTAACACGCTACGTACTGTCAGTTCGCTCATCCATTGGCATAACTATGCATGCCACCGAGGAAGAAGTTGACACCGAAATAGGTAATGATAACAGTGAGAAAGGCAAAAATCATGTATAAATGCCAACCCCTCTCCCCGCTCTCCCGAAGGGGAGTGCTAGCATGTAATGGGATGGCATAGACCATCAGGGTGATGAGTGCCCACACTTCCTTTGGGTCCCATCCCCAATAGCGTCCCCAACTCTGATTGGCCCAAACGGCTCCAAGGATGATGCCTGCTGCAAGAAGGAAGACAGCGACTTTTAATTGATAATTGACAATTGACAATTGACAATTTTTGCCAACAATGAGGGTTGCAAGGCTGTTGAGGGCAAGGAAAGCGAAGAGGGTGTAGGACAGCATGACGAGGCATACATGGATGCTGAGAAGCGGTGATGAAAGGACAGGCATGAGGGGTGTAATCTGCGGATTGGCCTGACCCATCATCGCAACAAGAAGTGTGAGACCTGCAACGATCAATCCATAGCTGCGCTGTGTTCCGCGAACGATGGCAAACAACAGGCTGCATGCCGACATGAATACCATTACTTCGAAACCATTTGCCAAAGGAATGTGTCCTGAGACAATGGTGCGAAGGGTAATGAAAAGGAGGAGGTAGATGAATGACACTACGGATATGGTCATCAGGATGATGCGGAACCAACGGGGAATGGTTCGCTGACGGATGTCAGAAACAATGCCCACGATGTAGGCGATGATGCCGATGGAAAGCAGGAAGATGGCGAGAAGCTTGATGTAGTTGAACGAATTGTAAAGCTTTTCGGCATTGAACTGGAAATCGGACGGCAGGTTGTCCTCCCCCATCGTCTTTTGCTGATACTGACGTATCTTCTGTAAGATAGCTATCAGTTCCTGATAATCGTGCTGAACTGCCAACTCACCCACATAATCCATTGAGTGTTTGATGAAGAACCATTGGTCGTGAGGCAACGAATCGGGCAGGTTATCCATCTGAGAATACCATTGACTATCGGCTGGATAGAGTTTGAGCAGCTGTCCATTCCAGAGCATGAGCAGCAGATTCATCTTCTCATCGACTTCGGTAATGGCTCTTGCATCAGGCAGTTCTACTCCTGTGTGCACCTGATAAAGGACATCATCGAGACGGTATTGTCCCTTGTCGAAGAAACTGTCGTAGCTGACGTATGTCTCGTCGGTCTTCAACAGTTCATGAACGGTCTGTCCCTTAATCTTGATGAACGGCTGGTCTGTCCAACTCGTAGGGAACAGCATCCAACCTGTCACCACCTGCTCTGCACTCAGACCCTGATAAGTACTCTTTCCATAAAGCTTGGTCGTGAAGTCAATCGCCATCGTCTGAAACGGACAGACACGCCCATTGTAATAGGCATAGAGATTGCCGAACTCAGCAGCAACATCTGCAGGAAGCACCTTGGGTGCAGCATAGCCTCTTCCAACTCCCCATAAAAGGAGAGAAAACAGAAGGAAGAGTTTGGAGTTGAACCATGAACCTTTAACCTTTAACCATGATCCAACCAGCACCCATATCATCGAAAGAATCAGCAGGGCATAGCCTGTGTAGGTGATGCCGATACCCCATGGGTCGTGACTAACGGAAAGGTATGTGCCTTGCAGGTCGGGATCATAACCCGACTGATAGAAGCGATAGGACTGACACTCCCCAATCTTATTCATTGAGACGGATAACTCCTCACCGGAGGAAGTGGTGAAGACAGACACATAATCCATCGGTGACTGGGTACCAGGATAGGTCTTCAGTTGGAAATCTTTGAGCGTGACAGAGAACGGCAAGTGCTCAATCAAGCCTGTTTCCCGGTTCTCAATCATATCGGTTGTCTCGTCCACACGCAGATGAATGGATCCCTGCAATCCAAAGAGGTGGGTGACGAATGCCCCAACGAGGATGATGACGAAAGAGAGATGAAGCAACATCGTAGCAGGACGCTTGTACAACTTACCACGAATCAGCGCCAAGATGCTTCCTACACATAGTAACCCCCATAACGCAATAAACCACCACGCGCCATAGATGTGCTCCATGACGAATGGGGTGCCGTAGATTTTCTCCAGCACAGTAGCAGTGACCAGCACGCCAATCACTGCTACATATATTGCAAATGCGATTCGCTTCACGCCTATTAGACCCAGCAAACGACCCTTAGTTTAAATGGAATTGATAAACTTCACAACGGCATCGCGCTCGGACTTCGTAAGTTTGCGGAACTGCTCTGTAGCCCTGCGAGCATCGGAGTCCTTCGCTCCATGCCACATGATGGCCTCAGTAACGGTTCGTGCACGACAGTCGTGCAGACGGTCGTCAGCGCCTGTACACATCTTGCTCAGACCGCGTCCCCAGAGCGGTGTGGTGCGACACCAACCTGTGCGGATGTCGTTCACCATACGGAGACGGTGCTGCACGAAGTCGGTATATGGCCATATCTTCTGATGAGGATAGCGCGGCATGTCATCATTGCCGAACATGCCGTTCGGGTCGTGAATCTCATCGTCACCAGTTGTCCATGAAGGACGGTGACAAGTGGCGCAACCAATCTCTGTGAAGAGTTTCTTGCCTTTTTGCACTTGTTCGTCATCCATATCACGGGCCGCTGGGACAGCCAATCCACGATGCCACACCATGAAGGCATGATAGTCACCATCGCTCATCTCTGCATTGAGCGTATTGCTGGTGAGATAGTTGTAGATATCTTTCTCCACATCACCCGTCTTCCGCTCCTGTGGGAAGTACTTGTAGAAGTCACGCTGCACATCGGGATCTTTTGAAGAAGTCTCTGCATAATAAGAATGCGTCTGTGACTTTGCGTTGAAGTTAAGGTCGAGATAATGATAGCGGCGATCGGAACGTGTCACGTTGGTGATGTTCCAAATGGCATTCGCACCTGCTGCATCAAGTATCGGGCCACGAGTCATTGCATAGGTATAGCGACGAACGTAAGGTGTGCCAGTGAGTCCTTTGTAATAGCTTACCCATTCGTTGTTCGCCTGATTCCAATAAGCAGGATTCAAGGCATCGGTCTTGCCGATAGAGTTGAAATACTGACTCTGACGTATCCATTCGTTTGTGATGGCACTATCAGGAATGGCATCAGTCAGTCCTGTTCCATAGATGCCAATCGTCGATTCCAAGCGTACACCGACATCCTCAATAGGAATCTCCACGTTCTGTCCGCCACGGGCGGCGATGATAGGCGCATAGAAAGCCGACTGAGGAATCGTCACCTCTGGATAAATCAACTCGTAGGTCTCTCCATCAGGGAACTGATTGCCCCACTCGTCGGTATAGGTCTTCCAATCAATCTGAATCTGCTTCTCATCAATCGGAGCCTTGAACGGAGCTACAGCACCCGTCTGTGGCATACCAGCTACAGAGCGGATATAGGCATCTGTTGTCTTGTCGTAGATGACCAACAGATAACCGTTACCCATTGTTGATTCACGATACTCCGTCTGCCGTTTTCCATGACCATAGGCAGGATGGCAGTAGAGACAGCCCTTGCGCACATAGACAGGACCAAGTCCGTAGAATGCCGAGCCTTCCGTCTGGTTGAAGTCACGCTCGAACAATGTCTCGCCCTTCTTGAAGAAATACGAGAACGTAGCATTGTCACACGCTGGAGTCGGCTGCTCGTAAGCGTTCGATGTAGCGTTGAACACCGTACCCAGCTTTCCACCAGAGTAATACTCTTCGCTCAGTTCCTTCTCGGGTTCTACAGGCTGTTCCGAACTGCTGTTGTCGTCCGAACACGATGCATAGAATCCCAAACTGAGCAGACTTGCATAGAATAACACTTTTCCTTTCATAGATCTATTGTTTTGAAATGAGTATGCGTTTGACGGCTGAAGCACCGAGCGACATCACGCCGCTTGGTGCTCACCAAGAATTAGATATATTTATATGGCTTATTTCTGAAGTTTCACTTTCAATGCATCGATGGCATCATCGAGCGCTTCGAGTGCATCAATGGCTTCGCCAGCAGACTTGTCCTGATAGTTGAGGACAAACGGACGCTTCATAGCGTTTACCTTCTTGAGGGCTTCCTCAAATGCAGCCTTCACTGCTGCTGACTCAGTAGGATAATGAGCCATTGCATAGGCCATCAGCGAAGTGGCGGTGTAAGATGTTGACTTATCGGCACCACCATTGATAGAGAATGCGCAAGAGAGCACGTTGTCGTAGAA
>Ga0310786_10005129_pt1 | contig 17904 bp, 15 predicted proteins | sample AusTroGonzalo_MG_FD_203881 | JGI IMG/M metagenome (GOLD analysis project Ga0310786, IMG submission 203881) | Bovine rumen microbial communities from tropical cattle in Woodstock, Queensland, Australia - Gonzalo_03 (v2) (version 2) | ecosystem: Host-associated > Mammals > Digestive system >... | reverse complement strand
GAGTCGGAGGGCAGCTACACCTTAGATGCCAGCCCCACCTATACCGATGCGGGTGACTATACCGTCTATTATAAGGTGTCGATGGAGAACTATACCCCCGTCACCGGCAGTGCGAAGGTCACCATCAGCCAGGCCGCGGGCAGTATCAGCTTCGCTACTGCGGAGGTTGAGAAGACCTACGGCGAGGCAGCCTTCACCAATGCTCTGATGAAGACTGGCGACGGCACAGTGAGCTATGCCTCAGGGAATACGGACGTTGCCACCGTCGACAGTGAGACGGGTTCGGTGACGATCGTCGGTGCCGGCGATGCGACCATCACGGCTACCGTGGCTGACAGTAAGAACTACACCTATGCGACGAAGTCAGCTAGCTACAAGCTGACAGTGAAGACCGCCAAGATGGATGTCAGCGCTGAGGGCTACAGCGGGACTTACGACGGCAAAGCCTATGGCATTACGGTGAGTGCGCCGAAGGCTGCCATTGTGAAGTACGGCGAGTCGGAGGGCAGCTACACCTTAGATGCCAGCCCCACCTATACCGATGCGGGTGACTATACCGTCTATTATAAGGTGTCGATGGAGAACTATACCCCCGTCACCGGCAGTGCGAAGGTCACCATCAGCCAGGCCGCGGGCAGTATCAGCTTCGCTACTGCGGAGGTTGAGAAGACCTACGGCGAGGCAGCCTTCACCAATGCTCTGATGAAGACTGGCGACGGCACAGTGAGCTATACATCAGGGAATACGGACGTTGCCACCGTTGACAATGAGACGGGGTCGGTGACAATCGTCGGTGCCGGCGATGCGACCATCACGGCTACCGTGGCTGACAGTAAGAACTACACCTATGCGACGAAGTCAGCTAGCTACAAGCTGACAGTGAAGACCGCCACGATGGATGTCAGCGCTGAGGGCTACAGCGGGACTTACGACGGCAATGTCCACGGCATTACGGTGAGTGCGCCGAAGGCTGCCATTGTGAAGTACGGCGAGTCGGAGGGCAGCTGCACCTTAGATGCCAGCCCCACCTATACCGATGCGGGTGACTATACCGTCTATTATAAGGTGACGATGGAGAACTATACCCCCGTCACCGGCAGTGCGAAGGTCACCATTTCAAAGGCAAGTCTGCAAGGCCTTTCCGTCAGCATCAGCAGCTGGATGTTTACCACTGAGCCCAGTACCCCCAGCGTGACGGGCAATTTAAGCCAAGGTGACGTAACCTATGGGTATAAGGTGAAGGATGCAGAGGATAACACCTACTCAACGACAGTCCCGACTGCTGTGGGCAGTTACACTGTCCGCGCTACCGTTGCTGAGACCAAGAACTACCTAAGCGCAACGGCTACGGCCGATTTCGAGATCACACCTGTTGACGTGACGAATGCCGTTATCACCCTGAGCCAGACGAGTTATACTTACGATGGTACAGAGAAAGAGCCAGAGGTAACGGTCACCGTCAATGACATTGTGATACCTGCAGCTTACTACGCCGTGACCTATACCAATAATGTCAATGCAGGTATGGCTACCGTTACCTTGACATTCAAGGATGGCATCACTGGCTCGTCTTCTACCACCTTCAAGATCGAGAAGGCAACGCCGGCACTTTCCGTCAGCATCAGCAATTGGGTGTATGGCACCACACCCTCTCAGCCCATCGTGACGGGTGCTCCTATAAATACTGCTGTGAGCATAACCTATAAGGAGGGTGGTGCAGAGGATAACACCTACTCATCGACGGTTCCGACGGCTGTCGGCAGCTATACCGTCTGCGCTACTGTCGTAGCGTCTGCCAACTACAACAGTGCAATGGCTACGGCCGACTTCGAGATCATCACGCAGCTTGTGGAGAATGCCACCATTACCCTGAGTCAGACATCCTATACCTATGACGGTGAGGCTCACATGCCCGAAGTGGAAAAGGTTATCGTCGGCTTCACCGAAATTCCTGCAGACGACTATGAAGTGACATACAGCAACGTTGTCAATGCTGGTACGGCTACCGTCACTGTGACGTTCGTAGAGGGATACGCTGGTTCGGTTTCCACCACCTTCACCATCGAGAAGGCACAATCTATAGTAAAGGTGAAACCTACTCCCATTGGCGGTTTGGTCTATAATGGTAAGTCACAGATACTGGTGTCTGGTGGCCGCGCTGAGGGAGGCACCATGGTGTACTCTCTCGACAACAAGAACTATAACCGTCTTCTGCCCGTAAAGATGGTAGAAGGCGATTATACCGTTTACTATAAGGTGCAGGGCGATGCCAACCACTACGACACAGAGCCGGCAACCGTCAGAGCGACGATTGGCCCGTCTGATTCTGATTATGAGAAATACAACCTCTGGATCGGTGGTGTGCAGGTGACGGAAAAGAACAAGGTTAACGTGCTGAATGATCCCAAGGAGGCCAGATTCTTCTTTGACGAGCAATCTAATCAGCTGGTCATCACCAATAATCAGGATGAAATCACTATAGAGAGCCGTCTGCCTGCCTTGACCATCATCTTGAACGAGAAGGTTCCGAGCAAACTGGAGCGTATTTTCGGTAATAATGGTACACTGACGATAACCACTTTCCCGAATATTCCTGGCAGTCTGATACTGAAGACTGATCATTATGACGGTGTCATCTGCGGATTCAGTGAATTCAACATCGCCAACACATATATGATGGATCCGAAAAACGGAAAATATGCGAAATATGATGGTCGTCCCATCTTGTTGAAACAAGAAGGTACTGATGAGAATGATCTTCCTATTTACGCCATCGCTCAGGATGCCACCTTCGGCCAGACTATCAGTCCGCTTGTGGGTGGTCAAATGGTCACCTTCTCTCCAGAAGACTATATGACCACTGACAATAATGGGAATTATGTTGAAGTGCCTCTGAACAATACAGCCATCAATGATGTCCTGCATACCTTCAATCAGGCTGGCTCTCCAGAAGAAGAGGAAGACTTCTTCGAAATGAGAGAGAGGTGTCTCGTGCTTAATACGATTAACAATAGGGAGAATCCTGCGCGGGCTACCAGAGCTGATGATAATGGTGATGATGGCCAGTTGATCCCAGGTACCGAGGAATATGCCGATGCCTACAGGGGCTACCTCACCTTTATGGTGCCTGACGGAACTGGCAGTGCCTTCGTCAAGACAGAGACGGAGCCTGGCTATCAGTTGAAGATGAAGATCATGGATGATGGGTCGGGAAGTGTCTCTTCGAAGGACTTTGACGATGGCATGATGAGGCTCGACTATGATGTCGCAAAACCGTCATACGTCCAGGTTTGGCTGGAAGAGGATAATTCAGGCAATGCCCGTCACCGTATCAAACCAGTGGGTAAGCGTGACAGACTGCATGGACGTGTTTACTCTATTAAGGTGACGCCCAAAAAGAGTTCGAGGAACCCGTTAGGCGAAATAGACGGCTTCCCTGAAGAGATGACACCTGAGGTGACACTCTTCGATCCGTCAGCCATCAATAAGGTTTCTGTTACGCATAAGGTGACATACGCCGATGGCAAATGGTTCACAATAGACGGACGGCAGATAGACAAGCCCAGCCAAAAGGGTGTGTATATCCACAATGGGGAGAAGATAGTGGTCAGATAGTCACTGCTTCTCCTGGCTGTCAGTATGTGTGACGATGACGCTGACGCCCATCGACAGCACCAGCACGCCGAAGATGACGGCGAGGGAGAGGGGTGTGGATACCTCGATATCCCATAATACCTCGAGCAGCATCTTGATGCCGACGAAACTGAGAATGATGCCCAGGCCGTATTTCAGGTATTTGAAGTACTGGGCAATGGCGGCCAGGGCAAAATAGAGGGCACGGAGTCCGAGAATGGCGAAGATGTTCGACGTGAGCACGATAAACGGATCGCGGCTGACGGAGAATACGGCGGGGATTGAATCCACGGCGAAAGCCACGTCGGTGGTCTCAATCACGATCAGGGTTACAAACAGCGGTGTTGCCAACCTTCTCACCTTCTCACCTTCTCTCTCTCTCACCTTCACAAAGAATTTATCTTCATGCATCTGGTCTGTCACAGGGAAGAAGCGCTTGAACAATTTCACGAAGATGTTCTTTGAGGGGTCGATGTTTTCGTCGTCCTGATGGCTGAACATCTTGATGCCGGTATAGATGAGGAAGATGCCGAAGAGGCCGAGTATCCACTCAAAGCGCTGCACCATGGCCGCTCCTGCGAAGATGAAGATGCTGCGCAGGATCAGGGCGCCGAAGATGCCCCAGAACAGTACTTCGTGCTGGTATTTCCGTTGGACGCCGAAGAACGAGAAGAGCATCAGGAACACAAAGAGATTGTCCATCGACAGCGACTTTTCGATGAGATAGCCTGCCAGGAATTCCATCGCCTTGCCAGAGCCTTCGAACCACCAGATGCCACTGCAGAACACCAGCGATACGCAAATCCAGACTGCGGTCATCTTCAGTGCTTCGCCGACACCTACCTCGTGCTGCCCTTTCCGTCCGAATAGTTTCAGGTCGGCCCAGAGCATCACAATCACAAGGGCATAGAACAGGATCCATGCCCACAAAGGCATACTGATTACTTCCATATTGGCTGCAAAGGTAGTTATTTTAATTGATAATTGACAATTGACAATTGACAATTTTTGCGAGCGGCAGCAAATTTTTCACTTTTCACTATTCACTTTTCACTTCTTTTTATTATCTTTGCACCGTTAAACTTGATCGATATGAAGCACAACCCGTTTGAAGAAGTTCCGTTGCTACGCCTGGCCGTCTGTCTGATGGTGGGGATTGTCGTGGGAGAGAAGTGTGTCCTGGCGGTACCTTTACTGCCGGTTTTCATCGTTGCCGTCATCCTTGCGCTGCTGTTGTGGAGGCATGAGCACTGGCAGTCGGTAGTCATCGCGGTTTGCTTTATCCTCTTGGGCTGGCTGTTGATGCAGCGACAGAAGCAGTCGTTCAACGTGACGTGGCCGGAGGGTGAAGTCTGCTACGAGGCGGTCGTGCTGAGCGAACCAGTGGAAAAACCGAAGACGATGGCGGTGGACATCCTCTTGCCAAAGAACGGCCGGAAGCTGAAAGCCTATTTCTATAAGGATGAGCGGAGTCGTCGGCTGACCATTGGCGACGGCCTGAAGATACAGTCACGGATCAGTCGGAACCACGAATGGCGCAGGGGATCATTTGATTACCGCCGCCATTTAGAGATTCACGGTTTTACGGGCACGACGTTTGTTTCCAGTTGGAAATGGCAGAAAGTGCAGGTGTCACTGGCTGACCTCTCACATCTGGAGCGCACAAAGCTCTTCTTCCTCCAACTCCGTTCCCACCTGCTCAATAAGATTCTTGGGACGGCGGTAGCAAATTATTCACTCTTCACTCTTCACTTTTCACTTCCAGAAGCCTCGGCCGTCGTGGCGGCAATGGTTCTCGGCGACAAATCGGCACTGACGCAGGATCTCAAGGATGTCTATTCCATCACCGGTGCCTCGCATATCCTCGCCCTCAGCGGCCTTCACCTCGGCATCATCTACACCATGCTGATGTTCCTTTCCGGCGGTGGCAGATCCTTCACTTTTCACTCTTCACTCTTCACTATCTCTTCCATCTGGGCATTTGTCTTTCTTGTGGGGATGCCTGTCAGTGTTGTCCGTTCTGCTGTGATGATTAGTCTCTATGCCCTGATGACGCTGGGGCATCGCGACCGGATGTCGGTGAATACCTTGGCGTTTACGGCCATCGTGATGTTGATGGCCAGTCCGCTGTCGCTCTTTGATGTCGGTTTCCAAATGTCGTTTATGGCGGTGTTCGCTATCGTGGTGTGGGTGCCGCTGTTGGAAGGTGTCTTCTCACAAGAATACTTGTTGTCGCATCGGTTCGTGAGATGGCTCTGGGGGATGGTCGCTGTGTCATGTGCCGCACAAATAGGCACAGCCCCGCTCATTGCCTATTACTTCGGACGATTTTCCACCTGGTTTCTGTTGACGAACTTCATCGTCATCCCGTCCGCCACGCTGATTCTCTGGTTCTCACCCGTGGTGTTGCTGATACCTTCCCTCGCGTACCTATTATTGTATGTGGTTGCGATGCTCACCAGGGTATTGACCGCGATGGCATCATTTCCTGCTGCCAGCATCGACGGTCTGCACCCTTCACTTCTTCAGGTGGCGATGGTCTATGTCATCATCGGATGTGTGTATCTGCTGGTTGTCAGGCTCAGCAGGAAAACTTAGAAGAACAGCATCACTAAGGCTGGGATGGTCAGCATCGACAGCAGGGTGGTGATGAAGGTCACCTCGGTGATCATCGTCGTGTCTTTCTCGTACTTCAGACAGAGGATGGTGCCGTAGGTGGCTACGGGCATCGCGATGACCAGCGTGTTGATGTTCACCACGAAGTCGGAGAAGCCGAGGACACGGCAGAGATAGAAGATGCCGCTGGGAAGGAGAACCAGACGAAAGAGCGAAGTGGCATAGACAGTGCGGTTGCCAAGCATCGTTCGGAGTGAGAGCTGCGACATCGACGAGCCGATGATGAGCAGCGCGGCAGGCACGGTGATGTTGCCAAGCATCGTGAGGGGCTGACTGACGGCAGTGGGGATGTTGTCGATCTCCAGTGCTACGATGGCCATCGTCAGATAGGCGGCCAGCATCGGTGTGGAGTAAAGCACCTTCTTCTCGAATCGTTTGTTCTCTACCTTGTTCTTACCAGTAATCAGTATGGCGCCAATCGTAAAGACGGCGAAGGTATTGACCACATTGAGCACGGCGGCATAGAAGACCGCCTCATATCCGAATATGGAGGCGACGACGGGATAGCCCATGAAACCGACATTGCCGAACATCAGGGCGAAGCCGATGGCTCCCTGGTCGTCAGGCTTGTTAGTCAGATAACGGGGCAGCAGGAATGCCACACCTGTCAGAACGACGTAGGTGATAAGGCTGATGAGCAACAGGGGCAGGATAAACCGACGGTCAGGCAACGTGCCCGTCATCGCTGACGACAGGATGAGTGCCGGACACGTGATATTGATGACCAGACGTGACAGCTGCCTGTCGAAGTCGCCACCCAAATACCCCAGTCTGCCTCCCACGTAGCCAACGACTACGAGGGCAAACAGGGTTATCATCACCGTGATCATCTTACATCACGTTGAGCCAGCGCAGTACGTCGTTGAGGTTCGCCACCACCATCAGTAAGATGAGAATGCCGAAGCCGACGTACTCGGCACGGATCATAAAGGTCTCTGAGGGCTTCCGGCGCGTAATCATCTCGTAGATCAGGAACAGCACATGGCCGCCGTCGAGGGCGGGGATGGGCAGGATGTTCATGAAGGCGAGGATAATCGAGAGAAAGGCCGTCATCTTCCAGAAGAGATACCAGTCCCATGTCGGGGGGAAGAGGCTGCCGATGGCTCCGAAGCCGCCTAATGACTTGGCACCGTCGGCGGTGAACACGTATTTCATGTCGCCCACGTAGCCAGCCAGCACGTTCCAACCGTACATGATACCTGCGGGGATGCTCTCGAAGAAACCGTACTCACGGGTGTATGGCTCGTAGAGGCCGGCGATGCTCTTCACGAAGAAACCCAGCTTCAGTTCGGGGGTGAGTGTGACGGTGGCGGTGTCAAGTCGGGCGTTCTCCACATTCCGTTCAAAGACAATCGTTGCCGTGCGTACCTTCAGACTGTCGGCAGAGGTCTTGGCGGCAGTCATCATGTCCTCAAGAATGCCGAGTTGGTCGGTAAACTCGTTGTAGGAGTCGATAGTTCTACCGTTGATGGCCACGATCTTATCACCTTTCTGCAGGCCGATGGCAGCAGCGGGGCTGTCGGCCATCACACTATCGACCTCGGCAGGAATCAGCGGACGGACGAACGAAGGCTCGGCCTTGAGCATGCCCAACAGGTTGAGGTCGCCAGGCAGGGTGAGGCTCATCTCCTTGCCATCGCGGATAAGGTCAACACGCTTGGCCTCGCTGATGTCTCGGTAGAGGTCGGCAGAGAAATCCTTGAAGGCTCCCTTCTCAGTGCCGACGAGGATATCGCCATCCTTGAATCCTAAGGCCTTGGCCTCGGCATTGAACTTCATACCCAGGGTCATGTCCTTCACTGGGATATACGTGTCGCCCCAGTGGAAGAGGATCATCGAATAGATGAACAGGGCCAGGAGGAAATTGACGAGTACGCCACCGATCATGATCAGCAGGCGCTGCCAAGCGGGTTTCGCACGGAACTCCCACGGCTGCTCAGGCTGTTTCATCTGTTCGGTATCGAAACTCTCATCGATCATACCGGCGATTTTGCAGTAACCGCCGAGGGGCAGCCATCCGACACCGTACTGCGTGTCGCTGTTCTTGGGCTTGAACTTAAACAGGCTACCGTCCCACTTCCAGATGCTGGGGTCGAAGAACAGGTAGAACTTATCTACACGGACGCCAAAGAGCTTGGCGAAGAAGAAATGGCCGCCCTCGTGGAGCAGCACCAGCAGGCCGATGGCCAGCATGAATTGAAGTAATCTAATTAAGAATATTTCCATGTCTTTGAATTGAAGTTAAAGGGAAGTTAAAGGGAATGGAATTGAAGTTAAAAGGACAATAGACTTTTTGTAGAAATGTCCTTTTAACTTCCTTTTATCTCCCCTTCTATTCCTTTCCATTCTTTTATTTTATCATCAGTTCTTTTGCAATGCGGCGTGCCTCGGCATCGGTCGCGATGTAAGTCTCGTAGGTGGGGTTCTTGTCGAACGTGGCGCGCTGCATGGTCTCGGCGATGATGTCGCCCATCTGCAGGAATCCGCACTTGTCCTTAAGGAAGCCTCGGTTGACAATCTCGTTGGCGGCATTGACGATGCAGGGCATATTGCCGCCTTTGTCGATAGCCTCGAAGGCAAGGGCCAGACAACGGAACTTCTTCAGGTCGGGCTCGAAGAACTCCAGATGCTGAGCCTTGAAGAGGTTCAGACGCTCTCCGCTCAGGGGCAGACGCTGGGGGAATGAGAAGGCATACTGTATCGGCAACCGCATGTCGGGCACGCCGAGTTGGGCCTTGACACTGCCGTCCTGGAACTGCACGGCACTGTGGACAATCGACTGCGGATGGACTAGCACCTGAATCTGCTTGGCATCGACGCCGAAGAGCCATTTGGCCTCGATGACCTCGAAGCCTTTGTTCATCATCGAAGCTGAGTCGATGGTGATCTTGGCACCCATGTCCCATGTAGGATGCTTCAGTGCGTCGGCCTTTGTCACGTGGGCAATCTCCTCCATCGACTTCAGACGGAACGGGCCGCCGCTTGCCGTCAATAGGATCTTCTCGATGGGGTTCTGGTCTTCACCGACGAGACTCTGGAAGATGGCAGAGTGCTCGCTGTCGACGGGCAGGATGGGGGTGTGATACTGCTGGGCCAGCTGTAGGATGAGTTCGCCCGCTACCACCAGTGTCTCCTTGTTGGCCAGAGCAATGGCCTTGCCCGCCTTGATGGCATGGATGGTGGGGTTGAGGCCTGCAAAGCCGACCATTGCCGTCAGCACCATATTAATGGGGCCAGCCTCCACGATCTCGTTGAGGGCCTGCGCTCCGGCATAGACCTTCACGTCGGGCATATCGCTCATCAGCCGCTTCAACTCGTTGTATCTCGCTTCGTTGGCAATGACGATGGCGGCAGGCTTGAACTTGTGGGCCTGCTCAGCCAACAGTTCCACCTTGTTGTTCGCGGTCAGGCAATACACCTCATAGAGGTCTGAGTGCTCCTCGATGACCTCCAAAGCCTGCGTCCCTATCGACCCCGTAGAGCCGAGAATGGCTATCTGTCTTTTCTGTTCCATTATACTCTTTTCCGTAATTCGGCCGCAAAGGTACTAAAAAATCTCGATATACCTCGCTCCGATACCTATAAAAGAATATAAAACGCCCCAAAACCTTGTTTACAGGTCAAGGAGACCTTTAGGTAGTTGCATGGAGACGGTGCGGGATGGCTGGTCGATGGCGGTGATGAGGTCTTCGGAGGCGGGGATGAGACGGCCGTCTTCGAGACAGAAGAGGATGTTGAGGGTAGTGTCATCGACGCTGGCGATACGGCCTATCGACTTGCCGCTGTCTGTTTCGACTAAACTGAAACCTACAAGGGATGCCCAGGTGACGGTTTCATCGTCGCTGTCGGCGAGGGCACGGGGGAAATAGACATCGCAGCCTGTCAGTTCACGGGCACGCTCCTGGGTGTCGATGCCCTCGAACTTAATGATGGCGTTGGCGTCGCTTTTGAAGCGGTACTCCTCAATAAAGAAAGGAACGAGGATTCCATCGACCATCAGCACGAGATAGTCGGCATCCACACGGTCGAAGACATCGTCATCGAAGAGGAACGAGATCTCGCCCCTGACACCGTGGGTCTTGCCCAAACGGCCAATCCTAAATACCTCTTCCTCTTTAATCACTTTGAACTTTGAGCTTTATGATTACTCTAATCTCTAACAATCTTCGCACCGAGGGCGTTCAGGCGGGCCTCGATATGCTCGTAGCCGCGGTCTATCTGTTCGATGTTGTCGATACGGCTGGTGCCTTGGGCACTCATCGCAGCAATTAGGAGGGCGATGCCGGCACGGATATCTGGGCTCGACATACGGCCGCCACGAAGCGTAATCTTACGGTCGTGGCCTACGACGACAGCACGGTGGGGGTCGCAGAGGATAATCTGGGCTCCCATGTCGATGAGCTTATCGACGAAGAACAGGCGGCTCTCGAACATCTTCTGATGGAAGAGCACGGAGCCACGGGCCTGGGTAGCGACGACAATCAGTACGCTGAGCAGGTCTGGTGTCAGTCCTGGCCAGGGGGCATCGGCGAGGGTCATAATCGTGCCGTCGATGAACGACTGGATCTCGTAGTGCCGCTGTTTTGGGATGTAGAGGTCGTCGCCCTCCACTTTGATCTTGACGCCTAAGCGGCGGAAGGCGTCGGGGATGATACCGAGGTCCTTGACGGAGACATCCTTGATGCGAATGCCCTCGCCACACATGGCGGCCATGCCGATGAATGAGCCTACTTCAATCATATCCGGCAGGATACGGTGGTCAGCGCCGTGCAGACTCTCCACACCGACGATGGTCAGCAGGTTGGAGGCGATGCCGCTGATGTTGGCACCCATACTGTTCAGCAGATGACAGAGCTGCTGGATGTAAGGTTCGCAGGCGGCATTATAGATGGTGGTGGTGCCTTTGGCCAAGACTGCTGCCATGATGATGTTGGCGGTACCGGTCACAGAGGCCTCGTCGAGCAGCATGTAGGTGCCCTTAAGTCTTTTGGCGGTAATCTCATAGACATCGCGCCCTGACACATGATTGAATTTTGCACCCAGCTTCTCGAAGCCGAGGAAGTGGGTGTCGAGCCTGCGGCGTCCGATCTTGTCACCGCCAGGCTTGGTGATGACAGCCTTGCCCATACGTGCCAGCAGCGGACCTATCATCAGCACGCTGCCTCGGAGCTGGGCGCATTTATGGATGAACTCGTCGCTCTCTAAATAATCGAGGTTCAGCTCGTCAGCCTGGAAGGTATAGAAATTCTCCTTCTTCGATACTTTCACCCCGATGTCGTGGAGCAGCTGTATCAGGTTGTTTACGTCGCGGATGTCAGGGATGTTGTGGATGGTCACTGCCTCATGGGTCAGCAACGTGGCACAGATTACCTGCAATGCCTCGTTCTTCGCACCTTGTGGCGTGATATCTCCGCTCAGCGGGTGCCCTCCCTCTATGATGAATGCTGCCATAGGCGGATGTTACTTCTTTTTCTTCTTGCTCTTCACTTCTTCCGTCATGACCACTTTGTCGAACTTGAAGTGGTTGAGGTCGAGTTGGATGACGCCATCGGTGAAGCGGGCAAGGTCGTTGGCCACCCGCTCGTCATCCATCGAGCCGTGTCCCCACATCATCAGGTCGCGCTTCATCTGGTTGGCGGTAATCTTCACCAATTCGTCGCGCTCCTCACCGGCAGGCATCTCCTTCAGCCGTTCCAGGAGTTCTTCGACAAGGTGTCCGTAGTGGCGCAGCCTGATCTCGTTGTCAGGCAGCTTCATCGGCTGGGGCTTTGAGAGGATCTTGTCGGCTTCCGACACGTCGTAGGGCCAGTCGATGTCGAGCTCGCGGTGGCTCATCAGATAGAGGTGATCCCAGAGCGTCTGTTCGTAGCCAGGGTTGTCTCTCAGCTGGGGATTCTTGGTCTCCATCTGCTGGATGATGGTCTGGGCACATTTCAGCCGCTCCTCTTTCGTGGGCAGGTCGCAGGCGTATTCCACCATCTTCTGTATCTCACGGCCGTACTCCGACATAATCAGCTTCGTGCGCTGCGTGTTGTAATCTAATCCTTTGATATCCATAATCTTTTTTGTTTATAGTTTAAAGTTTATAGTTTATAGATGATATGTTCTATAGATTGATTATCGCCCATCATTGAAAGGCTTGCTGAGTAATCAACTCTAAACTCTAAACTATAAACTCTAAACATCATATATCTTATATTAGTTTCTTCGGAAGCTTTGCTACGAAATCCTTCAGGTAGTAGGGCACGAAATAGGCCACATCCTCGAACTGCTCGTTCAGGAAACGGCGTTCGGCCAGGGGCTGCATCCATTTGGCTAACGGCTCGATGCCTTCTATCAGGTGGGCATTCGGGTGATTGATTGCCGCCATACATTTCTTGGCTCCGTTGCCGAAGAAATAGACTGGATGCGCGTCGAGGAACTCTTTGTAGGTCTCGGCAGTCACGATGTCGGCACCGATTTCCCTGACGGGCTTCAGCCCTCGGGTGTAGATGCCGGCATACACTTCCATCCGCCGTGCGTCGAGCATCGGGCAGAGCAGCGCATCCTCCTCAGCCAGTTCACGGAGCAGGACAGGCACGCAGAGCAGTTCCAATGTCGGCACCGCAATCAACTTCAGGTCTCTGCCGTAGCAGATGCCCTTCGCCATCGACACGCCGATGCGCAGACCTGTGTAGGAACCTGGCCCGCAACTGACGGCGACGGCATCGAAGGGAATAGCGTGGTTGTCGGTAAAAGACAATGCCTCGTCCACCATCGTTCCCAACCTTTCCGCATGATTCGGCCCACTGTGGTCTTCCTGATGGAAGATTACCTGAGAGTCCTCTGAAACGGCTACAGAACACACATCCGTGCTGGTCTCTATATGTAGTATCGTCGACATCCTTTCCTGGTCTTATATATTAATAAGGTGCAAAGGTACGAACTTTTCCGCCAATAACCATCGTTTTATCAGAAATTAACTAAATGGCGGGGCCTCTATTATCTTGCACAAGAATAGTGCTGTCTGTCTATCCTTTATGCTTGTACACAAAGCTGCCAATGGCGAGGAGGATAACGAGAATCGTCACGATGAAGGCCCAGACGTTGGTAACGCGCGAAGTGGCGGTGACGACATAGTCGTGAGGAATCAGTCGTTCGCCTGAGAACTTGTAGTGGATGACATTGTTCTCTACCACGCCATCGCCGCCATCCATCACCTTGCCCGGCATCACGTAATCGAGCGTTGGAGCCATCATGACAAGATATTCGTAACTCTTGTACTTCTTGTCGAGCACGCGTTCCCATTCTTTGCTATCGCTAAACAGAGGTGTATAGGCATCGGAATGATAGAAGTCTTTGATAATTTTGCTGACCTGACTGATATCGCTGAACAGATCCATGTTGCGCACGGCAGGCGACATGACGATGGAGTCCTTTAAGGCCAGATACTGCTCTTTGCTGACAGGGGGATTCTTGACCTCGTCATAGCGCAAACAAACTTGAGCATAAACGAAGGACATCGTACAGGCATTGAACCACTGGCTAATTTTGGGCTCAATATTGTCGAGCAGTTCTTTCTGTTCAGCACCAGTAAGTCCCGCCGCGAGGTTGGGCTGGCCCGTGAACCAATATGATGCGGTGTCGGCACTGACAAAGCGGTCTAAGGGGATAGAGAATATCTGCTCGATATCTGTGATGGCGAGCGTTTCCTGATAGACGTAATCGGTATAGAACCATTTGAAATGCTTGTCGAGCGATGCCGTGGCCTTAAACAGGTGGCCGACTATACTGGTCAGTGAGTCGCTCATCTCGCTGACGTTTTGGAAGTTGCGCTTGGTGTGCATGAGAATCTTATTTCTGACACTCTGCTTGGGGAATACGCGTTGCAGGCTGTCCCACTGCTCTTGGGTGAGCGGGACGGGATGGCGAACGGAGTCGCCTACTACCGACCACGAGCGTTGCCAGCCAGCGCCGAAATGCAGACCGTTGTTCTCTATTGGTTCATCGGATGGGACCATCACAGATGTGGAATAGGGATGGAATGAGAACTCGCGACTGCAGGTGCCGTCTTCGTTGATGATGGTGAGCATGCGGGAGTCGTTGTCGCGACACGATGTCATCAGCAGCATGATGGCTGCCACGACGATATAAAATCTATTTGTTTTCATAATTCATCTGTTTTAATTGTTTGTAAGTATCGGGCTGTGCCTGCCTGTGTTCCATATAGCACATCAGGATTTCCCGGGGTGTACCTTCCGTGCAGTATGCTGGCTGTGGCGCAGGCTGGTTTGTTTCTTCCTTATTGTTATATGCTGTTTCGACTTTGGCTACTGGCTCCTGTTGCAGATAGAAGAAAAAGCCAACCAGATAGAGTGCCGCCATCGATGATACGATGCGCAGGGCTATCAGGATAGCGTGAGACTTGGCGGAAAACTCCTTGTGTGGCGCTTTTTGCTCGGGCAGGTTGCTCATAATTAGGTCTGTCAGCGCATCGGGGTTGTCGATGGCGGGCTGTCCTGCGGCTTTCAGTTTCTCCAGTATGTCTTCTGTCTTATTCATATCCTAATTCTATTAGTCGTTTTCGAATCGTTTGTCGGGCTACGTACAGGTTGCTTTTCACCTGTTTGGCATCTAGTCCTGTGATTTGTTCCACCTCAGAAGAAGGCTGGCCTTCCAGTTGGCAGAGCGTGAACACCAGACGTTGTTTGTCGCTAAGGCTTTCGGCTATCATCCTGACGATGGATACCCATTCCTTGTTTTCCAGTGTTTGTTGGCTGTCGTTGTCTGATGCGAAGCGTCGGAGCGCTAACTCGTCCTCAGGTAAGGCAATGATCCTGTTGGCCCGCTTCAGCCTGTCGATACACAGTCGAGAGGCTATCGTATAGATCCAGGTTGAGAATGTCTTCTTCGGGTCATAGCTCCTGATGCTCTGCCAAACGCGGATAAAGGTATCCTGTACCATATCCTTTGCCTCTTCTTCGTCGCACAACATCTTCAGCGCCAGCGAGAAGATCATCCGCTGATGGGTCTGTACCACCCATCGGAAGGCCTCCTTATCGCCCTGTTGGCAGCGTGAGATGATGTCGCGTTCTATCTGTATCATAATTTGTTGTTCTACCTGTTATACGACGAAGACTGGCAAAAGTCAAATCATATTACAGGTTATTTTCTCAGCACGTAGTATTTCTGACTCCGGCTCCCTCTGCTCGTGATGCCCGACGAGGGGTTGTGTGCCAGTTGCCGTAGCTCAGTAGTTGCCGACGTGCGTGAGAGGCCCGTCAGCTTCACATAGTCAGGAACCCTCATAAACATGTTTTTCTCAAGGAACTCGTGAGCCTTTTGGATGCGTTCTTCGAGTGTCAGGGCCGATTTGCGCAACCTGCTCACCCCTCCCTTCTCTAACACACACTTATTGCGCGTCATCCTGACAAGGCCTGGATCAGACCTAAAAGACACGCCTGTCACATCGATGCTTTTGGCATTATGCGAAGGCTCGCCCTCCTCGAAAGCATCTTGTAGCATATCGCTCCTCACACCGAGTTTTGCATGGAAGGTGCCAATGCCGTCGAGTTTCACGGAATAGCCTTCAGCCATGCATAAGGCTAATTTCTCGCTCACCAGCGTAAGGACGCCCAGAATCTGAGCTTCTTCCATCTTGCCCTCGCGAGCACACTGGCTCACAAACTGCTGAAAGTTCATTGGGCTCAGCTTCATTTTGTAACAGGCTTGCGTCCGTCCTGTACCGTTCAAATCGGAGATTTCTTGCTTGATATATTTTGCGTACATAAAAAAAAGGTTTGATTCTGCTGCAAAGATAATCAAAACATCTGAAAAATACAAAACTGCGAAGCAGTTTTATCGGATTGCGTCGCAGTTTTAACAAACAATGACGTAGTTTTAACAAACGCCGTCGCAGTTTAAGCATTGCCAGGCACCTTCCTGCCTTTTAGCAGGCATGAAAGTAACTTTTTGTAGGTTATTTCGTCATTTTCATGACATCGTCCATAGTGAAGTTGCCAGAGAAGATCATCACCCCGTCAAGTGATAAGCCACTCGGTAAAGCAACTTATAGTGAGGCATGAACTGCTGCTTGAACCCAACTACCCATGATTCATTGTTCCAACTAATATTATGAGCCCTCATATATTCAATCGCATCTTTTTCTGAATGGAGTTCAGGATGCTTTTCGCCATTGATGACAATGAGGGCGCTGCCGTTCTTCACTTCCTTGACGGCATCCTTTATGTCCACAACATCCTCATTCTCTTCGACATTGACCATATCGCCACTGTAGAGACCTTTCATCAAGAAATCTTTCTTGACCTTGCTGTCATTATGAGACAATACCACTTTGCCCCACATGTCTAAACGAACCAGCACGTCATTAACTATGTCGCCTTTTACCTTACCATAAATACGGATCTGGTAATCTGGGCTGAAGGTCTGATTAATCATGGTCTGAATAATGTTCTTTCCTTCTTCTGGCTCCTGATTGTTATTCAGCACAAACAACATTTCATAGCCCTTCAACGCCTGAATGTCTTTTCCCAGTTGCTCCTTCTGATCATCGTCTAACGTCAGTTGTAGCTGCTCAGACTTCTTAAAGTGTTTTAGTATATAATCATAGTCTTTTTTGCTCAAATTAGCGGTTCCATCTGCTCTGTCTTTTTCGAAAGCCACCAAAGTTGATACTTTCCCCATTCTTTGCAGCGAGGTTTAGCAGGAACTTGCCAATGTGGACATGTTCCACACCCTCAATCTTAATCAGATTCTTGAAGTCTTTGCCTAATGCATTTGCACTAGTTGAGATCAGCATGATAGCAGCACAGAGAGCCACTTTTATTAATAATAATGTATGCTTCATAACCATTTCTTTTTTACGTTTGACAAATATGATTTCCTTTACTCTGAAGTTGTTCATCGATGAGCCCTTCTATATGTACTAACGAGACTTCGTCGCCTTTTGTTACATAGACGGTGCTTTTTTTCACAAAGGCACTGGCTCTCACAAAGTCTTGGCCTCCATATCAGATAAAAGCATGAGACTATATATAATATAATAATGTATAGGGTGTTTTGGACTTGATATTCGTCAAGACTTGCATAAAAATCGCCTGTTTAATGAAAATTTTCCCCGAAAAGTTTTGGCAGTTCGGGAAAAAGCAGTACCTTTGCACCCGCTTTCGCCCAAAGACTTGGGCTGGAGGCTTAAAAAGAAGGAGTTCTTTGAAAGATTTACATAGACAGAAGTAGTACAAGAAGCGAGCGCCCTATTTTAATTGAGAATTGATAATTGACAATTGACAATCGGGTGCTTGGGTAGAAGAAACGAACCGTTTGATTCTATTGAAGGTCGCGCAAGCAACCTTCAGAATTCGGAAGGTCGCGCAAGCAACCTTCAGAAATAATACTGGATAGTCGTTCTGAGCAGAATAAGAATGTACTAGTTCTACTAGTTTTACTGGTTCTACTAGTCAAAAGATACTTTTTACAATGAAGAGTTTGATCCTGGCTCAGGATGAACGCTAGCTACAGGCTTAACACATGCAAGTCGTGGGGCAGCATGGAAGTTGCTTGCAACTTTTGATGGCGACCGGCGCACGGGTGAGTAAC
>Ga0310786_10005127_pt1 | contig 17907 bp, 13 predicted proteins | sample AusTroGonzalo_MG_FD_203881 | JGI IMG/M metagenome (GOLD analysis project Ga0310786, IMG submission 203881) | Bovine rumen microbial communities from tropical cattle in Woodstock, Queensland, Australia - Gonzalo_03 (v2) (version 2) | ecosystem: Host-associated > Mammals > Digestive system >... | reverse complement strand
ATAGCCACATCCGTATTGCTTGACGCATAAGTAACACTACCATCGCCATTATTCGACAGCGCCTTGGTAAAGTTCGGATCAGTATATGTTTTTACTTCCGAATCTGTGGCATACGATATCACGCCTGCTGCCGGTGCTATGGTAAAGCTGGCTATGCCAACGCACCCTTTAAGGTCTTCATCGGTTTCCTTACCAGCAACAATAACAAATGCCAATCCCGCATTAATATTGTTTACATATTGTACCGTGTATTTTGACGTTTCGGTCACCTTTACACCATCTTTGTAAACATCAACATCGGGAGTATGTTCATAACCATTGTATGTAATACCAGCCACATTTTTAGGCTGAACCACCAGGTTTCCGGACGGAGTAACTGTAACGGATCCTAGACAGTTCCAGTCACTGATAAAAGAGGTGACGCCTAACTGGTTTGCCGTTACCTTCAAGGCTATATTGTATGAGAAACCTGCTCTAAAACTATCTGTCGAATTCTCCCTATGCAAAACGTATGTTGCTGTCTCTGCATCAGTACCTTCACCCGTAATAATCTTTATTGTCACACCTTCAATTTCCTGCGGAGGTATGAGAATATATCCTGTACCAGCTTCATTAAGGGCCGTGATGACACTTGTGCTATTCGTTGTGGTGATAACATTCTCACCCTCAGGTGTAAATTCTACGGTGTTCTTTGCCTCTACCGTTACACCAATAATGTTAAGTCCGGAACCCTCTTGCGCACTGGCAGTAATTTTCAACTGAGCCATCTGGTGGTTCATCCTCAACACCTCGTTGCCGTCAGTACCATCTTTGGTTATAACGCGGTTACTGGCAAACATCAGGTCGCTCAACTTATAGTTAGCGTCTGACGTCTGGTCATCCTGCACACTGAAGGTTGTAGTAGCCGTTGCCGGATAGTAGGCGTAAGCCTGAACCGTAGAGGGATCATTGGCAGGGAAATAGGCTGGTGAGGTTATCGGTGAGAGTGCCACAGCAGTTGAGCCACTTTCTTGTGTAGCGTAGTCATAGGCAACATAAGTATTTTCGCCATAGGGCTTAACATACACCTTTATTGGCTCATCCACATCGAAAGCGTCGATACTTGTTGCTGAGCGAGTCAAATCAAAGATATGCTGTCGGCTAACTGAAAAGCAGACTGGTGTCACTCCTTCAATACCGTTGGGGGGCATAGTAGCTGGTGCTACATCCTCATTGGAGTTCGTACATGCCAATGTCAACAGAAATGGCATTACCCATAGCAGTGTATATATCTTGATTCTCATCGCTTTGCATTATTATTAATTATCAAGGAACAGGCGAACATTAAATCCATGATTTTTACCTCCACCATGATGAATAGTGCTTCCACTACCATACAACAAATGTAATATAAAGGCGTATGTACTATTCCATTCAGTTGTTGACCAATACCAACCACGATAATCTGTAAATCCGGATTTATAGTAGCCCATTCTTGGCCCAGAACCATTGTAGCAATAGCCTAGTGAGTAAAATATCCTTTGTACGGCATATTTTGATTCGTCATTTCCGAAGTAAACAGAATTCCAATTACTTGCATACCATGCAGATGCTGCTGATCTTGTATTGGCGACTTTATCAATAAGTGTAGCAGATACTCGAAGGTATCCATATCCCGATTGATTAAAATTACCTAATAATTCATATTTCCATGCAGAACAATATTCAGTGCCTAAGAAACGTATAGCACGAATCTCCGTATTACTTACCTTTTTCCAATATGAAGATTCTAGTACGCCTGCCTTAGTTGCATCATCAAATCCCCATTTAGGTGTGATATACGAGATTTTATGTGTACCTGAACCACTATCGAAACTTTCGATATAATTACTTCCTGATCCTGTCGTATTTCCCGGAACAATACTCCACCATTCTGACCTTGTAGGCAAATGCCAACGATTACCTGGTCCCTTCGCCGCATTTTCATATTTATCGTAACCCGTCGTTCTTGCAGCAAACAATTTCATCGCATAGGCCCAATTAAAATAATAGCCCGCAGCATGAGAAGTAGCGAATGTAGTTCCTGCTGAGTTACTAATATTGTATTGTGCGACGTAGAATAACGGCAGTATTTTCACATCCTTTGATGGATTTATAGTTAGAGTATACGTTGCCGTAGCCGCATTATAATTTATATCTGCACCACACGTCACGGTGATAGTGACAGATGTTGGTGTCGTTCCGTTTGTAGATACTGTGAACTTATTACTAACGGGGCCAGTTATTGACGTAATTCTATCAGTAGCGCCACTGGTTGCTACAGCACTCAGGGTACCACCATGACTAGCATTAACGGTAATGACAGTTGCTTTCCCTGCAGATACGCTACCACTATTGGCAGTTAAGTTTACAAAACCTACAGCTTTGTTAACTGTCAATACGTAATTAGCAGACTTCACTGCATAAGTATAACATTCATCATCCTCAACAGTGGCCGTAATGATGACGATTCCTGACTGAGTAAACGAAACGGTGCTACCATTAATAGTGGCTCCACAGGTATTCACATTACCGATGTCATAGGTTACGGGGCCTGTTCCACTATTCGTCACATTTTGTGTAAAGGTATTATTAGCCGACGTGGCGCTCCAAGTCTTAATGGGATTGGCACTGCCAAATGTAATTGTTCCAGTTGCACTATTAACCGTAAGTGTATAAGAAGCTGTCTTCTTATCGGACTTATATACAAAGTTGGCTCCATTTTCGACTGTGGCTGTAATCGTTGTTTCACCACCTTTAAGGATTGTCACCTCGCCCGTGGTGGGATTGACACTGGCTACTTCCGGGGAACTGGATGTATAGGTAACTGCACCATCACCAGTGTTTGTCAGCGGCTTGGTGAATTTGGGGTTGCCAAATGTCTTCGTCTCCGTGTCCGATGCGTACGAGATCTCGGCATTTGCTTGTGCAATGGTAAAGCTAGCGATACCTACACATCCCTCTATGTCTGTACCATTCTTTCCTACAACGATAATGTATGCCCGGCCTGCATCTTTATTATTGACATATTGCTTGGTATAATCAGATGCATTGACATATACTCCATCATGGTAAACACTGACATCGGGCTCATGGGAATAGCCTGTATATTCTAACTCTTGCGCAACGATAGGACGTATGGTCAAGTTACCAGAGGGAGTAACATTGACAGAGTTAACACCTGTCCAATCATTTACAAAGGAGGTGGTCCCCAGCTGTGCGTCAGTAACTGTCAAGTTGATACCATAGGAAGAGCCTGCTGTAAAACTACCTGTACTATGAAATAAATATGTGGCCGTTTCGGCAGCAGAACCGCCACCTGTTTTGACTCGAATAATGACTCCCTCGATTTCCTGCGGAGGAATGACAATATATCCCGTTCCTGCAGCTTTCAAGGCTATGATGGTTCCTGCACTGCCTGTTGTGGTGGTGACCGTCTCACCTTCAGGGGTGAAAGTGACACTTTTTTGGGCCTCAACCTCTACAGTGGCAATAGTGAGTCCAGAGCCGGTCTGCGGATTGGCTGTGATTCGAAGCTGTGCCATCTGGTGGTTCATCGTCAGCACATTATTACCGTCATCGACCCCCTTGGTAACAACGCGGTTTGATGCAAACATCAGGTCGCTGAGTTTATAATTGGCATCTGACGTTTGGTCATCCTGAACACTGAACGATGTGGTAGCCGTTGCCGGATAATAGGCGTATGCCTGTACAGCGGCCCCTTCGCCTGCAGGGAAGAAGGGGGGTATTGTCGGAGGGTCAAGATCTACACTCTGTCCAGCCTCATGCGCAGTAAATTCAAAAAGAGAATAATTATCCGCGCCATCAGGTTTAACAAATACATTTACAATTTCATTAGCATTAAAGGTTATGATACTCGTAGCCGAACGAGTGATGTCAAAGACATGCTGTTCGCTGACGGAAAAATGCACGGGCACATGATTATCATCCACGCCAGAAGTGTCAGTTGGTGTCGATTGCATATCATCTGTGGCGGCATCATACGTACACGCCGATGCCACGATAGTCATTGTCAGCAGTAATATATAGGTCTTGACATTCATCATCTTGCTCAATTCAATTCAGCCTGGTTACATTGTGATTGTTTCATTAATATCTGTCCATTCCTCCGCGTCAGGATTGTTATTCCATGGTGCCATTACACATGATGCATCTACGCCGTCCATTGAAATAATCAAATTGTATTCATAGTGCTTGCCCGGCCAAAAACTTGCATCTTCATGCAATACATAAAAAAGCGTCTGGTCAGAAGGAAAGTCCTCAACAACAATCTCAATAAACTTTGTGCCCGCAGTGAGACTTTGCATCGGAATGAGTGCCGAGCACGTAGTGTTCTGTTTCATGCCTGCATCATCCTTATACATCAATATCGTATTGCCTAATTCATCGTCAGCCTCTGCTAGATTAGAGAAAGTGGTATCTATTGGGTTGAAATCGATGGAACGCTTAACATTCAACATCGTCATACGCTTAATGACAGAACCATTGGTTACGGCATGGATACTTATTTTTGCCATTTTATGATCAAAAACCAATGGAATCTGTTTGTCTGTTGGTTTTATCTTACCCTCAGCATCAATTTCAGAGAAGTTCTCATGCGGAAAACCATACATTAGATCACTTACCCTGTAGTTGTTTGTGCCCATATCTGTTTGGCTTTGATTCTGCGCAACTGTAAATGTCAATGGCGATTCCGAGTAGTACATTTTGAATGATGGATAATAAGCTTGAACACATACGCTACTTCCATCCACAGGAAAATGTGCTGGCGAAGAACTTATCATCTCAGCAGTAGAAGAGTTTGCTGTATAGGTATAATTATCACCATCCAAGGCTATCGTAAAATCGGCAGGATATAAGAAAGTGCCATTATCGTTTACGTTAGCATCGGCTCGAGTTGTTGGAACAATTTTTGTCGCTAATCGGAACGACATTAACTGTCCCTTCACCTCTACAACTTCATCATGAGAGCAAGCCATCAATAAGCAAACTGATGCAACCTGCAGAATTATATATAAGCGAAAGCGCATTTCAAAGGATTTAAGGAGTCGGCGTAAAATCCAAATCTCTTGACTGGGTATCTTGTACCCACGGACTAATAGATACTGCAACAACAATCACATTTTGTGACTTGATATTTAACGTATAGACATATTCATACCCAGGAATAAGTTCTGAAAGGCCTTCATCTCCCTCACTTCCCAAATATGCATCCTTAGTAATACCATCAATAGTTACAGAAACCTTTGGACTACCTTCGGTCGTCAGAACGTTTTGAGCAGGAATAATCACGGACACACCATTACCAACCTCATCATCATCGCCAGCCTTGCGTGGCCTTACATGGTCATACAAATCAGAATCAGTAGTAAGATTGGATACGACAATATCACCAGGAGTCTCTGTTGTTGTATTAGTAATCACATTCAAACCTGCCGTCAACCAAGGAGCTGCATTGTTAAAAGCCGCTGACATATCAACAGTTACCGTCTTATACACATTCAGAAGATTAATAGCACTGATACCTGCCGCATTAGTACCATTGCCGACATCATCAATCTTGAAGGTCAATTTGGTCAGTGCATGATGCATAGTCACCGCTGCCGTCTTGTCTCCACTGTAGTCTGCGGTTGCTTTGCCATAGACAAAGTCGCTGGCCAGATAGTTCGCATCGATTGCCTGATTGTCTTGCACCGTAAATGCCATAGATGTGACATCAGTATAAGTGTTTTTATATGGCGCATAGACATATACATCAACATTACCACCACTCAATGGGAAAGTCATGGCGGGGGTAAGCTCGAGTTTTTTGTTCGTCCCATTGTCTGTAGCTCCTGTCACAGTCCGATTCTCATAGCCATAGTTACCATCGACCGCAGTTAGCCCAGTCTTATAAGCAAAGATGCCCAATTTGTCATAATCCGTTAATGGCGCTATCTGCAGGTTATGTGCTGCGCGAGTAACATGTTTGTTACTGCTTTCCATTGAAACGAACAACTGAATTTCCTCCTGGGCAGTTATGTCCAGTGATGAATTCTCATCGCTGCTACACGACACCAGTCCCATCGTGGCAGTTGCCAGTGTCACAAAGATTAATTTTTTCATTGTTATTCGGTTTTTAGAATGTTATTATTGGTTGGGGATTGACGCTTACGTCAGTACTCCAGTCGGTGACAGAAGTCACAACTGTTATTCCGCCCTTCTTGACGGTGACGGTGTAAGTATATTTCTTGCCTGAAGCAAATGTTGTTGTCTCCGGGAAAATGTAACTCTGTGTAGAACTGCCCATAGTAACAGACAACCGCTTGCCAGTAACCTCCTGAGGTACGATAATGGCAGCATGAGCTGATGTACCTGCATCAGTTGCAATGGTAATCGTGCTCTTGTTGGCATCAACGTCTTCTGCCGTCACGAAGGTACCCGTTGAGGCCGTGAAGGTTCCTTTGTAAACAACAGGGCCTATGGAAATGCTGGCTGCATTGATTTCTTCATCAGTAACCTGCGTACCCTTGACAAGCTGAACAACAATCTTGGAGAGCTTGTGTGCGAGGTGCAGCTTACACTCCTCCGCCGTTGAATTCTTGTCAATACCCGACAACGAAGCCCACATCAGGTCGCTGGCAACATAACCTGCAGTCAGACTCTGATCAGTACTTACAGAGAAAGTCTCTGCTGCTCCTGCAGGATGGTAAGCGTATATATCAACGGTACTGCCACTGGTAGGAAAGTATTGCTTGGGCTCGTCAGGGGAGATATTTAGTTTTCCACTACCATTAGCAATATAGGTCGCCAAATTATAAACCACCTGCTGGCTGACATCTGGATTGTTATCGGTTATTTGGACAGAAATACTTGTATTAGCTGCTAACTGGGTGTTCTGCAGGTCTGCAGCGACATCAGCAGCACGTGTGGAGTGTACCACATCGGTATAGAAACGAATCTCATGGAGACCGTTTTGCTGCACTTCGTCGTCATTGCTACAAGCTGTCAGTGAAACGATTGCGATTGTTAAGAACAACCATTTCTTTTTCATAATTTAGTGAACGAGCCATTAGTTAACGGCAACAAATATAGGGCATTCGTCCATAAATGCCAAAAATAAATAGTTAAAAAAGCAAAAAACGTGTAGATTTTTCAATAAATCCACACATTTTCACACTTTCCGGAAATTTTTAATCTTGGAAATACACGCGCTTCACACGGTTCGAGACGCCTGTCAGCACCTCGTAGGGGATGGTGTCGATGGTGTCGCTGAGCACGGTGACGGGCAACTGCTGGCCGAAGATTTCCACCTTGTCGCCCTCCTGGCAGTCAATGCCGGTGACGTCAATCATCGCCACGTCCATACAGATATTACCCACATATTCGGCTTTCTTGCCGTTCACCAGGCAGTAGCCGTGACGGTTACCAAGATGGCGGTTCAGTCCGTCGGCATAGCCTATAGGGATGGCGCCGATGACGCTGTCGCGCTCCAGGACAGTACGGCGGCTGTAGCCGATACTGTCGCCAGCCTTCACATGGCGTAGCTGCAGGATGGTGGTCTTCAGCGTCGAGACGGTGGACAGCATCTCGTTGTTGCGTGGGTTCACGCCATAGAGGCCCAGTCCCAGACGGCACATATCCATCTGGCGCTCAGGGAAGTGCTCAATGCCTGCCGAGTTGTCCATGTGACGCAGGATTTTGTGACTGAAGGCAGCCTGCAGACGGCTGGCACCCTCGTCAAACAGCTGGAACTGCTGTGCCGAGAAATCATCGAACGTGTCGCTGTCGCTACCCACGAAGTGCGAGAACACGGAGCGTGGGATAACGGCTTGCTGATGCTTCAGACGATCGATAAGTTCATCGAGCTCATCAGGTCCCTTGCCTCCATCAGCCACATTGAAGCCCAACCGGTGCATGCCCGTATCGAGCTTGATATGTACAGGCCAGCCCGTGATGCCTTCCTTGCGTGCGGCCTTGACAAGTGCGTCGAGCAGTCGGAAGGAGTAGACCTCAGGCTCTAGGTCGTAGTCGAAGAGCGTCTTGAACGATGTCATCTCGGGGTTCATCACCATAATATTGGCCGTGATGCCTGCCTTGCGCAGTGCCACGCCCTCGTCGGCTACGGCTACAGCCAGATAGTCCACACGGTGGTCCTGCAGCGTCTTGGCTATCTCCACGGCTCCAGCGCCATAGGCGTCGGCCTTGATCATGCACACCAGCTTCGTCTCGGGCTTCATGAACGAGCGGTAGTAGTTCAGGTTGTCGACCACGGCACCGAGGTTCACCTCGAGAATGGTCTCGTGCACCTTCTGCTCCAGCAGCTCCGTGATGTGGTCGAAGCCGAAGCGGCGCGAGCCCTTCAGCAGGATTATCTCATCGTGCAGTCCTGCATAGACGGCACTGGCCAGGAAGTCGTCGGTGGTGGCAAAGAAGTACTTCTCGCCCATGAGGAAAGCCTGTGCCTGCGAGCTTATCTCCTCGCCGATGCCGATGAGTTTCTGAATGCCACGTTTCATGCACAGGTCGTTCACCTGACGGTAAAGGTTTTCTGCCGTCTCGCCACTCTGATAGATATCGCTCAGCACGAGCGTCTTCTTGGCTGTCGGCTGTTGGCCGTTGGCTGTCGGCAACTGTCGGCGCGACATGAAGTCGAGTGCTATGTCGAGCGAGTTGATGTCGCTGTTATAGGAGTCGTTGATGAGTATGCAGCCGTGCTGTCCCTCCTTCACCTCCAGGCGCATGGCTATGGGCTCCAGCTTCGGCATGCGCTCGGCCAGTTCCTCGGGTGTCAATCCCAGATGCAGGGCAGTGGTGGCGCAGATAATGCTGTCGTCGATACTGGCCTCATCGATGAAGGGAATGGTATAGGCACCTGCCGTACCTTTATAATGATAGGTGACACTGGTTCCTTCTGCGACTTCACGTACTTCGCTGACATACATAGGTGCCTGCTCGTCGCAGCGCGACCAACCTATCTTCTCGCCACTGTAGTGCATACGGCGTATGCAGCGGCTGACGGTGTTGTCGTCCGACGGATAGACCATTGCCTGTGTGTCGTGCATCAGCTCCAGCTTCTCCTGACACTTCTCTTCCATCGAGCGGAAGTTCTCCTGATGAGCATTCGACAGACAGGTCAGCACGCCGATGGTGGGCTGTATGATGTCGTGCAGCGCCATCATCTCGCCCGGCTGACTGATGCCCGCCTCAAAGATACCCACCTCCGTCTGCTCGCTGAGCAGCCACACGGACAAGGGCACACCTATCTGCGAGTTGTACGAACGCGGTGAGCGCACAATCCTCTGCGAAGGCAGTAGCAGCTGGTAGAGCCACTCCTTCACCATCGTCTTACCGTTGGAGCCCGTGATGCCCACGATGGGTATCGAGAACTCATCGCGGTGGCGCTCAGCCAGTCGCTGCAGCGCAGCCAATGTTGACGACACCTTCAGGTAGTTGGCATCGTCGTGCTGCGTCTCGGGCACCTGCTCCACGACAAAGGCACGTACACCACGCTGGTACAGTTCTTCTATATAACGATGGCCGTCATTACGCTGCGAGCGCAACGCAAAGAACAGCGTCTGTTCTGGAAAACACAGCGAGCGGCTGTCGGTCAGCAGCCATCTCACGTTAACATCGGCGCTGCCATAGCGGTGTGCGCCAATCAATGTCGTTATCTTCTCTATCGGATATATCATAACTCTAAACTATAAACTCTAAACTATGAATTATGCGCTCGACGCTTGCGTCGTTTTGCTTACAAAGAACTATGAACTGATTCCAGTCCCATTTCCTTCGCCTTCTCCATCAGCAGCTCCATCAGCGGTTCGCGCTCGTTCTCCACGCGGTTGTCGAGCACGGCATCCTTCAGTGTCTGCTTCAGTGTGCCCACCTCGCGACTGGGTTGCAATCCGAACATCTCCATGATTTCGTTGCCGTCGATGACGGGCTGCAACAGCCGTTTGTAGTCTTTCTCCACGAGGTCGGCCAGCTTCTCGCGCACCATGCGGAAGTTCTCGAGAAACATCTTTTTCTTCACTTCGTTCTTCGACGTGATGTCGGCCTCGCAGAGCGTCATCAGGTCGTCGATGTCATCGCCCGCATCGTTCAGCAGACGGCGCACAGCCGAGTCGGTAACCTCGCTGTCGGCAATCACCTGCGGACGCATGTGCAGGTCAACCAGTTTCTGTACATACTTCATCTCACTACCCATCGGCAGCTTCAGTCTGCGGAAGATGACAGGCACCATCTTTGCCCCAATGAAGTTATGGTTGTGGAACGTCCAGCCCACCGCCGGTTCCCACCGTTTCGACTTCGTCTTCCCGATGTCGTGCAGCAGAGCAGCCCAGCGCAAATAAAGTGAAGAGTGAATAGTGAAGAATGAAGAATCTGATGCCGCCATACTTTCTGTAGAGGGGATTCCGGAAAGAAATTCTTCACTCTTCATTCTTAATTCTTCACTCTTAACGATGTTCTCCAGTACCTCCAAGGTATGATAGAAGTTGTTCTTGTGGGCCTTGCCGTTCTTCTGCTCTACGATGTCGAGAGCAGCCAGCTCTGGCAGGATGATGTTCAGCAGACCACAGCGCTGCAGGTCCACGAACCCCTTGCTGGGGTGTGGCGCCATGATGATTTTGTTCAGTTCCACCTCTATGCGCTCACCACTCACGATCTTGATACGATCGGCCATGCGCTCCAGCGCTTCAAACGTCTCGTCCTCAATCTGGAAGTTCAGCTGCGTGGCAAAGCGGATGCAGCGCATCATGCGCAGGGGGTCGTCGCTGAAGGTGATGCCCGGTTCCAGTGGTGTGGCGATGATGCCATCCTCCAGATCGGCCAGTCCATTGAACGGATCCACCAACTCACCGAAGCGTCCTTTATTCAGGCAGATGGCCATCGCGTTGATGGTGAAGTCGCGACGGTTCTGGTCGTCCTCCAGCGTACCGTCCTCCACAATGGGCTTCCTTGAGTCGTGGCTGTAGCTCTCCTTACGAGCACCTACAAACTCCACTTCGGTATCATTAAATTTCACTTGCGCAGTGCCGAAGTTCTTGAACACCGAGAGGTGGGCCTTGCGTCCGAGGGTGCGCTTCAGTTCCTTCGCCACCTCAATGCCCACGCTAACACGGCGTCCCCCCTCGCCAGTCGGAGAGGGGGTCTGGGGGTGAGGCTTTCCCACCACCACGACGTCGATGTCGTTACTGGGGCGCTCCAGGAAGATGTCGCGCACGTAACCGCCCACGACATAACACTCCACGCCCAGTCTGTCGGCAGCATCGCCAATCTGGTGGAAAATGGGTTGGTCTAATATCTTTGCTAATTCTTCGTCGGAATATAATTTCATTGTTTGCTCTTTCTTTTCGGCTGCGAAGGTACAAATAATTGATTGAACCTGCAAATTTATTTGATGTTTTCCGAGTATAACAGGTACTAGCACCTATTTTTAATTTTGAAGTGTCCCTTTTTGGATATGTCTTCACATCAGCCATCAAACCTCAGACTTCAGTAAGTCACTCACCAGTCCCTATTGGTATTACAATAGTCGACTTGCTGTATTTATTATAAACATACTCCCCTGCGAGGAAGACATAGCCTCGTATCTTGTTATAATACTTTTCGTATAGTTCCTGCTTGTAATTAAAGATTCGTCCCTTTAAAGAATAATGTTCTGATTGGGATAGCAATCGATAATACTGATAAATTGACGCGAGGGCTCGTACTTCATTGCCGTATGTTTTTAGGATATCGTACATTTGTCTTATTTGCCCTGTATAACAAATACCATTAATAGTGACTACTTTAGATTTTTCAACTTCCCATTCTTCACCTTTTTCTGAACTAAGGCAATCTTTCAGGTCATCATATAACTTAATTTGATAGTTCTTACTTAGTTCATCAAAATCATCAGATTCGTCCGGATATGTTTCTTTGCGGATTTCGATATTCGCATCCAGAGAATTCTTTAAGGATTTTGCGAAATCAACATCCATGATATGCATAACCTCATCAAACTGCGAATCATTTATAACGGCAATAAACAGCGTGGCCATCAAATCTGAAATGATACAACGATACATCAAATTTGCAGGTACGCACAATACATCATATTGTTCAAGTGGAAGTAGATAAATGGCATTAAAACATGCTCTAATTTTTCTAGCCAAATCGTTCAATGCAACAAAACGATTAGACTTAGTATCATTGTAGCAGAGTTCGGTAAGTTTCTGAACTTTCTCTACCATTGACAGAGCATCTTTTATTGTAACCTCTTTATTCATTTTTTGTTTGTTCCTTATATTTCCACATAAAACCACCTGCAGATTTCTTGTTGCCTTTGCAAACTTCTCCTATTCCAGAAATATCCAATGCACGCCCAGCACTATATGCATTGGGCCATTCTTTAATAAAAACACCATCTAAACCATATTGCAGCACAGCCTTATGTACAGAATTTGGATACCTCTTTTGTAATAATCCCGCTTCTTTTAATAATCTATACGCAACTTTTGCATGATTACAAAGTTCTGTAATACTATTGTAATGCTGTGAAACCTCCCATGCACCTTCTACAGTCTTGGCTCTTCGGAACATAGCGTCAGTAGGCTTTGCATCTTTAAATAGATTGTTCTTCTTAAGAAAACTGTATAAGCGATGGTTCATTACCCGTATTTGTTCAATTGAACGATAATTATCTGCTTCTATTAAAGCTTCATCCTTTGTGTATTCTTTAGGCTTTCCAAATACATCTTCCAACAACCCGTTTTTATATAAAACTCTAAAAGCCCACGCACATTCTCGATGTAAATGCATTCTGTTTTTAAAGTGACCTTTATTCACAACAAGAAGAGCTTCTTCGATAGTGTGGTGTGTATGCTTAGCTCGATGAGGAAATAGTTCATTAAGCAAGCCTCTGTAGCGACTCAAAATTGCTTCATATGCACCACTGTAAAGTTCTTGAAATAATTTTATATCAAAGTTACATTCTTTTGCCTTTTCTCTAATAGTCTTTTTAGTCCATTTTAGAGGATATGATCCACCTATAGAGCTTTCCCTCTCTCCCGTTTTAGCTCTATTCAGTATTTTCCACTTAAGCCTTTTATAATGTTCCACCCAAAAAGCTTCTCGCTTTCCACTCTCATGAATGGGAATTCCTTCTTCTAATTGTCGAGGTATAGGTATGGCACATCCTGATTCTTCTGCGAATCTATATACAGAAGAATCTTTGCTATTTCGATGTTGCCAATCTCTTTTGATCATGCTATTTGTTAAGCCAACATATACAGCTTTCTGCTCAACAAATTCATAAGCATAAATATATTTCTTTTCCTTTTCGTAATCAGCAGTCTTAGGTGGAAGCCTCTTTAACCAAGTATAATCTTTGAGCCAACCATTGCTTAGGGCTTTATTGTAAGCGGCTGAAGCTCTTGTGCTAAACGTAAAAACGTATTCATGCTTACGAGCTTCTTGTTCACAAGTTTCTTTATTCCATTTTTTAGCGTTGCCAGAGCAATAGGGGCAACCATGCCCCCTTAGGTGTCCATCTGGTGTCTGCCAAAAATCGCCATGAACAGGACAGACGATACATACTTCGGTTTTGTTGTTAATATATACTACTTTGTGATATTCATATAAGCCACCATGAACTTTTGTCGCTTCTTCAATAAACTTTTCAACAGGTTTGCGCTGAAGTCTACTTCTTCTATCATCATAACATTTAGGGCAAGCTTGATTACTTGAGAATATATTATCTGGTCGCATTGAAAATTCACCATGTTCTACACCATTTGCATCCTTTTCGTGACACACAAGTGTAATGGGAACTTTCATCGCTTTGTATTCCACTTTTTCGTAGCTATAACGGTCTCCAAAGATGGAACGTAGTCTTTCAATTATTTCATCTTGAGTATATGATTGCCTTTTCTTTTTTGGTTTTGAAACGTCAATCTTATATGATAGCCAAGTATAATTCTTCAGCCAATGGTGCTTCAATGCCGCATTATAAGCATCTTCACTTTGCGTTCTGAAAGATTTCATTTCAGAATAACGAGAGGCTTCTTCATAGCATTTTGCTTCTGTCCAATATCTTAATTTGTCGGCAGTAACTTCGGTTGCGCATTTTTTACATCCTCGTCCATCAATATGGTGCGAAGGTCTTTGCCAGAATTCTCCATGTTGCTTACATATTATGCATATATCTGTTTTGGCATCAACGTACTCCACTTTGGAATAGTCATATCTATCCCCATGCACCGCTCGGGCCTTCTTAATGAATTCTTCTGTAGTCAACTTTTTCATGATTCCTTCTTGCTTTAAAACGCATCCTTCCGTACACCTCTTTGGTTGCCATAATAATAAATGGAGTATTTGTTAACCATAGATGCTAAATCAGATTTATAATCCAGCATAAGGTAAATGGCACGTTTAATGTCATAATTACTTATTTTTATCATCTTTGCTTTTGCTATTTGTTCATCGTTGGGAACATTCTCTTTTAATCTTTCTATTGAATTGTCAAGTTCCTTGTCATTTAATTTAGAATATTCTTCTCTTTCAATAGTGTGTCCATAGACCTCTAGAAATTTGTCTTTATCTTTGAGCGCATCAGACCATAGGATGTACAACACATGGAATTTGTCTGCAGGAATATCAAGATTTAGTCTGTGAAATGTACCTTCTTCTGATAGCTTGCAGAGATTAGACATAATTGATAATAGTAGTTCATCATTACTATGTGTCTTGTCTAATTCACAATTGTTGACAGTCAGAATCAACTGGTATGTTTTTAACCATAAATTATAAAGGTTTGGATACATCGCGTTATACAAGTCAACTTTCTTGTATGCATTCTTGTATAAGTCGTTCACCAAATAGAAAGCAATACCAGCAATAACACCGTAGCAGCAGTTTCTCAATGTTTCATCAATCGAAGCCATTACATCCAATACATTTGGAGATAAGCACATCGGTGAACAATGCGTGAAGTAATTAGACACAAACGCATATATAACAGAAGAAGTCAATATGCATAGTAAGACTTTTTCTGTATGTATTATTTGGCGTATAAGTCGCCAGACAGCCTTGTTCCTTTCTTTGTTATTCATAGCTCATACATTTGGATGATTAACCTTATAGTTAGGTTGCACATCGCACGGGGACAGTCCCCCATGTGAAACGAGTTTGGCTCTGCTTTCTCTTAATCGGCTTGTTCATAATAATATGAATAGTCGATGCCCTTCATAAAAGTCTCGCGGTCGTTGATCTTATCTGTCAGAGCCTGCTTGAGCAGCAGCTTAATTTGGGTGCTATCCGTCTGACTTTCAATCATGGCGTTAAGATATTCCTTCTTTCCCACCTTACTCCAATCTGCGCATAATCCTAAGCGCTTCTTCAGAATAAGGTCGAGCCAAATACGCGTTGACCGACCATTGCCCTCCATAAACGGATGGGCAGCGTTCATCTCTACATACTTGTCGATGATTTCCTCGAAGGTATTCTCTGGCATCTTCTCGACAGTTTGTAGATAGTTATTCAGATGTTCGGCCAAACAGAAAAGGGTATTTCCTTTGGAAATGGTCTTTGTACGAATCTTACCAGCAAAGTCGTAGAGCCCACCAAACAGATAAGCGTGAATCTGCTGCAGAGCCTTGACAGTGCCTGGTTTTAGCGTTTCCATCAGTCCGCTTTCAAAGAGTGTATAAGCCTTTTTCTGACTCTGGCCATCAATGGTCGTGTCGCTATAGGTGAACCATTCGAGGAATGCATGGGCACGGTTGTTGGGATAATGCTTGGCCAATGTCTGAACACAATCGGCATCAAGCGCATCAGCAGCACGTAGTTTGCCATCAGGAGCCTGAAATTTGAACTCGTGAGTGACACTCACGAGTTGAATGTCCTCTGTGTTGAGCTTCTTTTTGAGCCAACGCCAGTAGTTACCGGCCTTCACATAATCGTCTTCATCGTTGATGGCACGCACGATATCAGTAGCAGAGAACCACCACTTATTGTTCTCGTCATCCCATACGGCTCGCACTTCGCGATCGTTGAAAAAACGTATTGACTTCTTGCTCATTGTTTTAGATTACTTCTGCAAAGTTACGAAAAGATTCTGACTAATCAAAAGAAAAGCGAAAGAAAATGTGGAGATTTCGGAATCCCATCAGATTTTTTGTGCGATTAACGAAAATAGGGCGACAGGTAACTGAATCTCCGGAAACACCAGTGTTTATCGGGTTTTCAGGGAGGTAGGTATAGCTCGGAGAGGTAACTCAGAGGTAACTCCTACCTACCTCATACCCACCTCAAAAAAAAATTCAACAACAAAAATCAGCAAAACACACAGCAGAACACAGAGTGAGGTCGGAGGTAGGTAAAAGTTACCTCTAAGGTAGGTATAACGACTATACCTACCTCAGCGCATCGCCTTTCGACAAAGGGGTTTCCAGAGATTTAGTTAGGTATAGCCCTTTTTACAGAAAAGGCACGACAATTTTTCAAGAGGGGCCGGGTATTTACAGAAACTCGGCCCCTCTTGAGCGAAAGTCAATGAGATAGCGTCGTATCTCAATGAGATAGAAACGTATCTCAATGAGATAGAAATGAAAGTCATAGAGATAAAATATCAAATACATTTGGTTTTTTGCTCACTAAATCGTAACTTTGCCATCAAAGATGGCGAAATTACTCCGTCTCGGCAAAAAAAGAAACAAGTTTCTTTGTTTTGCTCTCGACTTTTCGTAACTTTGCACCCAGATATGAAACGAATCGTATGGATTTTGCTGACCGCGATGCTGGTGGCATGCGGCAACGACACACAGAAAGAGGCGGAACAGCTGCTACAGCAGGCCAACAGCCTGTTTGAGCAGAAGCAGTACGACCGTGCCCTCACGTCGCTGGACTCGCTGCGCCGGCTGTACCCCAACTCGGTGGACATGCGCCGACAGGCACTGAAGCTGAGGCAGAACATCGAGCTGAAACGCTCGCAGGACGAGCTGGCACTGGTGGACAGCATGCTGCAGGCCGTGAGCCACGACTACCGCTACCAGCAACAGAAAGTGGAGAAGGACAAGCAGGAACTGCGTGCCACCGCCGAGGAATTGACGATGCTGACACGCACACGGATGCGCCGTGACTCGCTGCAGACGCGCTTCGACGTGCTGTGTGCCAAGATAAGGTACATACATAAAAAGCAGAAAGAACAATAGAAGAAAAGGCAAATTATATCAATTATGTACGCGCGAAATGAAATTTTTCTCTTTTCGCGCGTTACTTTTCACCAAAAATTCGTAACTTTGCACCCCGAAAATGGATAAGTTCGAACACACCAACAAGCAGTTTGAACAGGCGATGGCCGAATGCCGCAGCCTGTTCGCCGACAAACTGCACGACTACAAGGCATCGTGGCGCATACTGCGACCGGCCTCACTGACCGACCAGCTCTTCATCAAAGCCAAGCGCATACGCTCGCTGGAAATCAAGAAGGAGTCGCTCGTCGGCGAGGGCATACGCCCTGAGTTCATCGCCCTGATCAACTACGGCATCGTAGGCATGATTCAGCTGGCCAAGGGCTTTGCCGACACGGTGGACATGACCAACGAGGAGGCCATGAAGCAGTACGACCACTACGCTCACGAGGCCCTGGAGCTCATGAAGCGCAAGAACCACGACTACGATGAGGCGTGGCGCGGCATGAGGGTGAGTTCGTACACAGACCTCATTCTGACCAAGATTGAGCGCATCAAGGAAATAGAGAACCTCGGTGGCGAGACGCTGGTCTCGGAAGGCATCGAGAGCAACTATATGGACATCGTCAACTATGCGGTGTTCGGACTGATAAAACTGTCGGAGTGAAGAAGAGCCTCGTCAACGTCTGCCGCATCGTTCTGGCCGTGGTGT
>Ga0310786_10005126_pt1 | contig 17914 bp, 9 predicted proteins | sample AusTroGonzalo_MG_FD_203881 | JGI IMG/M metagenome (GOLD analysis project Ga0310786, IMG submission 203881) | Bovine rumen microbial communities from tropical cattle in Woodstock, Queensland, Australia - Gonzalo_03 (v2) (version 2) | ecosystem: Host-associated > Mammals > Digestive system >... | reverse complement strand
GGGAGAACAAAGTCCATGCAATGGCCATCGTCGGCATCGCTCACGATGAAGAGGGCAAGAAATATTTCATCATGAAAAACTCTTGGGGCACCGACAATCCCTACGGAGGGCTCGAATATATTTCCTTCAGCACATTCCGCAAACAGACGGTGGCGGTAGAAATGACAAAAGAAGCCTTTACTCTGAATTAAAACTCGTAGCCCAGGTTGATATAGAAATACGGTTTCTTGGTTCTGTTACAATAGCCGGCAGACACACCAAGGGGACCGAACATCGAGTCATAATAATAAGCTAACTGACCACCAATAAGCGTCTTAGTTTCCATAATCTTATCGATATCAGGGGCATGCTGGGCGACGGACGCAAGCAGGCAGACATGATGGTTCTTGCCCATGCGCTGGCGTCCCTGCAGCTGCACGCCAATAAAATGACGTTCAGCATACTCCACATGACCCAATCCGGCAAACGGCATCTGCATCTCGACATAATGGCCGAAATTAGTGCCACCGATGATGTTGCCGTAGATATTGGGAATGTCAGTACCGAAGAGCAAACGGCCATAGAGCAGACTCTCGAGCGTGAAGCGATTACCAAGCGGAAATGACTTGCGCCACGAGGCACTCACATCAGATATACCTTCACGGTCGTTCAGTTGCGCAAAATTGTCAGTGATATAGGCATAGCGGGCCACAAAACGTCCACCCCGGGTGGGGAAGTACCAGTGATCCTCGGAATTAAACTCCATCTGAGCCTGATAGATGAAATAATGACCGTTTTCGAAGTCGACCTGCCGCGAGGAACTGGACTGAAGCTTATTGCCAAAGCGGTAATAGTCCCAGCGCAGTCCAGCCTTAAAACCGAAATTACGGATGGCAATGTTCACGGGCTCAACCTGTGTCTGGTGCATATTATAGAGGATACTATATTCACGATCGCCCTCATAATTGACATCGATGTCGTTTCGGCGGAAATAGTAGGAAATGACGGGTCGGGTAAACCTAAGCGCACGAGGGTGGAGAATCAGATCGCCACCAGCCATCAGACGCTTTCCTAAGCGCAAAGTGATATCGGAACTGACGATAAGCGTTTTCTTCAGAGGAAGGTTGGCATTCACCTGCAGCGCCACCATCTCCTCGTTGTCAAAACGTAAACCGAGATTCACATGACTGGTCTTGCGGTTACCAGCCGTCAGCACCAGGCGGTAGCCGTCTTTTTCCTCTATCAGACGGGAAGTGGCCGTCTGGTAGAACAGGTCGGTACGCATCGAAGTAGTAATCTCTTCCTCCTCACGCGATGTAATACTGTCGAGCCGATTCAGGTGGAACTTGGCCCGCAGGAAACTCTCGTCCTGAGGCGTCATGTTCTCGAAAGTGAAACCGGTGATATGCACACGATCAGTCATCACCGAAGGACGGAGAGGAGTGAGTCTGACAGGCTTGAACGAGGAGTCGATGCCAATCATCGGCTTCAGAGCCAACAGCTCGTCCCAATGGCGCATCGCCTCCACTTCACCACGGTTGATCAGTGTGTCAACAGCTGCGGAGTTGAAACTAGCAGCAGAATAGCCTGAGGGATCCACATGGATAAAGACATCTGTATTGGCAATGTTTTCATCGAGTTTGTTCAACGTGTTCAGATCCACCATCTGCATCAAAATGCTGATGGTGCTGTTCAGCTTCTCGGAAGACCTCAGTGAATCCTGTACAGAAACACCTATCACAATGTCTGCACCCATGGCACGAGCCAAGTCGACAGGAAAGTTGTTGGTCAGGCCACCGTCTACCAGCACCATCTTTCCGATACGTACGGGGGAGAAGACGGCTGGAATGGCCATCGAGGCTCGCAAGGCCTGAGGCAGACGACCGGAATGGAAGTCAATCTCGGTATTGTCGACGAGGTTAGTGGCCACACAGGCAAAGGGGATAGGCAAACGGTTGAAGTCAATGGAGTCGGTATAGCCTATACAAAGCTTCTCGAGCAGCATATTGATGTTCTTGCCCTTGATAAAGCCTCCGTCGTTCTCATTATGCTTACCGATGGTCAGTCCCTGCGAGAGGATATAGGTATTCTGCTTCTTACGGTCGCTCAGGCTCTGACGGCTCATATTCTCACGGTCGCTGATGACATAGCTCCAATCCAGACCGCGCACTAATGAGTCGAGGGCATCAGCATTGTAGCCGATGGCATAGAGACCACCTATCAGACTGCCCATTGAGGTTCCCGTCACAATATCGATCGGGATGCCTGCACGCTCGATTACCTTCAATGCACCGATGTGGGCCGTTCCCTTGGCTCCGCCGCCACTCAGCACAACAGCCACCCGCTTGCGCTCCTGAGCGGAAAGAGGCAGGGCAACCATCAGGGTCAGCAACAGCCAGGCAATCTTTTTCACGTCGTCTTCACTGGTTGATGGTCAATTCTCACTTATTCAGTTTCCAGGTGACGCCATCCTTCGTGTCCTTCACCTCGAAGCCGGCTGCAGCAAGTTCATCGCGGATTTTATCACTGGTGGCCCAGTCTTTATCGGCCTTGGCCTTCGCACGGAGCTCGAGCACCATATCCATCACCTTGCCAAAGGCCTCCTCACGGGCATCGTTAGAACCGCTCTTTTCTGCCTTCAGACCGAGGATATCGAAGGTAAAGAGCCGCATGGTCTCGGAGAGTTCCTTCAGACAGTCGGCACAGATGGTAGCCTTATGGTCGACGAGCTTGTTAATCGTGGTGCAAGCCTCAAAGAGATAGCTGATCACCTGCGGCGTGGCGAAGTCGTCGTTCATGGCGTCATAACACTTCTGGCGCAGGCTCGTTACTACAGCCTTGGTCTCAGCATCGCACTCGGCGGCAGCCTGAATACGCTCCATATCACTGATGGCGTTCATCAGCTTCTCCAAACCCTTCTCTGCAGCCTCAAGCGCCTCGTTGGAGAAGTCGACGGTGCCGCGATAGTGGGCACTCAGTACGAAGAACCGGATGGTCATGGGCGAATAGGCCTTCTTCAGAAGCGGATGATTGCCAGTAAAGAACTGCTCCAGCGTTATGAAGTTGTTATACGACTTACCCATCTTCTGACCATTGATAGTCAGCATATTGTTATGCATCCAGTATTTCACGGCGGGATGACCCATCGAAGCCTGTGCCTGGGCAATCTCACACTCATGATGCGGGAACACAAGGTCCATACCACCGCCATGAATGTCGAACGCCTCGCCCAGATACTTCCTGCCCATCGCCGTACACTCGCAGTGCCAGCCCGGGAAACCGTCGCTCCAAGGTGAAGGCCAGCGCATGATGTGCTCGGGCTGCGCCTTCTTCCACAGGGCGAAATCGGCCTGATTACGCTTCTCGCCAACGCCGTCGAGCTCACGACTGGCATCCTTGATATTCTCAAGGCTGCGGCCGGAAAGAATGCCGTACTTGAACTTCTTATTATAAGCTTCGATGTCGAAATAGATGGAGCCATTGCTCTCATAGGCAAAACCATTGTCAAGGATCTGCTGCACGAGCTGCTGCTGTTCGATAATATGCCCAGTGGCATGGGGCTCGATAGATGGGCGCAACACATTCAGCACATCCATCGCCTGATGGTAGCGATTGGCATAATACTGGGCTATCTCCATCGGTTCCAACTGCTCCAGACGGGCCTTCTTGGCGATCTTGTCTTCGCCCTCGTCGGCATCGTGCTCCAGATGGCCTACATCAGTGATATTACGCACATAGCGCACCTTATAACCCAGGTGCTTCAGATAGCGAAACACCAGGTCGAACGTAATGGCAGGACGGGCGTGGCCCAGATGGGGGTCGCCATAGACCGTAGGACCACACACATACATCCCCACATTGGGGGCATGCAGCGGCTCGAAACGCTCCTTCTGCCGCGTCAACGTATTGTAAATAACAAGTTTTGATTCCATATTCCTAAGATTTTGGTTGCAAAGGTACATATTTTCTCTCAAATAATGCTACTTTGTAACCAAAATCTGCTTTTCATTCAAAGATTCCGAAGCCATCCTTTATTTTCTCATTTAAATGCAGGTTGTTTCAAATAAAATTTGTATCTTTGCAGCAGAAACTAAACAACTGATGAATATGAAACGATTTTTATGTATCTTAGCCGTGTTATTTAGTGTGATGACAGCGGTGGCAATCAGCCCCGTAAAGACTTACGGGCAGCTGCAAGTGAATGGTGCTCAGCTCTGCGACCAGCAGGGTAATCCCGTCGTTTTACGTGGTGTTAGTTTCGGCTGGCATAATATCTGGCCGCGATTTTATAACAAGAAGGCGGTGAAATGGCTCAAGGACGATTGGCATGCCACGGTTGTCAGGGCAGCCATCGGCGCCTCTTCTGTGGATGACCATTATGGCGAAAACCCGCAGTTTGCTCTCGACTGCCTCTATCCGGTAGTCGATGCCGCTATTAAGCAGGGGCTTTATGTGATTATCGATTGGCACAGTCACACACTCCAGCAGGAGGCTGCCGTGACGTTTTTCGGCCAAGTGGCCAGGAAATACGGCAATCGTCCGAATGTAATCTATGAGCTGTTCAATGAGCCTGTCAATGATTCGTGGGATGATTTGAAAGCCTATGCTACGGCCGTCATCAAAGAGATCAGGCGCTACGACCCCGACAATGTCATTCTTATGGGCTGTCCACATTGGGATCAGGACATCCATATCGTGGCCGACTCTCCACTGAAGGGGTTCACCAATCTGATGTATACCGTCCATTTCTATGCTGCCACCCATCATCAGTGGCTGCGCGATCGTATGGCCGATGCAGTCAAAAAAGGGATACCCGTCTTTGTCAGCGAGTGCGCCGGTGTTGAGGCCTCTGGCGACGGCCCAATTAATGCAGAGGAATGGCAAGCGTGGGTCGATTGTATGGAGCAGAACAAGGTGAGCTATGCCTGCTGGTCACTCTCCGACAAGAACGAGACCAGTTCGATGTTGCTTCCCAGGGCCAAGGCGACAGGACAATGGACCGACGATCTTATCAAACCATGGGGTAAGATGGTGCGGAATACATTGTTGAAGTATAATCCGTAACCAGCCGTTTGTAGAAGCACGATATCAGTGGTAAAAAAGTCATCAAAGAAACAAGCAAGTACGTTTATTAACGCAATTATACATTATGAGAACAACTAAAACATCTTCGTATGGACCCGCTAACCGAGTAAAGGTCCTCCTCTTCGTCCTTGTAAGTTTACTAATCCTGGTGACCTCTTGCGCTACCAATGATATCCCCGTCGAAGAGCCGATTCTGAAAGGCAAAATTACATCGTATAACGAATTTGGCGCAGCAATGTTGGATTTCCAGGAAGTAGACATGGAGAAGGCTGGATTCACACTCGGCGATATTATTAGCATCACCATCGACGACAAAGAAATCGTCATGCCATACTACGACGGCTTCTATACTCGCAATGGAGAATACCTGTGCGTGGCTTATCCTACCTATCCCAGCGTCTGTTTTACGGCTAACAACGTTGGCCTGCCCGCAGAACTCACAGGACTGGAGGGGCATGCCGTCACTATCAGGATGAAGGAGAAGGGTGGCAGTCTCGACGTGCAAACGGCCCTGAGTATGAAATACAGCAACAACCGCAATGATTATCCCTTCATCTCTGATGCAGCGTTTGCCAATGCACGCGCCGTAAGCGCCGGCAAAATTGCAAGCGGTGTACTACTCCGTTGTTCATCGCCGTTCTGCAACGACATCAACCGCGCCTACTACGTATCGGAATTTCTAAAGCAAGAAAAGGCAAAGACGGTGCTCAACCTCGCCTACACAGAGGAGAAAATGCTAATCTACGACATGCCTCCCTATAGCCGTACGCTCTGGGAAGAAGGTGACGTGATAATATGTCCGCTGAAGGCAGACCCTACGGCAGATGATTTCAACAACCGACTGATAGCAGCGCTGAAGGAACTTTTGTCGCGCCCAGCGCCATATGCCGTGCATTGCATGGAGGGAAAGGACCGCACCGGATATGTATGCGCACTTCTTGAGGGATTATGCGGAGCGACGTATGAGGAAATGGTGACCGACTATCTGATCACCTATAGCAACTATTTTCACATCACCCCAGCAAAAGACCCCGATATATGCAATGCCCTAGTGTCGCTGAGACTCAACATGTGCCTGATGTATTATGCCGGTGTCAGCGACGAAGCACAATTGCCAAACGTTGACTACGCCAAAGCTTTTTCCGACTTTCTGCTCTCTCACGGCATGAGTCGTCAGCAACTAGATGCACTGATTCAAGTCCTAACGGCTAATCCACAATAAGCCCCTCTACCGTTCTGTTAATCTGCGCTGAATTTGAGCCTTAATATGCGGCGCACGCTCTGGTTGAGGCGTGACTCGGTGATGGTGCCGTTCTCGACGGCGGTTAAGACAGCTTCAAAAGCCTCGACAAAGTCCTTGGGACACAGTACGATGTCAGCGCCAGCCTGGATACAACCCACAGCAGCCTTGTCGACGGTGTACTGCTGCGTTATGGCTCCCATATCCATGGCATCTGTTACAATGATGTTCTGATAGCCTAGTTCACGGCGCAGTTTATCTTGCAGGATAACGGACGACATGGTGGTAGGGATATCCTCGCCAATAACGTTAGGCGCACTGATATGGGCCGTCATAATCAGCTGGCAGCCCCACTGGATACCTACACGGAATGTCACGATCTCGCAGTTGAGCATCTCAGCCCATGTTTTCTGTGTCTGAGCGTAGCCGTAATGCGTATCGGCCTTGGTATCGCCATGACCTGGGAAATGCTTAATGCAACCAGTAATGCCGGCATCCTTCAGTCCCTGCAGATAGTTGGTCACCATGGGTGCAGCCACAGCAGGATCATCGCTGAAGGCACGTGGGCCGATAACGATGTTCTCAGGGTTGGTGTTCACATCGGCCACAGGGGCAAAATCGATGTCGAAACCATAGTGGTTCAGATAAGTACCGATGGTGTTTCCGCACTCGTACGCATTCTTCGGATCACCAGTAGCACCGATGGAAGCCATCGACTCGTACTTCTTCACGTGGAAGTTATCGTTGTTGGCGATACGTGCCACGCGGCCACCCTCCTCGTCGATACACATCAGTGGTTGTCCATTCAGTGCTTTCAGTTGTGGTAGGAACTGCGCCAATTGTGCCTCATCCTTGATATTCCATGCATAGAGAATAATACCACCTACAGGATACTTCTCGTTTACATCCTTCATGCAATTGTTCACCGCCTGCAGTTCCAGAGGCATCAAATCGGCATACTCCTTCCAGTGGATGGTGGTGTCGAGCGCCTCGGGGCGAATAAAGAACAGTTGACCCACTTTCTCACGTAGCGTCATTTTCTGTAACTGTGCCTCCACCTTGTCTTCAGGCGATGGCCCTACGGGGATATCGTCGCTGGTACACGAAGTCAATAAAGAGCCGCAAGTCAGAATGGCGGCAAGCATCCATAATTTCAATTGTTTCATCCTGTATAATAATCTTTTATCTTCTCTATTCATCTTGTGTTCGTGTTTACTCAAAGAATCCGAAGGCAGCTATTTGTCGCAACATCTGGATGATGTATTCGCTGGAGGTATCGCTCCAATGGAAACCGAGACGGTGCAGGACACTGCAGGTGTAGCGGTTGTCGCGTTCGATAATAGCAGCCTTTTGTCCGTGAGCCATGTCCTGGTATGCCAACATAGCAGAAAGCAATTTAGCCTTCTCCGGGTCTTGTCCGGCAAGGTCAATAGCCTGTTGGAACTCATCGGCTTCCACAAAGCGCATCTCACGACCCACTTTCTCCATGAGTAGGAGTACATCGCCCAATAGTTCGGTGTGGTTGTTGAAAGCCTGGAACAAGGTGCATTCCTTAGGTGTAGATGCGAGGAGCACTACAGCCTTGGCTGTTTCATTGACAGGAGACATCTCGGTATGTTCGTCATAACCATCGTAGGGGCAGCAGCCCAACGTGTGGAACACTTTGAGTCGTCCCATATAACTGTTGCTGTTAAAGTTGGCCTGGAATTCACCATCATAACTGCGCGGTGCCAGATTGCCCACGCGTATCACTTTGGCACTCAGGCCATGGTGGGCGACGGCATCGAGCACCAGACGCTCCGCAAGGAACTTGGAGTGGATGTAACGGTTGTCGAGGAACTGGCCGAACCAGAGCTTACGTTCGTCCAACATGGGCACCTGTTCTCCTTCGCTGCGAACAATCCAGACTTCACCCACTGAAGTTGTGGAAATATGTACTAATCGGGCGCCAGTCTTCAAACAGAATTCCATGCAGCGCTGGGCACCTCCGATATTCACGTCCTCGATGTCCGTTCCCTTGGAGAAGTGCTTGACGTTAGCAGCGCAGTTGAACACGGTCTGGATGGCTGGATGTCCGTCGGGCAGAATGCCTGACATATCCACCGTCACGTCACCATTCACCACAAAGAGGCGGCTACCGAAGAGTTCTTTAAATGATCGCTCGAAATAGTAAAACAGCAGATTCTTAAGTCGGTGCTCAGCAGAAGCCTGATCTTTGCCACGCACAACACAGGTGATGGTGGAAGCATCGGAGTCGATGAGCTCGCGTAGCACATGGATGCCCAGATAGCCCGTGGCACCGGTCAGGAGAACGTGCCCCAACTGTTGATGCTCACCCTTCAGGAACGTCTCAATATTGTTGCGCTGCAGGATGGCATTGATGCCCGAATAATCGAAGTTCTGAATCTCAGTGTCAGTATCCTTTTCCGGAGCAGTTCCTCCTACAAACTGTGCCAGCAGGCGCGGCGTGGGATGATCAAACACATCGCCATAGGCCACATGATGTCCGGCCTTGTCAGCTTCGATAATCACCTTGGTCACCATGAGCGACGTGCCACCCATTTCAAAGAAATTATCGGTGGCTCCCACCTTATCGAGAGACAAGATGCCAGCGAAGATATCACAGAACAACGTCTCTATATCCCCTACAGGAGCCACATAATCGTGTTCTTCCACCTGAATCTGCGGGGCGGGTAAGGCCCGACGGTTCACCTTCTGGTTTTGGTTCAGTGGAATACTGGGGATCTGCATCGTGGCAGCAGGCACCATGTAAGGCGGCTTGCGGTCGCGAATAAAAGCGTTCAGTGCCTGAATATCAATCTGCTGATCGCTCACCACATAAGCTGCAATAAACTTGCCGCCATTGGGATAGTCGAAAGCCTGCACGGTAGCATCGCCAATGCCCGGGAACTCGCGAATGACTGATTCAACCTCCTTGAGTTCAATACGGAAACCACGAATCTTCACCTGACCATCGCGGCGTCCCACGAACTGGATATTACCATCAGACAGATAACGCACTACATCGCCTGTTCGGTAGCAGCGTTTATCGTTCCAATTAATATAGGTGTCGGCCGTCTTCTCCGGCAGGTTCAAGTAGCCGCGGCTCACCTGCGGACCGGATACCAGCATCTCACCGGCAGCGCCTAACGGCAGGCGGTTCATGTCCTTATCGACGATGAAGAGCTGCAAATTGTCCAGCGGTTTTCCTATAGGTGCATTCTGCTCGAACACTGTCAACGGATAAGTAGTCGTGAAGATGGTGCACTCCGTAGGACCGTAGCCATTGTGTAGCTGATAGGTAGTTGGCGGCGTGAGCGGCAGTATCTTTTCGCCCCCTACAGAGAGGTGACGCAGCGAATGGTTGTCGAAATTCATCGCAAATTGACAGCCTACCTGCGTAGTCATGAACGAATGGGTGATACCTTCGCGATTGAAATAGTCGTTCAAGTCGGGCAGGTTCAGACGAATGTCCTCGCCGATGATATAGACAGTAGCACCACAGGTCAGGGCCGAATACATGTCCATCATACAGGCATCGAAACCGTAGCTGGCGTAGGCGGCCACCTTGTCTTCAGGCTTAAGGTCATAGTAGCGATGGTACCAGTGACAGAAGGCCACAAGGTTTCCATGCTCTAACTGACAACCCTTAGGCGTACCGGTAGAGCCTGAAGTATAAAGCAGGATAAACAGACTATTCGGAGTAATCTGAGTATTCAGAGTAATCTGAGTATTCGGAAGACTTGCGATATCCTTGGTCAGTAGCACCTTGCCTTGATATTCATTCACGATGGGGCGCAGTTCTTCGTCGGCAATGAGCAGCTTGGCATTAGCGTCCTGCATCATGAAGTTCAGGCGTTCGGCAGGATAGCTGGGATCCAGTGGCTGATAGGCACAACCAGCCTTCAGTACACCCAGTGATGCCACTACCATCCACTCGCATCGTGGAATCAGAATCGATACGACATCCTCGCTAGCGAGACCCAATGAATGGACGTATTGTGCAATGCGCTCCGACTGTTCGTCGACCTGCTTGTATGTCAGACGCACATCATGATATACCATTGCAATATTGTCGGGATGCTGCTCAACCTGACGACGGAACAGTGATACGACGGTCTGAGTGTTGTCGTAATCCACTGCTGTCTGGTTAAAGGAATCCAACAAGGTGACGCCAGCGCTGTCCATGAGTGAGATGCTACGAAGCGGCTTGTCGGCAGCGGTTGCAAAAGCACTCACGACATTGCTGACGCTCTGCGCCAGACTCTGCATCATGGCCTCACTATACTGTCCGTTGTCGTATTCGATAGCCACAACGGGTTCCCCGCTCTCGTCGGTGATGTAGAAAGCAATCTTGAATTTGGGAACATTCAGTTCCATCGTCTCGTCAGCCAGTACCTTCTTTCCGCCTACACGGTAATCGCTCAGCACACCCACCTGGTAGGCGAACATGATATCAGCCTTGAGACCGAAGTCGGCGGCTATACGTGCAAAGGGATAGTTCTCGTGGGCAAGGGTCTGCTCAAAGGTATCGGCACTCTCATGCAGGAATTCCTGCACACTCTGGGTACCTATTTTCGAGGAGAGTGCAAGGGTGTTCACAAACATACCCATCGTATTGGCCACTTTCAGGTTGCTTCGTCCGTTGGAGATAGTAGTGATGCACACTTGGTCGTTTCCGGAGAAACGTGCAAGACTATAGAAGACGGCACTCAGCAGTACGGCGGAAGGCTTCACGCCCTGCTCCTTGGCCAGCTGCTCAGCATCGTCCCACACGATGGGAGCCCATACACGGCCATTCTCGCCCTGCGGACGCGGATTGGTAAGGTCGGGAGCCAGTTCTGTCACTTCTTCCACTTCGCCTAAACTCTTCTTAAAAAACTCAGCGGCCTCGGCAAAGGCCTTGCTCTGTTCGGCGGCCTTCTGCTCGGCAACGAACTGATTATAACTGCACATTTCTGGCTCAATCTCCAAACCATTCATAAGGTCGCAGATCTCATGTATGAACAGGTCATAGGAATAGCCGTCACACACCAGATGATGAATGTCGCAATACAGATAAAGTGCTTTGTCGGTACGAATGGTGGCTAAGCGGAAGAGACGGTCCTTGCCCAGGTTGAAAGGGCGCACGAATCCGTGGCGGAAAGCGAGTGCATCTTCTTCGCTCATGGTATAGTCTTCAACCTCTACCGGTTCTCGATCGCCCATTACCTGCACGACCCCACTCTCGTCGGTCGTAAACCGAACGAAAAGTGCTGGGTGATTCTCCACAACCCGGACTGTCGCCTTCTTCAAGGCCTCAGTATCGGTTTCTACGGGGAAGGTGAGACATACGGGGGTGTTGTAAAGCGTGGAAGTGGGGTTCTTCATGCAGTCGAAATAGACGCCGGTCTGAGCATAGCTCAGCGGGGCAGAACTAACCGGACTAGAAGAACTGATTATGCTAGATGGACTAGCCGGATTAGCAGCGCTACCAGAGAGCATCGCAGTTAGGATTTCGTTCTCCATCTTCTGGATGCTGGCACCCTGAGTAAGGAGCTTGGCGTCCAGTTGTATGCCGAAACGTTTGTAAATCTGTGTAGCCAACTTGATGGCCAATATAGAGGTGAGACCAACATAGCGGAGGTCGGTAGTGATACCGAAGGCATCGGTATTCAAAACGCCAGCCACGATTTCCTTCAATTGCTCCTCAAGGATATTGAGCGGCGCAGCAGATTCTGTCTCCGTTTCGTCGGCAGCGCCGAAAACAGGTTCCGGCAGCGCACGGCGGTTCACCTTTTGGTTCTGGTTCAGGGGGATAGCATCGATTTGCGTCGTGGCAGCAGGAACCATGTAGGGCGGCTTCTGATCCATGATGAAACTATTCAGTGCCTTGACATCAATCTGTTCGTCGGACACGATATATGCAGCGATGAATTTTCCGCCAGTAGGATAGTCGAAAGCTTGCACTGTAGCATCCTTGATACCGGGGAACTGTCGGATGACAGCCTCCACCTCTTTCAGCTCGATGCGGAAGCCGCGAATCTTCACCTGACCATCCTTACGACCCACGAACTCGATGTCACCGTTTTCGCGGTAGCGTACGATGTCGCCGGTACGATAGACGCGCTTCCCGTTCCATTCCACAAAGGCAGCTGCGGTCTTCTCAGGCTGGTTCAAATAGCCTAATCCCACTTGCGGACCAGCCACGATGAGCTCACCAGCACAGCCCCATGGCATCTGCTTCCCGAAACGGTTTACGATATGGAGTTCCACCTCGTCGTTTGGCTGGCCGATGGGGATATTAGGTTCATTCTGGAGAACAAAATGGCTGCAGACATACACCGTTGTCTCCGTGGGGCCATAGCAATTGTCCAAAGTATAGTGAGGCGGATCCATGCTCATCATCTTCTCGCCACCCGTTCCTAACCACTTCAAGCCCGGGATGTCGGGATAGTTGAGCACCAGTTGCGTAGCCATCTGCGTGGTCATGAAGCAATGGGTGACATTCTCTTTCTGAATATAACGGCTGATGCCTTCGAGATCGAAACGGATGTCATCCTGGATAATATGGATGGCGGCACCAGCCCAAACACAACTCCAAAGGTCCATTTGGAAGGCATCGAAACCATATCCGGCGTAAGTGGCATAACTCGAGTCGGCTGTCAGCCCAATATTCTTGGCATGGTAGCGGGCAAAGGTATTGAAATTAGACTCGCTCAGCATCACGCCCTTAGGCGTACCCGTGGTACCACTGGTATAGAGGAGCACCAGCGCATCGGTTCCGTCATAAGCGGAGGCATCCTTTTTCATAAACTCCAGTCGTTCCTCAGGATAACTACTGTCTAATGGCAGTTGCGTGAGCCCGGCCTTGACAATGGCCAGCGGCGCCAATACCATCTTCTCATCGCGGGGCACGGAAAATCCTACAACGCGTTCTCCACAGCGGACGGTATACGACGGATCGATGATGTCCGTAAGCTTATCGACCTCGGCGAAAGTAAGACGTTTGTCACCAGCAACACAGAAGATATCGTTTGGACGCTCGGCCACGTGTTGCTTGAAGCGCTCCACCAACGTCTGGTGAGGAGCTGGCTTCAGCGTGGGGTTGAGGCTATTCAGCCATTCCACTTGTTTCGGCAAGGCATATTCAATCTCCTTTATGGTTTCGGCCGTGAGCATGGAATGGAGGATGGCGCTATAACAGGCCGCCAGTTCCGTCATAAATGCCTCGGAATAATCAGCGTTGCTGTGGCCTAACTTAAGAAAATAACCTTCAGTTGTCGTCATGAGTTCTGCAACGAGCTTCCAGCCAGGGGTGAGTGCACGCAAGTCTTGGGTGTAAAGGCGCTGTCCTTCCAGATTCATACATAATCTATCTTCGAAGATGCTACCTTGATAAACAAAGACAATCTGATTATTCAGTCCCAGATCGCGGATGGCATCTTGGTAGGCATAGTATTGCAACTGTTGGGCAGTATCCATCTGATCTTTCAATGTGCAGAAGAGTTCTCCAAGAGTCTCGTCTCCACGTGTCTGAACAAACACCGGCAGGGTGTGTGCCATCATGGTAGCAGAACTTTGATAACGGACGTCTGAACGACCGTGATAAACGGTGCAGTAAGAGGCTTTATCTTCTGCACTATATGCAGCCAGAAGTAGGCCCCATGTTGCTTGCATCAGTGTGCTCTCTTTGACATTCCATTTCTGCCTGATGGCTTGGATGTCTTCCTTGGAGACAGATAAGGGGTAGGGCTTATAACGGATTTCGGCGGTTGCCGTATTCTGCGTGCTTTCCGGTAGCGGCAGGGAATCGGTGTCGGCAGCGTCACAGAAAGTCTTAGTATACCACTCACGCGCCTCAGTCATCTTGGCCTCGTCAGCACGCAGCGTTTCTTCTTCCTGCGCAATAATACTGCCGTCAACCGTCTCGCCCAAAGGTTGCTGACCATTATAGCAACGTTCGATTTCATGATTAAAGAGTATCATCGAGAAGTCATCGGTGATTACATGATGTGTATCGAAATAGAAGTATGCCTCACCGCTGGAAGTCGTATAGATCTCAGTACGCCAGAGACGCTCACCGTGAGGGTCCATGGTATGTGCAAAACCACGACGGGCTTCATCTAGGGAATTTACGGAAAAGATGGGGACGGTTTCTTCTAAACTGGGGAACACGCCGCTCTCCATCTGGGGCAACCCATCGTCATCAAGTACAACATGTGAGGCTAAGTACGGATGGGCACAAAGGGCATCATAGACCGCCTTGCGGAAACGCTTCAAATCAATGACTGACGGAAGTGCCACCAACAATGCGTTCTGGTAATTGACATTATTGTCCTTGTTAGCAACGCAGGCATAATAGACACCCAACTGGCTTTGACTCAGAGATGATCTCATTTTATTGTGATTTTTACGTTATTGTATAATGGGGCAGAAGAATCGTTTTATAATATAATATTGACAGAGTCGAGGAAAATGTTGACCATAGCTATGAGAACGAACCATCCTATGGTTTGTTTCACCATTTAGTCGTGAACAGGCTGGGCGAGATGGCTAATGTGAACCATCCCCAGCGGGCGCGTTTGCTGCTGCCGTCCTGCTTCAGGCAAGCCATCGTTTCGGTACCATACATCTGGGTGTAGCCTGCCGAGAGGGAGATGTCCTTTGAGAACTGATAACTGGCCTGAAGTTCGACACTGTGACCCAGTGTGCGGTTGAGTACAGCGAGTTCGGTGGCTACAGCAAGATAGTGGTAGGTGGCGCTACAATTCAACTTGCTCGTGGGCTTGCCGAAGACGCTCACAAAGGCATTCTGCAGACCTGGCGTGAAGCCATTAGAGTAGGCACTCTCATAGAAATAGTCCATGATGCCGTAGAATTTGGTACGCGAACCGTAGAGTGGTGTAAAGCCCCCTAATTCAGGATGATTCACCATGACAAGAGGGCCACCATAGGCTACCGGCACATAGTCGTCGCCGCTCAAATAGTCGTAACCCAATTCAAAACCGTAACTATCAGCAGGTTTGAAAGTGGCTTTCACACTGGCCATCCAAGCCTTAATCGGTAGGTAATGTTTATCCTCGGTCACCACCTTACCTGTCTGCCTGTAGTACGAGCCTTCAAGTGTGAAATACCTGGGATGGAAATTAAGGTAGCCACCCCACATTTGTTGATACTTGGTACAAGGGGGATTGTCCTCATCCTCCACGATTTTATCCTCGACCTCCTTATATCCGCCTGCCTGTAGGCCTAAGTTCATAAAAAGCAGCGAGGCTCCCAATGGGAATTCTGGCACATCATAATGATACCAAACGGTCTGCATGGTTTTGTAGGCTTGTGCACCACTATCATAATAAGTGCCATTATAGACATTACCTCCATCCTGGTTGTAGGCCAGTATGGTATGCACCTTATGGCCATGGCCTTCATAACCTACTCGTGCAATATCATGCGACTTGGCCGCAGTGGCAAAGTCGTTAGGGCCGATAATACGCTCGTCGTCATAAGCCAGCGCCACACGACCTAACTGAGCAAAAAGACCGTTCTTAGCCGTCAGTTTCACCCAACCTTCATAGAGATTCAGACTCTGGTTACCACTCATACCCCATACCGCCTTGTTCTGAATGACAGCATGGGCCTGCAAACCCTGTCTTTCATAATCTACATTTATGCGGGTACGCCCAAGGAGGAAATGCGACCGGTCTTCATTTACAGTCTTATAGTCAGATTTCGGCAGTCCGCCACCACACGTCTCACCATGAGTCATCAGATCCAGACCGATGCTTAATGTGTTAAGCGTGTCCGTCTGAGCCCAACTGCCCATAGATACCAATAATAGTAGTAACACACAATACTTTTTCATAGGCGTTTTTTCTTATTCGAATTCGAAAATGCTGATGAATCCCGTCAGTTTGAATACATTCTTGATATCGTCGTTCACACCGCGCATCACAACCTTGCTGCCATTGGCCTTGGCTCCCTTCAGGATGCTCAGCAGAATGCGCAGACCACTTGATGCGATATACTCAAGGTTGGTGCAGTCGATGATGACATCTTTGCCGTTACTGTTGTAGATCGGCTTCAACACTTCCTCGGCCTCGAGAGCAGCTGCGGTATCCATCTCTCCATCTAACGTGGCAAAATACTTGTCGTCGATTTCTTCAATTTTTGCAATCATAATCAATAATTTATTAAAGTTTTTATTAAAGTCAATATGTTCTTTCCGTCTTCACGTTCGTAGTTAATAGAGTCCATGAGTTCACGAACCAAAAGGATGCCAAGTCCACCTATCTGACGGTCTTCGACAGAGAGATTGATATCGGCCTTTTCCTTCTCCGTGGGGTCAAATGGAACACCCGCGTCAATAATCCGGAATCGTAGAATATGGCCGTCATACGTCATCTTGATCGTAATATCGCCCTCAGTACCTATCGGATACGCATATTCTATCACATTGACCACGGCCTCCTCGACAGCAAGACGCAATTGGCGGGCCAGCGATGCCTCGACACCCAGCTTCCCGGTTGCCGATTTCATGAAGCTACTTAAGCGTGTCACTTCGTGAACGTCATTCTTTAACACAAGCGTTTCCGTCAGCATACTCTGTTCGTTATGATCATCTGACTTCTTCATTTCGAGGTCATGATGTTGAGCACCATGTCGTCGGTCTTGCACATGGCATCGGCACCGATGCTGGTCAGGTTGTGGATACTCTTGTCCACGCTGTCATCGACGATGCCTTCAGACGAACCGACACATTTTCCTTCCATGGCCAGCAGAGCCGAGAGTAAGGCTGTTGAGACACCCGAGGTAATCTTCAGTGAGCAGGCCGGCTTGGCACCATCGCAAATCATACCCGTCAGATTGGCAATCATGTTCTTCACCGAATAACAGATGCGTTCATAGTCACCACCCATCAGATAGGTGATGCCACAGCTACTGCCGATACTGGCCACCACACAACCACAGAGTGCCGACAGCTTACCCAGCGACTGCTTGATGTAGATGGCCGTCAGGTGACTAAGCATCAAGGCACGGATCAGTTCCTCCTCAGTATTCTCGTTCTCCTTGGCATAGACACATACAGGATTGGTGGCACAGATGCCCTGATTACCGCTGCCGCTATTCGACATCACGGGAATCATAGCACCGCCCATTCGGGCATCACAAGCTGAAGCCGTACGGGAGATAATGTGACAATAGATGCTATTACCGAAAATGCCTTTCGATAGCGGACGGTCGATGGTCTTGCCGAGGTTGTGCCCGTAATTACCCTTCAGAGCCTCGCGGGCCGCATTCATGTTGTAAGTGCGGGCTTCCAGGATGAAGCTGATCTCGTCGAGGGGTGCCGTCGTAGCGAAATCGTAAACAAGGCGGAGGTTTAGCGATACGCTTGTTTCGCTATCCGTATCAGAAAGGCTATCCGTATCAGAGAGGCTTGCCAAATTAGAAAGGCCAGATTCACAAGGTTTGAAACTGGTGTGGCTGCCGGCAATAATAGCCGTAGCCTTCTTGTCGCCAGCGGTACAGATGACCTCTACATACAGCTTTTCATAGATATTTTCCTTCTGTTTGATGGAGATGCGGTTCTCAGCAATATACTGTTTGCCCGCTTCGAGCGCCTCGGGC
>Ga0310786_10005125_pt1 | contig 17915 bp, 36 predicted proteins | sample AusTroGonzalo_MG_FD_203881 | JGI IMG/M metagenome (GOLD analysis project Ga0310786, IMG submission 203881) | Bovine rumen microbial communities from tropical cattle in Woodstock, Queensland, Australia - Gonzalo_03 (v2) (version 2) | ecosystem: Host-associated > Mammals > Digestive system >... | reverse complement strand
TGGAGCAGGTCAGGACCTTCATGTGGGAACGTCTGCGCCTGGATGTCAACAAGAAGACGCAGATCAGGCCGCTCAACGGCCAGCCGGTGGAGTTCGTCGGCTACATGGTCAGACCTGGAAGCCTCAAGCTGCGCAAGCAGACGATCAAGCACATCAAGCGCTCATGGCGCGAGATATGCCGCCTGTATTTTGCCGGAGAGCTGACACGGGAAGACCTGGACAGGAGGATCGAGTCCTACAAGGGCCTCATAAGCAACTGCGAGAACGAGAACCTCAGGAGGAGGCTCAACGAAATCTATCTGCAGGAGAAACAGAAAATGAAAACGCACATAGCCGAGCTTTGCGCCCTTGTGGAGCTGCAGAGCTCGATAATCGTCAGACAGGCCGCAGCTCTCGCACAGGTAGACGCGAGCGTGGATGGCCTGGAAGAAGATCTGAACGCTGCAAGGGAGCAGTATACACGGCTCGTCGGCGGACCAGATGAAGAACCGAAGACTGAAGAGAAGGAGGAAACAGCTACCGATGGAAGGGTTTTTTGAGTTTTGCAAATCGGTGATCGTTCCACTTGTGGTTGGCCTCGGGTCCTGCCTTGTCACGCTGCACATCAGTAGATCGCAGCTCAAGGACAAGAAGGAGGAGCGCAAGGAGGCCAAGGAGAAACGGAAGGAGGCGGACGAAGATCAGCAGAACAGCCGCCTGGACGCACTGGAGAGGACCATGGGAAAGGTTGTTGTTCAGACCAATGAGAACAGCGCCATGAACTACCGTCTGCTCGAAGGTATGTCGGTCCTGATTGACGCCGGGGAGATCAACGGTACCATCAACGGCCCCGGCAAGAAATGGCTGCGCGAGACACAGGAGTACGTGATCCAGAAAGGGTTCAGGCAGATGGAGATCAAATCGCTGGAACCTTCCGGAAAAAAGAGAGTGAATGCAGCGGTGGATTGAGCCACCGAAAGGAGTAAGAATGCAGAACATCACATTTACAGGTTGGGATGCGCTCATTGCGGGCCTGATCGTCCTCTTTGACGAGTTCATCATCAAGAGGCTCATCTTCAAGAAGAGCGAGAAGTACGCACTGGTGTACAGGTATGCTCCGATAGCGCTCGGAGTAATCACGTACATTGTCATTGCCCTGATCCAGAAGGTCTCGGTATGGGACAACGTCGTTCTCGGCTTCACTGTCGGCCTGGGGGCCATGGGTTCCTATGACGCAATACTCAAGGTGCTGACAGAGAAAGGCGCAGAAGGCATCAAGGCCATCATAGACGCAATCCTGGATCTGCTACGCAAGAAGGAGAGTAAATGAAGATAGGCACCATCATAGCCATCTGTGTTCCAGTGGCGGCGCTGGTGGTTATCTTTTTTCTCGCAAGAGCCCTGAAGAAGGCCAAGGCCGAAATCTCAAAGCTCGAGACAAGGGTCGAGAACCTGAAGTTCCTGGTCAAGACCAAGGAGCAGGATCTTGCAAAGTACGGGGAGGTGATCCATGAACTCAAGACAGCAGAGACGGATCATCCGGCACCGGAGAACGTCAGTCCTCCTGCTGCTGGCGATTATCAGTCTCGCCTTGACCGTCTCAACAACGGGATGTAAGACCGTCGAGCTTGTCCCGGTGGATGGCGGCAAGGAATACCGTCAGATGGTGGCAGAGGAGCTGCCGCAGCATCCGGATATTCCTATATTCCCTGGGTTGTCCTGGCAGTACTCCGACGGCCGGTACTCCATAAGCGAGGCCGACGTCGACAAGCTGCTGGACTATAGGGACAATGCGCTGCCGAAGTACTCACGCGACACGGAGGTCTACCTACAGAAGGTGAAGATCGTCGTGGACGCGCTGGTGGAAGGCGGTACCGGAGGATCTGAAGAATAAAAAGTGCCGGTTTTGACAAATAAGATCAGAATATTTGTTGCCGGATCTGACAATACCGGAGGGTTGAAATGAAGAAATGAAAGACAAGATATTCCACTTTCTCGTCTGTCTGGTAGCGAGCCTGGGCGTGGGAATGATCAGCCCCTTTGCGGGTGCGATGTTCGCTGCAGGGCTTGGCATAGGAAAGGAGTATGGAGACTCCAAGGCCACCGGAAACCATTGGTGCTGGTGGGACCTCCTGGCCGATGCCTTAGGTCTCGCGATCGGAACAGCTGCAGCAGTGCTGCTGCGTAAATTGTTAGGTTTATAAGATACACGGGGAGCTTCACGGCTCCCCTGTTTTTTTATGCCCAAATGGCCACAATCGTGGTCAAAGTCCACGTTTTGGCCACGGTGCACGAGGGAGCTTTTGATAAACCTAGATAAACGTGGTTAAAAAATAACACACAAATTTCGGTAAAGACGCACCCTCTGCGGGCAAGAATGGCCAAATCTCGACAAGGCTGGATAAACCTGATTATTATTGTTCGAGATACACCGCACGTCGAAATTTTAGCCCTATTATCGCGTTTCTGAGTGCTTAAATTGCGTTTTACGGCCAAAAAATAAACCGCTTGGCCACGATTTGGCCACGCTTTTCTTTTTGTACACATATACGTGGTCATTCCTCCATCCCTTTTTCAAACAGATCTACAGCCTCGTTCTCCATGGTGCTTGTCGCATGGGTATAGGTCTGCAGCGTGGTTTCTACCTTCGAGTGGCCAAGGCGGCTCTGCACGGCCTTCACGTTTGCTCCAGCCTCCAGCAGCCTTGTGGCATGGGTGTGCCTCATGGCGTGGAACTCGAAGACAATGCCGAGCTTGTTCTTGATCTGGCGGGAGGCGTACCGGAACGAGTTCGGGGTGGTCAGGAATCCGTTGTCGTCCACACAGACCATGCGCAGCCTTTTCAGCGGGCTCTGCAGGCCCTTGAATGCCGGCATGACGCGGATCCTGGTGCGGCCATGTGAATCGGTCTCCGGAAGCTCGTAGTGCAGCGTGTAGTATTCGCCGTAGTACTCCTCGTCGGACTCCTGCTGCGCCTTGACCCGGAGCAGGGCCTCCTTCAGGGTGTCGCCGAACTTGATCGTGCGGTTGCTCTTGACCGTCTTGACCGGGGCGAAGTACCAGCTGGTGCGGTTGTACTTGCCGCCTCTGAGGACGGGGTGCTCCTCTTCCCGGGAGAACACGTCGGACGGTCGCCCGGAGAGCTGCTTATTCACGGTGATGGTGCAATTCTCGAGATCTATGTCGTCCCAGGTGAGCGCACAGACCTCGGAGATCCTCATGCCGGTGTGCCATCCGATCTGGACCATGACGTGGTACCTGTTGCGGTATGGGAACAGCTTCAGGATCTTCTCGAAGTCCTCCTGGCTGATGACAACACGCTCGCGTGATGCGCGCAGGTGCTTCGGGGATCTTACGTAGACCAGCGGTGAGCTCTGTATGAACTCACATGGCAGCACCGCATACCGGAGAGCTGCAGACAGACAGCCCATGATGTCCTTGACCGTGGCATGCGCCAGACCTTTGTCCGCAAGGCCGTTGACGAAGTTCTGACAAGCTGCAGGAGTCAGGGCGTTCAGACGGTACATTCCCAGTCCCGGCTTCAGGTAGTTCCGGATCACCAGAGAGTAGGAGTACTGCGTGGTCAGACGGTAGTTGACCTTGACCTGATTCTCGAACCAGTAGTCCAGATAATCAGCGACACTGACCGTGGAAGGAGAGAACTTGATCCCGCTTTCATTGTATTCGGCCATGGCCTTGGCTCCGGCGTCCAGGGCGTCTTTCTTTGTCCGGAATCCGGACTTGCTGTATTGCTTCCGCTTGCCGTCAATCGGGGCGCCTTCAAAGCGATACTGCCAAAACTCGCCGCGTTTCCGCGCGCTCACTTGTCCCATGTAAACCCCCTAAAGTGTTATCAAAACCCGGAAAAATGTACGCAACCGGGCAAAAAATGTACAAAAATCCCCTATGTATGCTCAACAAACACCCGGATCAACCGACCTTTGTGCCAGAGCTTCCAGCTGCGCTCTTTTTTTCAATGCTCATACCGAGCAGGATCCTGACGGATTCGAGACGGTCGGGAGGGCAGCGCTCCAAGAAGGGGATGTATTCCATGAACTCTCCGACATACGGATCGTTTCCAGAAATTAAGTACTCCATGGAACACCCGAGGGCTGTTGCGAGCTTGTATAGGGTTTCAGATTTTGGGAGAATGTTCCGGCTTCTTTGATCTTTTATTTTCTGAGTCTGAAGTCCAGACTCTTTTGCAAGATTGTCCAACGTAAAGCCTAAAACCTCCCGGCGAACATCTACTCTTTGCCACAATCTGTAGGCTGTTTCTTCTTTATCCATAGGCCTATTTTCTAATAAGTCAGACCAAAAAGACAAACAAAAGTAGTAAAAAAGCGGTAAAAACGGTTGACAAGTATATCTAGCGCCACCATAATAAGCGCCATGAGTAGTAAAAAGTATACGGCGATGACGGTGAAAATCGACCTCGATATTCAGACATGGAACGAGTTCAAGTTCCTCTGCAAAAAAAAGGATCACAAAACGGTGCAGGGAGTAATGGCTGAGCTCGTGTCTGAGTATGTCGAGAACCGGAAAGAGGAGGCAGCAATATGCAGGCAATCCTGACTGTCCCCGAGGTGGCCAAGAGGCTCAGCCTCAATCAGAACAAAGTGCACCAGCTCCGCAAGGCGGGGTTGCTGCGCTTCATGAAGCTCGGCGCCTGGAAGACGACCGAGAGTGAATTTGATCGTTTCTGTGATTGGTGTATCGGAAAGGACCTGTCCGATCCGGAGCACCCAAAGGACCTAGTCACAGGAGAGATAGTGATGCCCCGACCAGGTATCGCTTTGCCTACCGGCGCCACGCCATGACCGCGCCGGCGGGCATCTTTTATACGCCGGAGAGTCAGTAGGCTGACAGGATAAAGAGGCAAAAGATCTGAAGCTGGTTCGACTCCAGCGCTCCGGCATAGCCCGTATGGGTGAACTATCAAAACAAAAAGCCGCCTCCCGGAGGCAACCGGGAAAGCGGCGGATGTGAAGGCCCGAAAGCCAGACACAAGCAAGATTGAATGTAACAAAAATTGGTCAGTACTTCAATCGTCAGATTCGGGCCCCGCATCCAGGGGAGAACAAGGTCATGGCAAGAAACAAGACCCAGGCGCCGGCAAAAGATCCGGCAGAGCTTTACGAGAGCGCAAGACAGATGATCGTGGACCTGCTGCTGCAGGCAGGTGTGAACGCCGTGGGGTCACAGCTCCATGGAGTGACGGAGAACAACGAGCTGGACATCCGGCTTAATATCCGTCTGGCCGTATGAAGAGAGACAGGCAGAGGCCGCACAGGCACGTCTGCAGGCTCTGCGGATACGTCGGACCAACGCACATCCACCACATCTTCGGAGGCAGGTGGCGCAGGATCAGCGAGAAGCACAACTTTGTCATCGAATTGTGTCCACGCTGTCACGAGCAGGCGCACAACGACGCGGCCTTTGCCAGGATCCTCAAACGGGACTGCCAGCTGGAGTTCGTCTGGAACCATTCACAGGAAGAGTGGATGGAGCTGATGGGACGCAACTGGATAGAACCGGGTGAGGTGTTTCGACCGCACAGGGTCCGCGAGCACGTAGAGGGGACACCCTACACTGCAGCGGACTTTGACGACGAGGAGATTGACTGATGAATTTTTTGAATGAAAACAAGGACCTCTTCGGGTACCAGTGCATGGCATGCAAGAAGAAGATGGTCACGGAAGAACCGCTGCAGCACAGGGAATGCCCGCACTGCGGCAGCATGATGTATGAGACAAGCATACCGCGCAAGCTCAAGAAGGAAGAGATCACGCAGTTTCTGAACAACGTGTCGCCCTTACTGCCTAAGCCAAGGATCAACAAGAGAAGGAGAGCGGTATGAACGTACTGACATCACAGATAATCGTCAAAGACAAAGACAACAGGGAAAACAGCTGCAGCTCAATCATCCAGAGCGTGGAGTCCGTCGGGATCCTCGAGCCTCTGGTGGTATACAAGAGCACGACAGAATCAAAGAAGGCCGGTGAAGACAGGTACGTCCTGGTAGCCGGCCACAGGCGTTATAAGAGCGCGCTGCACTTCGGCCTGATGGAAGTACCGGTGAACGTGATCCAGAAGAAGCTGGCCACGGAAGCCAGGGCGCTTGAGAACATAGACCGTGCGAACCTGGATCCGTTGGATGAAAGCCTCGAGATCAAGAACCTGCACGACAAAGGGTACACCCAGGACCAGATAGGCCTGATCATGGGGATCCCGGTATCAAGGGTCGTCAGGAGATCCAAGCTGAGCAACCTGGGAAAGAAGGCCCGCAAGCTCTTCAAGGAGGGTGAGCTGAGCCTGGCTGCAGCCGAGGAGCTGGCGCTGGTGAAAGAGGAAAGCCAGAAGGCCATCCTCAAGCGCTGCCAGAAGGATTTCTCGGTCAAGACCATAAAACAGTGCCGCTGGGTGGAGGAAGGGTTTCCGATCTGCAGGGCTCCGCAGGAGTTCCGCAATGAGCCGGGGTGCGACGGGGTGCCGTGCAAGGACTGTCCGCACAATCCGGCATCAGACCAGGTGCTGTTCACGACCGACGATGACGGTACCTGCACCAACCTTGAATGCTGGGTCGGCAAGCTCATGGCCATATCGGACAAGCGGGACGTGCCGATCATAGAGTCAAACCGCTCGGATCTGGTACCGCTGGAGAAGATGCTCCAGGAGAAGGGCGCGCAGATCATCAAGCGCTCCGACGTGGGCTGGGTAACAGCCTATGACAACGGCGGCAGGGAGTTCCTGCTGGCCAGCGGAGAAAGCGTATACGAGCGCGTGGATTCAAACAAGAAAGATCTCTCACCGAAAGAGCAGAAACTGGAGAAGATCTACGACAAGTATGCGAAAGTCCGGGAGAAATACACAGAGGACGTGTGCAAGCTGCACTATGACATAGTCAGACACCTCACGGCCCAGCTGGAGAAGGACCCGGCAACAGATCTGTACAGGAAGGCATGCGAGAGGATGGCCAAGAAATGGCTGCATGACGATTCCTGGAATAACAACAACTGGATAGAGAATTACACCGGGCGCGATGAATCGGTGGATCAGCTGTCTCCGGAAGCTGCGGTGGCCGTAGCGAGCTGCAAGGCCCGCAAGATCACCGGCCCGACGGACTTCCTGCCGAGATGGGACCTTGAGAAGTACGTGGTATTCAACCGGGGTGAGGAGCTGAGCTTCATGACGGAGATCTGCGGTGAGGAGCTTCCGTCCGCAGCGCCCGTAATCAACGCCCTGAACACCATGGAAGAGCTCTGCAAGGACTGGAACAAGACAACAGAGGCCAAGGCCCCGCAGGAGGCATCTGAGTGAAGCTGGAAATACTAGGATTCAGCCAAGAGCGCCTGATGGCGCTCGGCCTCAGCCTTGACGAAGCACTGCTGCTGCGCTGGTTCATCGACTTCAAGGGCACCGACCGCATGGAGGAGCATGTCAATCCGGGAGACGGCCAGACATACTACTGGGTGAAGGGTGCAAAGCTCGTCCAGGATCTTCCGCTGCTCACAGGGAGTGAGCGCTATGCAGTGCGCAAGTTCTCAAAGCTGTCAGATGCAGAAGTACTGAAAGTGTATAGCTTCATGAGCTCTACAGGACGTAAGGATTGCTACAGAGTCAACGGAGAGAAGTACTCAGAGCTGATCATTTCCGAGGAAAAAAAAGCCATGACACAAAATTGTGACATGGCTACCCCACCCATGACACAAAAAGGTGACATGGCCATGACACAAAATTGTGACATGCCTAGTAATACTAATAAGTCTCCCGAGATATATAAATCTAGTGATAGTTCTGTTAGTGATAATCTTATGTCGCCCGCTTCGGACGGTTCAGAGGTCCCGACAAAGGGTGTGACACCTCCGGATGCACATCAGGCAGCAGAGCAATTCAAGACAAAATTCAACGCAATAGACGGGGTAAAGCCCTGCTCAAGACTCAACGTGTACCGGGAGATTGCAGTCAGCACCATCCTGGGACATTTCACAGCCGAGGAGATAGATACAGCCTTCAGGAAACTGGGCGCCTCCTCGTTCCTTACCGGCAAGACGGTCAGCACAGACGGAAGACAGTTCAACGCGAACTTCGACTGGTTCACCAAGCTGGACAACTTCACCCGCATATACGAAGGCGCATACGACAACGAGGACGAGACCGTCAGGCGCCAGGGAAAGAGTGCTGCAGCTGATCCGGTGACAAACAGCGCCTTTGAAGGCAAGAAGGGAGGACTGGAAGTATGGTGAGAGCGATAGGTAAGTCAGGCGCTCCGGTGAGCGCATTCTTCAGGATGATGATGGACAACCATCCGGAGACGGTGTACGAGAACTGGACCTTCCGCTGCGATGTGCACGGTGAGTTCCAGACCATCATCTCAAACGGCAACACAGACGGGGTGTGCTGCCCGGCATGCAAGGCTGAGGCGGATCAGAAGAGGCAACAGGAGGCCGCAGCGCGTGAGTTCACGGAAAACCTGGTCAAGTACCAGGGGATCCCGGAAGACAACTCAGAGGCCGTCCTGGACAAGTTCGAGGTCAGGACAGACGAAGGCCCGGAAGTCAGAAGCGCCGACAAGGACGCCTATGACAGCGTCAAGGAGATGACGAAGACCTTCTCGAACAAGTACTTCAAGACCTACAGCATGGTGCGCAATGTGACGCTGTGCGGCAAGACCGGGGTGGGAAAGTCCTTCCTGGGCTGCGCGCTGATCCGCGAGAGCGTCCTTCAGAAGAAGAGCTGCTTCTACATCCGCGACAGCGTCATGAAGAGCAAGAGCATGGCCAGCTACAAGAAGGGCGGCCCGGAGTCCGAAGAGTTCCGCAAGACCATGGAGAGCTACGACCTGCTGGTCATAGACGATGTGGATCCCAAGCGCTGGGCCGACGGCAAGAGCACCTTCCTGGCAGACCTGATCATGACCCGGTATGACGCGGTGAAGCAGACACTGATCCTGAGCAACAGGACCAAGGAAGATCTGTACACCGGATTCGGAGGGGCCGTTGAGTCCAGGATCCGCAGGGGCCTTGTCGTGACGATGATCGGAGAGGACCGCCGCAAGAAACAGAAGCAGCAGCTTCTACTGGAGAACGTCGGATGAAGAAGAGGATCCGAAAGAAGTACGAGAAGATGGAGCAGGCCCTGGAAGATCTGTCGAAGGTATGTCAGGAAGTCTCCCAGATCACCCGGTTCATGGAAGAGCGCCTGAGGGACGTGCAGAAGATGTCCATAAGGCTGACAGACATCCTGAAGGACAACAGGGCGCTGCTGAACCGTTTTCCGGCCAAGGTGGAGGACTGGGCCACGAAGCCGCCCAAATACCAGGGCAGATACATCCTGTACTTCATCCGGGGCAACGATGTTCTGAGCAGGCTGTTCGAGCTCGGCCCCAGAGGGTGGGTCAACGGACAGGGCAAGGTGATAGATCTGGCCAAGTATAAGCCCAAGTGCTACTTCCAGGTTCCGGAGCTGAGCGAATACGCCAAGACCATATACAGGGAGGATCCGGATGAAAAAGTGGACAAATGAGCAGTATCAATTCCTGCTGGATCATCTGAACGGAACACCGGTGAGAGATCTGGCGGCAATGCTCACGGAGCGCTTCGGGCAGGAGTTCAGCTACGGAAGGGTCAAGAGCTACCTGGCGGACCACAAGCTGAAGACCGGAGCTCCGAGGGGCTGCAGGGTACCGCACAACAGCTGGCCGAAAGAAATCGGTGACTACATCCGGGAGAACTACCGGGGTGTAGGACCCAAGGAGATGGCCCAGAGGATAAACGGGATGTTCGGAACTTCCTACAGCAGCCGCCAAATGACGGCGTGGTACAAAAACCACAACCTGAACAGCGGACTGACAGGGCGTTTTGAGAAAGGGTCGGTACCGTTCACGGCCGGCAAGAGGCCGCAGGACGTGTGCAGATCCCCGGAGGCCCTGAAGAGGCTCCAGGGGTCCTGGTTCAAGAAGGGAGCTCCCTGCAGGAACAAGGTTCCGGTGGGAACAGAGGCCATCAGACAGCCGGACGGGTATGTATGGGTCAAGGTTGCAGAGCCGAACAAGTGGCGCATGAGGGCCCGTGTCGTATGGGAGAGACACTACGGTGCCATCCCCAAAGGGTATGTGATCACCCACAAGGACAACGACCGGACCAATGACGAGCCTGACAACCTGATGATGATCAGCTGCGCGGAGAACCGGATCCTGAACCAGCAGCATCTGCGGTTCCCGGATGCGCAGCTTACGACAACCGGGGTGAACATAGCCAGGACAATGGTGACGATCCACCGGAAGGAGAGGGAGATACGTGAGAAATTCGCTGGGAGATCTTAACGACTATCTGTTCGAGCAGATAGAGAGGGTGAATGACGACGGTCTGACCGGAAAGGAGCTGGACGAGCAGCTGAAGAAGGCCAAGGCCGTCGTGGAGATAGGAAAGACCATAGTCCAGAACGCCAACGTCGTTCTCAGGGCTGCGATCGCGAGTCAGGTGGATCTGGTGCAGGTCCCCGAGACCATAGTCAACAAGGAGCAGAAGAGAATATGTGCAATCACGAACTAGACGAAAGCAAAGCCGAGTACATACCCGGCAGAGGATTCAAGGGACCCTGCAGGCTCTGCGGGGCCGTCCTTATCTGGACGAGGCGTGTCCGCCTTCATGAGGTACCTCCCGGAATGGGAAAGCTCCGCATGAGCAAGAAAGAGCGCCTGCATCAGAGATCGCTGGCAGGAGCAGGGCTGTGCAATGTCTGCACCAGGCGGGGTGATACGGAGTTCTGCAAGAAGCAGAAGAAGGTCATGACGGCCAAGGGTGATGTGAAGTACGTCCTGTGCGGCGGATTCAACGAGGGGGAGAAGGTATGAGATACGAGAGCTATATCAAGGAGCTGTTCACGGCATTTCCGACCGGGAAGCTGACATACAACGAAGAGTTCGTCTGTGAGGAGAAGGGAAACGTCTTCATCAACCTGGCAGGCTGCTACGACAAGAGGGATGTCCAGGTCATGATCCTGGAGTACTGCTCACGCTCCGCAGCCAAGGGTCAGCCCTACAAGAAGGAAAAACAGAACGAGAAGTACCGCAAGAAGCTCCAGGAGGCGTTCAACGTCTACCTGGGCGTCACCTTATCCGGGACCGACTGGCAGATCATCTACGATCTCCTGGGAAACGGGGTGAGACATGCGCTGGCGCTGGAGTTCCTGGAGGGCGGCATGGACATGAAGATGCTCTACGAGCGCCACAAAGAGATCAGGGGTGACAGCCAGGAGGAGGTATAGCAATAGGTTCGGTTTCACGTGGAACCGGGAAAGGAAGTGATGATGCCGGAAGAACAGATGTACAGGATCAGATTCAGCCATGACTACGTGAAGCTGCACGGCCAGAAGAAAGCCGTGCTTCTGGCTGTCGTGAGGATCACCATAGACAGATCCGGACGCTGGGACAAGTTGCTGGACTACGACACGCTGACGGTTGACGGATCCCGGTACCCGATCAAGCCCGGAAGATACGTGCAGCTGGTGTTCTGCGGAGACGCCGGGATCCCGTTCACGACAATCAGGCCGGATACTCCCGCAAAGGGTGAGATGGCAGCCAAGTTCGACTACTACAACAACCTGGTGGGCCAGCACTTCCGGATAGAGATCAAGGAGGCAGGCGATGCTGATAGTCCCGGTAATGGGCGCATGGTTTGACATGGTGCTCCAGGGCATCAAGAGAGCCGACTACAGGACCATCAACAAGTACTGGACCCGGCGGCTGAAGCGTGCGGTCTACGAGAACGAGATCTGCGTGCCGTCCGACGAGGAGTTCATACAGCAGATCCGCAGCGGACGTGCACCGCTGGTCAAAGGGCTGTACAGAAACGGCTACAGCTCAAAGGACCGGACACTGAGCGCCTGGTGGCGGATAAAGATCGGAGTGGGCGTTCCGGAATGGGGCGCACCGAAGGAAGAAGTCTACATCCTGGAGTTCGTGATGTGGAAGGACGTGACAGGGAGGAAAGATCAATGAGTGAGGAAACTAGGTACATCAAGGTCTATACAAACAAAGAATACCGGGAGGCCCTGGAGAGGCTGCATGGAGAGGGCTGTACATGGTCTGACGGATCCAGTCTTCTGAATAGACGCATCTCGTTCGGTTATCCGCATGCCTTGGTGGTGGCCAATGGCAAAGTCTGGAAAGACGAGATCCGGCATTGTCCCGATCCGAGCGACAGAAGACTTGAGGCAACACATCTCAAGAAGGGCGACAAGGTTGTTTTGACAGACCGTTACATGGAGGCTGCATCCCACAGGGGAGAGATCTTCGAGATTGCCAGTCTGCAGATGATAGGGCAGACGCCGTGCGCCTTCCTGAGCCCCTCTGGCTTGGGAGCTTATGCCTGCGACGGCCTTGCCAGGGTTTAATGGAGGCAAGCACATGATTGAGAAAGCATTCATTTTGGTACTCTGCCATTTGATTGGCGATTATGTTCTACAGGATGACTACCTGGCGCAACATAAAGGCAGGAACTGGTATGTGTTATTCGCGCATTGTGTGATTTATCTTGTGCCATTCTACTGCTTCTTCGGCTTTGTGTGGCAGCTTATTCCGGTCTTTGTGTTGCACTTTATTGTGGATGCTTTGAAGGCTAGATACAAGAAGATTGGCATAGTTATAGATCAGATGATTCACTATGCAACTTTGGGACTGTATTTCATTTGAAGGAGGCAAGCGCATGAAGTGTCCACACTGCGGAAGCGATCAGATTGCAATCATCAAGTACGACGATTCGGGCGACCACATAACTAGGACAAAGGGCTGCAACAGCTGCGGCAAGCAGTTTGTGACGGTCGAGACAATCAAGTCCGGCAAGAGAACATTCACAGGAGGCAGGAATGGATCACGCACATAGGCTCATAGCCATGGCGGTATGTCTCTGCATCGCGCTGGGACTACTGGCAAAGATGATCTTCGGAAGGAAGCCGGGAGGGATTGTATTTCTTCTGGTTTGCGTCATTTTCGTCTGCATGTCTGTCGGCCTGTTTTTCTCAGTGCTGGCTGAAAGAGTGTAGTACGGGGGCGGCTGTATGGATTTGTCATTTTGGATCGGACTGGGTGTTGGCTTTATCGCTGGTATGGTGTTTTTGTTGGCGGCCTGGGCGATTCTGATTGGCAGGAGGTGAGAGGATGGCAGAATGCCAAATACCCTATTCATGGGAGCAGCAACGCAAGTGGAATAGAAGAGCGGAAATTTGGGATAATTTGTCTGACGAACAGAAGTGTGTTGTGGTTAGTGACTTGTACTATACACCGTGTGAGTATGTCGGTAAGGAACTTATTTATAAGTGTTTTCAATGGTTGCTAACAGGCTTAAAGATGGACCGGTTGGAAGTTAATGGAGATTTGGAGAATCTGCGCTTGGCCGAGAATAATGAGGAGGTGAGAAATGAGGAACACAAGAATTGAATGGGCAGATATGACATGGAATCCCGTGACGGGGTGCCAACATGGGTGCAAGTACTGCTACGCCAGGCGGATTGCGGACCGCTTCTCTTCAAAGGATCCGGATGCCGTCATAGAGACGGCCAACTGTAACAACCTTCACGTCCTGCAGGAGCCGTATGTATACAACGGCAAGACAGAGCCGTATCCGTTCGGATTCCAGCCCACGCTGCACAAGTATCATCTGGATCAGCCGGCAAAGGTGAAGACCGGAAAGCTCATATTCGTAGGCAGCATGACGGATCTGTTCGGGGAGTGGGTTCCGGATGAATGGATCAGAGAGGTGTTTGAGGCATGTCGGAAAGCTCCCCAGCATGAGTATCTGTTCCTGACAAAGAATCCCGGCAGGTATTACAGCCTCATAAAGAAGGGAATTGCGACGGACAAGGACCAGAACTTCTGGTTCGGATCCACGGTTACAGACGAAGAGCACTGCAGATTCTTCTACAAGCGGGGATTCCACTCGTTCCTGTCCTGTGAACCGCTTCTCGGGCCATGGACCTTTTCAAAATGGACCCTGGGGTACCTGCGCGGCCTCTACGGCGGCTGCTATTGTCCTGACTGGGTCATTCTTGGAGCCGAGACCGGAAACCGTGCGGGAAAGGTGGTCCCGGAGAAGAGCTGGATTGAGGGCATAACGAAAGTCTGTTTCTCAATGAGAGTGCCGGTTTTCATGAAAGACAGCCTGCTGCCGATCATGGGAGAAGAAGGCATGAAGAGGGAGTTCCCGCTGGCCATGGGAGCAAGAAGACTGGTGGATGCGGCCTATAAGTGCGGGGTGGCTGTCGAGCAAGCAGCCGAGAGCCTGGAGAGCCTGGCAAAGGCAGCGGAAAGGAGGAAAGAGAATGCCTAATCATGGAAACGATGGATGGCAGCCAAAAGAGTCCCCGGTGGGACCTCCGCCTCCCGTGAGGCCTGCACATGTATTCAAGCCGGGTGTTGTGCGCGAGCTGGATCCGGAAGAGAAGATGGAAGGCCTGTACCTGCGTGATCAGTTTGCAATGGCAGCGCTGCAAGGGATGTTGGCACACTCCACACGGTACAAACCCAGGGAAGAGGGCGCAGACTGGCACTGGTCCATTGCCAAAGAGGCATACGAGCTTGCAGACGCAATGATGGAGAGGAGGAAGTCATGATCCAGGAGACAATGAGTGCCGTCCATGTTCACCGGCTGCCTGAAGAGAAGGACATGGAACCAGGGAAGGTCTACATTGCGGACGAGTTCCAGGTGGCTGCGCACCTCTGCTGCTGCGGCTGCGGAGAGAGGATCCTCTTGTCGATAGATCCTCTGGGATGGAAATACACGGAAGAAGACGGCAAGCCCACGTTCTCGCCGTCAATCGGCAATTTGGGGCTACCGTGCAAGAGCCACTACTTCATCCGGAAGGGTGAGGTCGTATGGTGCAGGTAAAGGAGGGAGAGATGTCGAACGGGGTGATTGTTTCGCTGTTGATCATCTACTGGGCCTTCTTCCTCTGTGTGTTCATAGACCGGTGAGGGGTGCGTATGGAAGACGAAGAGAGCAGAAGATCCAAGAGAGCTGCAAAGGAAGCCATCCAGGCGATGGTCTTTGCCGAGGTCATGACGGGAGGTACGTTCATGGAATCGTTGTTCCCGGAGCCAAAGCCAAGGCCTCGGGAAATCTGCCCGGGATGCCGGAATAACCGTTCCGGATCCGAGCATATCTGCCGGGGTGCGACAAAAACCCTAGCAAAGGGCACTGAAATCGTGATTGTAAGCTGTTTCAGTTTTGAGGGAAACCCGGAAGTGGAACAGAGAGAGATAAAGGAAGGAGCCCCTTATAGTTTTTCAAAGACAGGAGGTAACGGCTAAATGGAAAACGACAGGAAAGAGAGAATGAAACGGGTGTATGTATGCTCACCGTTCGCCGGTGACATCAGGGGGAACATTGCACATGCGAAGGTTTACAGCCTCTATGCTATCAAGCAGGGAGTCTGTCCGATTACGCCGCATCTGATGTTCACGCAGTACCTGAACGAGAAAGACCCGGTTCAGAGGGAGCTGGGGCTCCGCTGCGGGGCGGATCTGCTACAGGTCTGCGACGAGCTGTGGGTGTTCGGAGACAACATCAGCGAGGGCATGGGTGAAGAGATCCGTCTGGCCAAGAAGCTGGGGATACCCGTCAGGCGCTTCAGACAGTCCTTCAGGGAGGTGGCTGAATGAGGTGTATGGATTGCCGGAACTTTATCCACTGCAGGAAGGAGTGGAAACGGGGTGATTCCCTGAACATCAGCTGCGGGGAGTACGCGGACTTCATGACAAACGAGGAGTGGCTGAAGACCCTTCCGTCGGAGATGCGCTGGAGTGTTGTCATCCGGAACCTGTGGAGCGACCTCTACTTCAAGAACGAGGACGCAAAGCTCGCAGCGTTCATGAGGTGGCTGAGGGCTCCTCACCGGCCCATTGTCCGGATCTGGTGGGACGCGCCGAAGGAAGGGCTCGTGCAGGTGCTGTTCCAGGGTGAGGTGTTTGCGGTTTATCTTGAGCCGTTTTTCAAGAAGTTCCTGGGTTGCTGGGAGATTATGAATGACAAGGAGGGAAAAGATGAGGATCGTGGTAAAAAAGGGACGTGAGCTGCTGGAGGTTGTATGTTCGGCATGTGGCCAGATTGAGAGGGTGACTGATGACGAGCCGCTGGTCTGTCCTAATTGCGGCGGAGAGATGCACTACGGACCGGACATGGCGAAAGAGGAAGAATCTTCTGAAGATGCCTCAAAGGATCCGGATCCTGAAGGTCCTCTGTCTCCCGGTAAGGTCATAGAGCTTTCCGACGGGGTGAAAACTCCCGAAGAACCGGCCCCTGCGGCTCAGGAAAAGAAGAAAAGAGGCAGGCCCCCGAAGTGCAACAAGCGGGTCTGCAGGAATTGCGGGATGGGGTTTCCGAGTGGCGCGGGCCCGAAAGTGTCCTGCAAGGTGGATCTGACGGTCAAGGATCCCGATGATACCTGCGATTTCTGGGAGGAGGGGCGCTGACCGTGGATGCCAAGACGTATCTGGGACAGGCGAGGAGGATCCACTGGATCATAGAGTCCAAGCTGCAGCAGATCCAACAGCTGGAGAATTTGGCCACACAAGCCAAGTGTCCGATGGGTAAGATCGGGGAGGCCGGCGGTGGCAGCAGCATAGAAGGATCCAGGGTAGAATCCCTCACTGTCAAGTTCATAGACCTAAAGGATCAGGTCGAGGCCGACATGAAACGCCTCCTGGATCTGAGATCCGAGATAAGTGCGGCCATCAAGGAGATCGGCAACCTTGAGTTCGAGTACATCCTGGAGGAGCGGTACCTGAACTACAAGAGCTGGAACGATCTCTGCGACGGCATGAAGGTGTCCAAGGACTACCTGTACCACCTTCATGGCAAAGCCCTGAAGATGATCAAGGTACCCGACTCCAGCGACGCGAGAAAGGCCTAGGAACGAGAGTTTGATTAAAACCATGAAGAGACCCGGCAAGGGTCTCTTTCTTTGTCTGTAGGCCGTTCTCGCAGCGCTGAGGAGAACAGAAAAGAACAGAAAATGACAGAAAAAAACAGAAAAGAACAGAAAATGACAGAAGATAGCAGAAAATAGCAAAAAAGAACAAATTAAAACAGTTGAAACCATAGGGTGTTCATGCTAAATGGTAGGATGTGAAGTTGTATGGGAAGACGCTTCACATCAGAGCAATCTCCTTTTGATAGTTGGCCCGCGGAAACGCGGGTCGCATTATTTGCAGGACGGGAAGTATGAGCACATCATCCATCAAAATGGGCGTAGCTGCTGCCAAAGATCTCAACCGGAAGCTGGAGAAGATGAAGAAGCAGAGTGAGGGTGTGGTCAACAAGACCGTCTCGGACTTCAAGACCAGGGCGCCGGCATGGGTCAATCAGTCAGTCTCGGATGTATACAACATCAAGAAGAGCGACGTGAAGGCAGACTACAAGGGACCGGTCAAGCTAGACAAGAAGGGCTGGCTGCAGAACGTAGGCCTCAAGTACAAAGGCCGCGTCAGAACGCTGAGAACATTCGGCATGAAGCCGTTGAGGCCGCCGAAGAAGAGAGAGAAGGAGTTCCGGAGGATCCCCGGGCAGGGAACCGACGCAGGTGGCGAGGTGGCAACGGTCAAGCCGCCGGCACCGTACAAGATCTCCGTCGAGGTCAAGAAGGGCGAGCGTCACCAGCTGGAGGGCAATGTCTTCCTTGGATCCAACAACGGATCCGCATATATTCCATTCGCCAGGGTGGGAGAGAACCGCAAGGACATCAAGGTCCTGAACACGGCCTCTGTCCCGTCCATGATTCATAACGAGCAAGTGCAGGTCTTGATCCAGGAGCGCGTGGACACCGGCCTCGAAAAGAGACTGGAACACCATCTGGAACAGGAGCTGAAGAAAAGGAAATAGTTCCGCCCGAAACAAAATGGGTCCTTCCAGGGGCCTAAAAACCTCTGCGGCGCTGTCGAG
>Ga0310786_10005124_pt1 | contig 17920 bp, 11 predicted proteins | sample AusTroGonzalo_MG_FD_203881 | JGI IMG/M metagenome (GOLD analysis project Ga0310786, IMG submission 203881) | Bovine rumen microbial communities from tropical cattle in Woodstock, Queensland, Australia - Gonzalo_03 (v2) (version 2) | ecosystem: Host-associated > Mammals > Digestive system >... | reverse complement strand
AAATCAACGCGACCCTTAATCTCCTCCAATACAGCCTTAGCGATACTGCTGCTTACAGGAGCATGGTGGTCATAGGTCATTGAACTTGTAGCACGACCAGAGGTAATGGTACGCAATGCAGTAACATAACCAAACATCTCTGCCAGGGGAACCATAGCCTTAACCAGACGGGCACCAGAACGAGTGGTATCCATACCCTCAACCTGACCACGACGCTTGTTCAAGTCACCAATTACATCACCCATGTTCTCTTCGGGAGTAACAACCTCCAACTTCATGATGGGCTCCATCAATACGGGCTTAGCCTTAGCACAGCAAGCCTTGTAAGCCATCTGAGCAGCCAATTCGAATGACAACTGGTCAGAGTCAACGGGGTGGAAACTACCATCCTGCAACTCAACCTTCAGGCTATCCATAGGGAAGCCACCCAGCACGCCATTCTTCATAGCAGCCTCAAAGCCCTTCTGTACAGATGGGATGAACTCCTTAGGAATGTTACCACCAGTTACGCTGTTGATAAACTGCAGACCACCTTCCTTGTAATCCTCATCAACGGGACCAACATTAACAATGATGTCTGCGAACTTACCACGACCACCAGACTGCTTCTTATAAACCTCACGGTGATTAACTGTAGTGGTAATAGCCTCCTTGTAGTTAACCTGAGGCTTACCCTGGTTACACTCAACCTTGAACTCACGCTTCAGACGGTCGATAATAATATCCAAGTGAAGCTCACCCATACCGCTGATAACGGTCTGACCAGTCTGCTCGTCAGTCTTAACGGTGAAGGTAGGATCCTCCTCGGCCAACTTAGCCAAACCGTTAGACAACTTGTCGAGGTCTTTCTGAGTCTTGGGTTCTACAGCGATACCGATAACGGGATCGGGGAAGTCCATAGACTCCAGCTGCAAAGGATGTGCATCATCGTCAACCAAGGTATCACCAGTACGGATATCCTTGAAACCTACACCGGCACCGATATCACCAGCGCTAATTACCTCAACGGGGTTCTGGTGGTTAGAGTGCATCTGGAAAATACGGCTTACACGCTCCTTCTTACCAGAACGAACATTGTAAACGTAAGAACCAGCTTCAATCTTACCAGAATATACACGGAAGAAAGTCAAACGACCAACATATGGGTCGGTAGCAATCTTAAATGCAAGAGCTGCAGTATGATCATCCTCGCTGGGAGTACGATCCTCTTCCTCACCAGTCTCAGGATTGGTACCCTTGATAACAGGAGTATCCAGAGGAGAAGGAAGGAACATACATACATAGTCAAGCAATGTCTGTACACCCTTGTTCTTAAATGAAGAACCACAGGTCATAGGAGTCAGAGTCAGATCCAGAGTACCCTTACGGATAGCTGCGATCAGCTCCTCCTCTGTGATGCTATCGGGATCCTCGAAGAACTTCTCCATCAAGGCCTCATCCTGCTCAGCAGCCTGCTCAACCAGCTTATTACGCCACTCATTGCACTCGTCAACCAAGTCTGCAGGGATATCCTCGATATCATACTCTGCACCCATGGTCTCATCGTGCCACAGAATAGCCTTCATCTTGATAAGGTCAACGATACCCTTGAAGTTCTCCTCTGCACCGATGGGCACAGCAAGAACTGCAGGATTAGCACCCAAAACTTCCTTCATCTGACGAACAACCTCGAAGAAGTCTGCGCCAGAACGGTCCATCTTGTTCACATAACCCATACGGGGTACATTGTACTTGTCTGCCTGACGCCAAACGGTCTCAGACTGAGGCTCAACACCACCTACAGCACAGTAGGCAGCAACGGCACCGTCCAATACACGCAATGAGCGCTCTACCTCAGCAGTAAAGTCAACGTGTCCCGGAGTGTCAATCAGATTGAACTTATACTTGTTACCATTATAGTTCCAGTAAGCAGTTGTAGCTGCAGAGGTAATAGTAATACCACGCTCCTGCTCCTGCTCCATCCAGTCCATGGTAGCAGCACCTTCGTGCACCTCACCAATCTTATGTGTCTTACCCGTATAGAACAATATACGCTCTGAAGTAGTGGTCTTACCGGCATCAATATGAGCCATAATACCAAAGTTACGGGTCAAGTGAAGATCTTGTTTTGCCATTTTTCGTTATCTTGAAATGAATCTTTTGTGATTAGAAGCGGAAGTGTGCGAATGCACGGTTAGCTTCAGCCATACGGTGCATATCCTCCTTACGCTTGAAAGCACCACCCTGCTCGTTGTAAGCATCCATGATTTCAGCTGCCAACTTATCAGCCATGGTCTTACCACCACGCTTACGAGCGAAGGCAATCATATTCTTCATAGAAACGCTCTCCTTACGGTCGGGACGAATTTCTGTAGGAACCTGGAAAGTAGCACCACCGATACGGCGGCTCTTAACCTCTACCTGAGGAGTGATCTTGTCCAGAGCCTCTTTCCAAATAGTCAGAGGTTCCTTCTCTTCACTAGCCATCTTGGTCTTAACAATCTCAAGTTCATTGTAGAATATCTCATAAGAGATAGTTTTCTTGCCGTCGTACATCAAATGATTTACGAACTTTGACACCTTCACGTCACCGAATACGGGATCTGGAAGGATGATACGCTTTTTTGGTTTTGCTTTACGCATTGTTTTGTTTGTTTTGTGTTAGGGCTGTTTAACTTTGTCCTTCAACACCTCCTCCGAGGCATTTACTCAACCTTAGTCTGTACAAGCCAAAACGGGTTAGTTACTTTTTACTTTGAAGCTTTAGGACGCTTTGCACCGTACTTACTACGACGCTGTGTTCTGTTAGCTACACCAGCAGTATCCAATGTACCGCGAACGATGTGATAACGTACACCAGGAAGGTCCTTAACACGACCACCACGAACCAGCACAATGCTGTGCTCCTGCAGGTTGTGACCCTCTCCGGGGATGTAACTGTTAACTTCGTTTGAGTTTGTCAAACGCACACGAGCGACCTTACGCATCGCTGAATTAGGCTTCTTGGGGGTAGTTGTATAGACACGAACACATACACCACGACGCTGTGGACAGCTGTCCAGCGCGGGGCTCTTGCTCTTGTCCTCCAATACCACGCGGCCTTTTCTTACCAATTGTTGAATTGTAGGCATTTTGATTTTGTTTTATTATTATATATTTGTATTATAGTCAAATATTTGTTCAGACCGGACACTTTGTGCCAATCGGGGTGCAAAGTTATGAAGAATTTTCTACAATACATTGCCACCCGCCCTAAAAAGGCGGAAAAATGTTATAAAACATAACAGTTTAACAATATTTAGCACTTACTTTTGCACAAACAAGCCATAAAGTGCAAAAGTTTACGGTTTGCAAATTACTGTTCAACGCAAACTAAAACAGGGAATCCACAAGTAGGGAGTCTGACTCAGCAATGGTATCAGGTTGCATTTCATCGTCCAGCGTAGCAACCGTATCAATACACAAAGAGTCCTCCTCTGCGACATTGGCCAATGTCTGCTTACCACCACAGGAAACAAAGAGAAGAGAGAGGCACAGCAAACATATCCCTATTCGCCCCATTCCTTGTTGAGTAGAAAGAAATAACTTTTGTATAATCATTCTTTTTCCATTAATTCCCGCCCCATCGAGAGAGGGACGAGGTAAGTCTATTCAAAATTTCTCGAGGCAAAGGGCAATGCCATTCTCAAAGCCTGATGCCAATATTCCCAGTTATGAACGCCGTTACGCACACGCAATTCATCCTTGATGTGAGCATCACGCATCAACTGATGCAATCGAACACTCAAATCAAACAGGAAATCATCATCACCGCAGTCAAAGAACCACTTCACCGTGCGGAGCTTTTTCTTGGTTTCTTCGTCAGCCTGTTCTACAAAACGCAAGGCAGAATGCTTTCGGACAGCCTCGCACACATAATAACGCTTATCCTTTTCCTTTCCAGCTCCCACGTTATCATCTTCGTTATCAAGCCATGCACTCATAGCATAGCAGCTGCTGAACATATCAGGATGACGCTGACAGTAAACCGTACTGCCGCCACCGCCCATGGAAAGTCCCATAACAGCACGATGCCCCTTATCTCCCACGCCACGGTACTTCTTTTCTACCTGAGGAACAAACTCCTGAAAGAAGAAATCCTCATAATTCCAGCCAGGCATATTAAAATAGCCGTTCCACGTATTATGCGTATCAGGTCCGCCGGCGTTAGGCATTACGATAATCATTTCACATGCCTCACCAGACTCTATCAACTCGTCTGCCACATCCTGCATACGTCCTTTATCTCTCCATGCACGATAATCGTCGGTCAAACCGTGAAGCAGATAAACCACAGGGTACTGCTTGGTGCTGCGTTCGAACCCACTCGGAAGATATATATTATATACTACCTTTTCACCTAACACTTTGCTTTCGATGGTGTCTGTTTTGATTCTGCCAGCCTGAGCAGTCAGCCCTAAAAGCAGCAGCAACATAAAACTCAAAATTCTCATTGTTTTCTGTTTTTTAGCGCACAAATTTACAGTTTTTACATCAGCCAAGCAAATAATTAGGCAGTTTGTTTGATTTTTCTTCCACTTATTCATATTTTTGCAACAAGGAAAGCATAACTTCAAAATAGAATAATAAGATGAAAAAACTCACAATTCAGAAAATCAACGAGACGAAGATCGCAGCAAAGGAGATCCCCACCTTGTTCAAAGACAAAGGCATAACATACAACACGATTGAGAACGTCAACTGGCCCAAGGAGTTTCCTTATTGCCCAAAGATGGAGTTTGGCGTTGCTCACACAGAGGACGCATTTTTAATACATTATCGTGTAGAGGAACAGAGTGTAAGGGCGGTAGCTCAGAAGGATAACGACAATGTATGGGAGGATTCCTGTGCCGAGTTCTTTATCAGCCCCGCTTCCGACGGACTTTACTACAATGTGGAATGCAACTGTGCAGGTACTTTACTGGTCGGTGTTGGAGAAGGTCGCAACAGCAGAGAACTGGCTGCGCCGGAAATCACCAAACAGATCGACCGATGGGCCACCTTAGGCCGTCAACCTTTTGACACTTGCAATCAACCCACAAAATGGGAGTTGGCACTACGCATCCCCTACTCCGTATTCTTCCGCCACAACATCAAGACTCTGGATGGTCTGACGCTTAAAGGCAATTTCTACAAGTGCGGAGACAAACTTCCCGTCCCCCATTTCATCAGTTGGAATCCCATAGGTACACCAACCCCCGATTTCCACTGTCCACAATTCTTTGGCGAATTGAGCATTGAAGACTAAAATTAGCCCTCAAATATTAGCCTCCCATGCCACACAAGACATGGGAGGCTTTGTTTTCGTAGAAAGAAAGAGTAAAACCATGAAAAAAGAAAAATATCACTCGTTTAAGTTTTTTTAACACAAACAAACATTATATATAATATAATTTTGGATATTTTTGCAATAGCTTAAAAAGCTAAACCTGTAAAAACTAGACCATACCAGGCTAATCCACAGGCTGAACTAAACTAAATTGGACTAAACTGAACGAACATGCTTTACCTAAGGCAATCTATTTTCATATATAGGCATCAACCTATGGCACGTCTCCGAAGTTGGCTGACGGGTCTGGTGTTTATATTGTGCCTTCATACAGCATCTCAGCTTAGTGCACATCCGCTAACAGCGCCGTCAGCACCCCCGCAAAACAATGCCCTTGCTGCTGACAGTACGTTTTACGGCCACTACCCCTTTATACGTTTTATTGATGCTCAGGAGGATGCCGGATTAGTACGTCTGTCCGACGAGGATTTCCTCGACAAGGCAGGAAAGGTCGTTTTCAAAGTCAATACATACGATACCTTTACCAACGACTCGCTCTTGCAACTGTTGGCAAAGGAGATCATTCCTCGCATAAATAAAGACTCACTGCATCTGCGCCGTCTAATTATACGTGGAGCATCCTCACCAGAAGGTTCCGTTCCCAACAACCGCATATTGAGCCGCCGTCGTACGGAGGCGCTGTCTCTTTTTTTACGCGCGCACTTAAGCGTACCCGTAGAAGAGCAGAATCTCTCTACCGAGGCTGTTACAGAGGACTATAGCCTGTTGCTGACTTTAATGCAACGTGCCAATGATCCTTCCGTAGGTATTGTACGCAGTCTATGCGAACAGCACCTACCCCGTTACGAATACACTATCCTCAAACGTAAGTTGCAGCAGCTACAAGGTGGAATCCTATGGAGACACCTACTGAAGGACTACTTCCCCGAGCTCCGTGCCGCCCGCGTAGTACTGGTATTTGATAAGCCTGAAGTTCCGGCACAACCGGAAATTCAGGAAACTCCAGAAACTCCGGAAGTTGAGGTTCCCGTTCCCATTAAGGTTCCCGTTAAGGTTCCCCGCCGCGAGATATTATCAGTAAAGACCAATATGCTACTGTACGGATTCTATTTGCCGGGCGGATATGACCGTTGGTGTCCTATTCCCAACATAGCCGTGGAATACTACCCACTGCACGGACATTTTACCTATGGTGCAAGTCTGGACTTCCCCTGGTATCAGAGCTACAACAAGTTTAAGTTCTTTGAGGTCCGCAACTATCAGTTGGAAGCACGTTATTACTTCCGCTCTGGCGATGTTAATCTCCGTGCTCCCGGCGAGGGTGCTGCATTCCGAGGATGGTACCTGCAGGGTTATGCCAACATAGGACTTTTCAACATCTGCTTTGATAAAGATACTGGTTACGAAGGTGAATACTTGGGAGCAGGTGTTGGTGCAGGTTATGTACTGCCAATAACCCGAAAGGGTCACTGGAGACTGGAGTTCAGCCTTCAGGCAGGCTTTGTATATGGCAAGCACGACCCTTACCAGTTTGAGAATCTGGTAAATCTCGATTACCATGACAAGCTTTATTACTACCGCTGGTCGGGCAAGGCGTCAGACTTTAAGCTTCGCCAGTACCGCTTCAGTTGGATAGGCCCCACCCGAGTGGGAATAACCTTATCATACGACCTCCTCTATCTGAGGTGGAAAAAGAAAGGAGTCAGCTTTAGGAACTACGAGTTCCAATGCGAAGAATAAAAATAAAAGTAAAACTAAACAAGAACGCTAGACCTTAGAAAAAAAAACATTTTGAGCTAAACTAAGCAACAATCGACACAAAAGAGACAACAGAACTAAACGTCAAGAGAACAGGGAAACCTGAGAAAAAAAGAGTTAAGAAAATGAGAAGAATAAAGACCATAATTAGCAAGCTTATAAAGCCCATGAGACTCATGAGCCTCGGAAGGTTGTGTCTATTATTCTTCACTCTCCACTCTTCACTCGTAATTCTCACTGCCTGCATCCGCGAACCCTATCTGCATCTGTATGATTCAGCTGAAACGGATTTTGACATTCCTGTTGTAGATCTCGACTTGGAGGTACTCTGGGACTATGAGATAGGCTACAACATTACCTACGACTGGAAAGCCGAATGGAACTACGGTTGGGACGAGGAGGACAAGGAAATCTTTGGCGAGATAGGCTACACAGAACCCAGCGTTTACAATCTGCGCCGCTACTTCACCAAGGACGAGCCTTATGGTTCACACACTCAGGTACTGAGCCACACACTTTACGAGCCTCATTTCCAAGGCAAATTCGACTGGGGCTTCTGGGACATCCTCATCTGGAACGAGATACATACTCCAGACGGTGTTCAGAGTATTCACTTTGACGAAGCCTCATCCCTTGATTCCGTCATAGCCTATACCAACTCTTCCATGCACCTTTCACGCTATCAGGCACCACGCTACACGAACTCATTCTATGCGCCAGAAGCATTGTTTACGGCTTACGAAAGAGCTATAGAAATTAACCAGAACCTCGAGGGCTTTGTTTACGACAAAGAGCGTGACATATATATCAAGAAACTGAACATGACGATGCAGCCCATCACATACATTTACCTCATACAAGTCATTCTGCACAACAACAAGGGCAGGATTACCTCAGTAGATGGCAACGCCAACCTCTCAGGCATGGCACGCTCCACTACCCTGAATACTGGTGTGGCTGGCGAAGAAGCTATTACCATCTATTTCAACACTCGTATGAAGAAGGATATGCCTCTGATACCCTACGACTCCAGAACTGCAGACAACCCAGGCGCTTCAGCCCCAGAATCAGCTGAACGAGTAGATATTGTAGGCGGACGCCTCCTCTCCTTTGGTCTCTGCAACCAGGCTGTAAACAGAGTATCCCGTGCCGAGGAGCTTACGGACAAATACAGTCATTATCTGGATGTAACTATGCAGTTCAACAACGGAATGGACTCTACCCTTGTGTTCAACGTTACCAAGCAAGTACGTGAGCGCTACAAAGGAGGTGTCATCACTGTAGAACTGGATGTTGACACAGTGCCTATACCCAAGCGAACAGGAGGCAGCGGCTTCAATGCAGTAGTCAAAGATACAGAAGACGGAGGAACCTTTGTGTTTGAAATGTAAAACATTGAACTCGGCGGTTCTCCGCTGGGAAAGAAATAAGACCTGAAAACAGAAAGTAAACAAAATAAAGAATAATAACTAACAAAATTAATATCATTATGAAAAAAATCTATTTTATCTATGCAGCAGTAATCAGCGTAGCGCTCACAAACTGCACTAACGACGAAATCGTAGGCGGAGAGGACCATGGAACACAGCAATCTATTACTGACGCAATATCTATTGGTGGCAATGCAGGCAAGCTTACCCGCGCCACTAGCAATACAGGAACCGTAGCCGAGATGCTTGATAATAAATTTAAGGTTTATGGTGTTAAAAAAGGAGACGGAAGCAATTACTCTAACGTATTCAAGAACTACATAGTATGGAGTTCCAATACGCAAAGTCCAACCAATCCTCAAGGAGCAAACGGATGGGAATATGCAGGTACAGTTCCCTCAGGTATCTTGGATCAGATTACCCGCCAGTATGCGAAATATTGGGACTATAGCTCAGATAACTATCACTTTGTGGCAGGTTCACCTGTAAACTGTTTTACATACACACTCGATGCAAATGGTGATATTGCGTCTGCATCAGTCAATGGTTTGAAAGGTCACATGACAGCCAACCCAGGAACAAGCGGAACTACCACATTCAACCCTGTTTATATTGCAGACCCCGTAAGAGTCCCCAAGGCAGACTATAAGAATGAAATAACCTTCAGTTTCAAGCGTCAGCAAACTTTTGTTCGCGTAGGTGTCTATGAGACTATCCCCGGTTATAAGATAACCAAAATCCAGTTCTATCCCTACAAAGCAGATGAGAAGGCATGGGATACCACCCCAAGCGACAACATTGTGCTTGCCGTAAATACATCTGCAGCAGATGGTACTTACTTCCAAGGAGCAAGTGGTGCATCAGCAACAATAACATACGACTGGACCGGTGTGACCCCAACATACACTTATGCATACAACGCTACAGGCCTAAGCAAATCCAAGAACTGGTATGGTGGTAAACTAAATGAGACCGGATGGGAAATGGCTACGACATCTACTGAGACTTCCGTTGCTAAACTATATGGTTCAGATAAGGATATGGCAAGTGCAACAGGCTACTTCACCGTTATGCCTACAGAAGGCACCACAGCACAGCCTATTCTTATTAAGTGTGACTATGAGTTAACCTCAGAAGACAACGAGGAGGTTATTAAGGTTAAGGGTGCTACTGCAGCTATCCCATCTGCATTCACATTCTGGAAAGCAAACACCACTTACACCTATCTGTTTAAGATAAGCCCAAACACCAACGGTACCACAGGTACCCCTGGTACCACAGATGCTGAGGGTCTGTTCCCCATCACCTTCAACGCTGTTGTAACAGCATCTGCTGATGGCATGACAGAAGGTAACACAACAACCGTTTCCACTCCCAGCATCACCACTTATCAGGATGGCAGTGTTACCGATGATGGCATAACATATAAGTATAATTCTTCTGATCCTAAGCCTATTTACTTTACCGCCCAGAACGACGAGACAGGTGCTCCCTACACGCTAACCACCGGTGGTAGCGCTGTAAGCAACGTTCAGGTATATAAGCTTAGCGCAGAGCAAACCGAGGCCGACCTTATTGTAGCAGCTCCGACCACCACAGTTACAACCACAATCGTAAGTGCCGCTACTACAGTAGGTTCATGGACAATTCCCGCAGGAAGCGCATCCTTTACTCCTGATGCTGCCGGCTATTATGCCATCCAGTATCAGACTGCAACATCTCCCGCGGCTTACGCTTACAAGATTATCCACGTAGAATAATATAAACAAACTAAACCAACCCATATTTACTACTACACGTAGAAAAAATATTTTCCTCACGTAGAAAAAAGTTTTTCTACACGTAGACGTAAAAAGTATTAAACTAAACAACAAAACGACCAGAAATAAACTAAGCAACAAAACGACTAAACGACTAAATAAAAACGAAAGAATACTAAACTAAGAATAAAAACAAAAACTATAGCATTATGAAGACCATTAAAAACAAATTATTCCTAGCAACAGCCATTCTGGCTCTCGCCAGCTGCGCTGACAACAATTATTTGGGACCCGATGGTGGAATGGAATCTGGCGGTGGAAAAATTCTGTTCAGTTCCAATACACCACAAGTGACGAGAACATCATCCACAGATGCGGAGAAACTGCATTACCAATTCAAAGTCTTCGGTGTTAAAACAGTTTCTTCTGTTGACCAACGTGTGTTTGCCACAGCAACCTCCGGTGTTACACCATACGATGTATGGTTTGTAAATAGCTCAGGGAATAGCACAGTATCGAATTCTAACAATTGGGAATATGTGGGTGTTGCAGGAACCTATGGAACCAGTTCCTATCAAGTTACTACATCAGTTGAGCAAACTCCCAAGTATTGGGACAATTCTGCTAGTGAATATAACTTCCAGGCATGGTCAGACATTAACCCGTCTGGCAAGGTTACCGTTTCTGCCATTGACAAGAACACTATGACCATTGCTGGTACTCCCGCACAGTTAGCTAACTTCTGGATTTCAGACCTTCAAACGGGCACCCCGGCTTCATTTACTAACCACGTTGTGCAGTTCACATTCCGCAAGGCTGCCACAAAGGTTCGCTTGGGTATCTACGAGACTGTACCTGGCTACGAGGTTAGAAACGTCATTTTCCATTATACAGATGGAACAGAAAAAACTGACAATGACGAAGCTTATTTAGATGGAAGCTTTATTGGTTCATCAACCAGTAGTGCAACATTTACTGTCACCTATAGCGGAACACCCAAGAAAGCGGTATTATCCACCAGTGGAGGGTCAAATACAAGTTTCTTTAACTTTGGTTCATTCGCAAGCACGACTGGCATTGGAACGACATCAAGCGCTCCAACATGGGCTAACGCGGGCTATATAACAGTTTTGCCGAATACAACAAACGCCGGCGAAATGACCTTAAAGGTTGATTATACACTCTATAACACAGGAACTGAAGAATCCATTGCAGTGACTAACCAAACTGTTAAGATTCCTGCAGCTTACATGACATGGAAGCCTAACTTTGCTTATACCTATCTGTTTAAGATTACAGATGATAAGCTCACTCCTATCACACTTGATGCTGTTGTGGCTGAAGATGCAGATGGCACTCAGGAAACCATCACTACAGTTACCGATCCAAGCATTACCACTTATTCTAAAGCCTCTGCTGTTGTTACAAACAACGAGTACAAGAAGAGTAACGACATATATGTAACCGTTGAGGACGGTGCTACCAATCCTGCACTGACTGTCGGAACTAATGCAGAGCTCTTTTCTGTAACCATTGAAACTGGAGCTCTTCAGGGAATTACTGAATCTACGGTAGCTAATGCTATTACAAATGGCGCTTGGAATGCAACAGCCGGCACATTCACAGTTACAGATGCCGCATCCAAGAGTATGGTGGTTACTAAGTCTGATCTGCTTTCAGCAATTGCGTCTATTCCCGCTGATGCTTCACCCACAGGTGCAGCCATCACCATCAATGGTGCGAAGTTTGGACCTACCACTGCAGGAACCTATGTATTCCGTTACATGAAGACGGCTCCAACCTATGATGCAGGAACTGTACTCGCAGTTGGAACTTCACTCCACGGATACTACACAGAAAGCAGTAGTGTATATACACAATGCAATTCTGCTAACACAGCAGACGGTTCGACCACATACTATAAGATTACAACTCCTGGAGTATATCAGTATAAGGTTATTATAGTAGTTGACTAACCCCCAAAACCTTCCCCTTTGCTCCTCCTTCACAGGAAGGGGGAAGCAAGGGAGATGGAAGGGAAAAGAAAGGGAGATAAAGCCTCACCCCCCGCCCTCTCCGAGAGAGAGGGAGCTAAAATCTCTAACAGAGAAAAGGCATATCGCTATGAGAGGAAAGGCATATTGATTAGGAAGAAAAAAAATAAGTTGATTAAGAGGAATAATCAAGTTGATTAATAAAAAAAACAAGTTGATTAATAAAAAAAACAAGTTGATTATTGAAACAAAACAACCTATAAAATAAACCCTCATTGATATCGCAAAACAATTAGTAGTGAGAAATACCAAATACAGAAAAGAAAAAGAAAAAGAAAGACAACTACAACAACGTTGCGCGTACACGCGCGTGAGAAAAGAAAAATGAAAAGTGAAAGAGTGAAAAATGAAAAGTGATAATTAGTTAACGTTCCCGTTGAAAAGATGAAGAAGTTTAAGACCATAATAAGCAAACTTATAAAGCCCATGGGACCCATGAGCCTTATGGTCGCATGCTTCATTTCCTGCTCCTCGGAGCAGGTGGAACCGGAAGTAAAGCAGGGCACCGCTATCGCCTTCTCTGCTAATCAGCAGGAGGAGGAGGTGACACGTGCCGGCAGCACTCCTCTTCAGGACACGGGTATCAACTCGTTCCGTGTCTGGGCCATCAAAAATATGGACAATGTATTCTCTACCTACCAGAGGGTTATGGAAGAATACCGTGTAAGGTATGCAGCTAACAGCTCCGGCAGTTCAACTACCAACTCTAACAGCTGGGACTACATCCTTGTCGCTTATCCCGACCAGACACCTAAATACTGGGACTGGGAAGCTACGGCTTACCGCTTCTTCGCGGTGACAGGTGCTTCAACAGTAACAGGGAACAATCCTGCAGGGGATGGCACCTATGACAGCTACACAGCCTCCTTCATAGCCGATGCCACCAACGAGGGCAATACACCCTACTACAGCAAGTTGTGGTTCAGTACAGGCAATGGGACGCTGTACCCCACCCGTCTGTTTGGCAAGCCCGTTCAGCTGGAGTTTATGCAACCCTTCTCTAAAGTGCGGTTTATGCTAATCCTATCAGATCCTGACAGTAAGACATATACTGTTCTGGAAGATGATGATTTCCGCCCGTCTGAACCAGAAAAAAACATTGCCAAGAAGGCGAGTGTAACGGTTACCTATCCCATGAAGGGCAACGAGACAACAGAGCAGTTTGAGGTGGTACCTAACTCGGTGACACAAACTCTTGGCTCGTTCAACCAACGGTGGACGGAAGCTGACAGCGAAGCCCACCCTGCTACAACAGAGAATCACCATTGGGAGACGGTGATACCCGCTACCAACCAAGGCAGCTATACCTATAGAGTAACAATAAATGGTGAAGAAAAGAGTTGCGTAGTACCCGCCCAGTACATGGACTGGCTACCCGGTTACCGCTACACCTATATATTCAAGGTGAATGCCGAAGGTGGCGTGGAACTGGCAACGGTCCGCACATCCTTCACAGACTGGCAAGATGGAATAGATAAAGAAATTCAGTTGTATAATTGGTAGTTTTTGCACAGCAAAAAAATGAAAAGTGAAAGAGTGAAGAGTGAAAAATGAAAATTAGTTTACCGTTTACCGTTTATTGTTAAACAAAGACGATTTGAAATAAAAAAAGGTTAACGTTCCCGTTGAAGAAATGAAGAAGACAAAGACCATAATAAGCAAGCTTATAAAGCCCATGAACGTCGTGGGGCTGGGATGGATGTGTCTATTACTCTTCACTCTTCACTCTTCACTCTTCACTCTCACTTCCTGCTCCTCAGAGCTGGAAGGTCCGAAGGAACAGAAGGGAGTGGTTCTTTGGGTGATGGGATACACGAATGAATATGTAGAGGTGGATGCTGTGACCCGTGCTACCGTTAGCTGGCAGCCCAGTGGTTATAAAGAGGAACATGTCTATCTGGCTTATGGAATGTTCTTTACCAAGAGTGATGGTACCGTAAAGAAAAACAAGTTCCATTATGGTGCCGACAATCAATGGCGTATGATTGAGGAAGTAGAGGGGCCTGCCGATTACTATCTCTACGGATACATGCCCTATGATGCCGGTGAAGTTACCATTGCACCACCAGATGGTAAGACTTACGCTGATGGCGCTAAAATGACATTCTCCGGACTGAATGCTGCCATGACAAAAGACCTCTGTATCGTGACAGCAGCTAAGGATGCAACCAGAAACGAGAAACCTGGGGAACCTGGCAAATACACCTACACACTGGGCGATGGTCTGGATTGGGTTCCACCAGGGGACTTCAAATGTAGGATAAAGGCTGGGGACGGAGATGCAAACAAGAACAACCTGTTCTTCCTCTTCGACCATCTGTATGCAGCCCTACGTCTGCGGTTCCGTATAGACGAGACATACAACCAGCTACGCGATATCGTCATCAAGCGTCTGGAATTAGAGTCTTACAAAGACGAAGCTTGCGAACAACTTATGCCTAAGCTGAAAACAACCATTACGCTGCTGGCAAATAACACTGGAGCTTCGCCCATTGTGGGAGATGTGGTATTCCAGGAAGACCTGTCGGCTGGAAAAATGGAGAAGATACTTATTTACGACAAACCGGATGCTACCGTGGCAGATGACAAACTGCCAAGTCTGGACAACGAGAATAAGCCTGAATACAAAGACGATCTAGGCTATGTACCCAAGTCCGGCGGCGAAAACTTTTATAAGTTAACAACAAGCTACGACATCTATGACAAGAAAGGCAATCTGATACGTAAGAATCAAACGGCAGTAAATGTACTGAACCCCAAGGTGCTGTTCGCCCAGCCTCAGCTACAGCGCGGCTACATGTACACGTTGCGTATAACCATTGCGCCCACCTTCCTGTACATGATGTCAGATGATGATTTGGAATTTAAGATGGATATTGGAGAGTGAAAAGTGAAAGAGTGAAAAGTGAAAAATCCTAGTTAGAACTAGTGAGACTAGTTAAACTAGCTAGCCTAGCAAAAAAAAATGAGAAAAATAAAGACCATAATTAGCAAACTTATGAAGCCCATGAGAACCATGAGCCTCGGAAGGTTGTGCCTTTATTTTTCACTTTTCACTCTTTCATTCTTCATTTTGCCCGCTTACGGACAAAAGATTGGCGGTAACGTCTATGGTGGCGGTAACAAGGGAAATGTAAACGGAAAGACTACGGTAACCGTAAAGAGTGGTGATATTGACCGCGTGTTTGGTGGTGCCCGAATGGCTAATGTAGGCGGACGCACATACGTTCATATCAATGGTAAGAACAGAGACAATACCGAAGCTCCCAGCGAGAACACCAACACTGGCAACATCCTTATTAATCAGGTGTATGGCGGTAACGATATTGCCGGTACCATCGGAACGTCTGCAGAAAAGCCATTTGAGATGGCGGTAGATAGCCTTAACTACCAGAACACTGAAGACCCCGAAGATGAAAAGAACATCTTCACCACTTATAACACCTTTGTGAAGATAGACTCTGAGGACACCCACGGCGAAACTGTTACGGATAACAAGAAAACCACCACAGATGCCCTTTATATAGGCTCCCTCTTTGCCGGTGGTAATGGTGACTATTTCTACAAGAAGGTTAGTGATACGGACTACAGAATCTATTACAGTGAGGCCGACTATAACGCAAGTAAAGCCCCCATTGCATCCAACACTACAGGCTTTCCTGAACCTGAGTTGGATAAATCTTATCTGGAGATTGATGGCGGTAGTATCGTCTATGCCTTTGGCGGTGGTAACAACGCCACCATCCGTAAGAATACCGTAATCCATGTGGATAACCCCAGCGATGTGGTGAATGGCATCTTAGTTGATGGAGTTGAGCAACTAACAGACGAACGTATTCTGATGATGGGTATCAATCCCGGCCTTACCTATGCCACCAGTGCAGACTATCAGATAGGTAGCCTCTTTGGCGGTAACAATAAGGCAACGATGGCAATCCGTCCCACTTGGGACCTGCAGAGCGGCCTCATCCGTAACGTATATAGCGGTGGTAACAAGGGAGATATGACCAGTCCCGTGGGTCTGTTGTTGGACGTTAACCCAACAGTCGCTACCCCCCGTAAGCCGCTCGAGATAAACAACATCTATGGTGGTTGCCGTATAGCCAATGTACGTCCCATTAATCCCGCGACAGGAAAAGATATGGCCTCGACTTATATCGACATCACCGATAAGGATGAAACAACTGGCCTACGTAAATACGACTTCCCTTCCGGATTCGCGGCCCGTCTGCTGATACAGGGCGGAAAAATAGATAACGTATATGGTGGTAACGATATTCAAGGAAAAGTATGGGGCGGTAATGCCGTAGGAATACGTACCAGCATTAACGGTAGCATCTATGGCGGAGGTAACGGTGCCTATCCGTACACCGACAATTCCGACTTGGCCAACCATCCCACTTGGAGCGATTTGTATTATAACCCTGGCGCAAGTTCTGTCGATTCCCTTACAGCAGTCCGACCACATGCCGAGCAGGTTTACGTCCACATAACGGGTACAGAAGAAAAGCCCACCATTATCCGTGGTAATGTCTTCTGTGGCGGAAACTGTGCAACCCTCAAGAACGAACATCCGGAAGAGGCTCGTGTAGAACTGAAGCTCGGCTCCTATGTGATAGCCGAGAATATATACATGGGTAATAACGGAGCCCACATGGTCGACGAGGATGCCCTCAAGTACTATAAAGGATACATAAAGGATAATCAGATATCATTAACAGGGGGAGACGGTTATAAGGATTTCAGTACCATAGATTTGACCCAACAGACCCAGATGAACAAGTACATGGATGCTGTGGCCATGAACCTGAAGCCCAAGATTATGGTCGACGACAGGCAGAAAGGCGACGATGCCGACTACGAGGACTACTCCTCCTGGATTGGATCATTCTACTGTGGCGGTAACGTTGGTAGCATGACCTACCCCGGCCCCCTGAACCTGAAGCTGAACGAAGCCATCAATGTATATGACAAGATTGTGAGCGGCTGTAATAAAGCCAATGTGGCAGCATCTGATTATAATGCAAAATACGAAGGTGGTATCTTAGGGTCGGCTGATGAACAGGCAGAAAACGGTTATAAGGAGGATGGTAAGATTAAGGACCGTATTATTATAACCTGCGACAAACTTCAGATAAAGCCCAAACGGTGGAATGCAGAGAAGACAGACCTTGTCTGGAATACCGTTAAATGGACAGAGAGCTATACTGCCGTAGCAAGCGGAACGACCCTGACGGCCAATAAGACTTACTACAAACCGACCGCCACAGCAGGCGAATATGATGCTTACACTGCTACCGGAAATGAAACAGCCATCGAGAACCAGTACTACGAATATAAAGGTGGATTTGCTGAGACCACTGATTCCGAAACAGGCGTAGATAAAAAGTTACGTCTTCAGGGTGGTAACCTGTATGGCGGTTGCTACCAAAGCGGCCATGTGAACGGCAATGTGGTTATCAATCTGAATAACAATCTGGTGGACCGTCATGAAGTCTTTGCCAAGGTCAGCAACGATGATGATCGGTCAATGGAACATCCAGACGACTATACGTACACCATCACCAAACGCAACTCAGGCGTAATCCTTGACGAGCAAGGTATGGACGA
>Ga0310786_10005123_pt1 | contig 17920 bp, 11 predicted proteins | sample AusTroGonzalo_MG_FD_203881 | JGI IMG/M metagenome (GOLD analysis project Ga0310786, IMG submission 203881) | Bovine rumen microbial communities from tropical cattle in Woodstock, Queensland, Australia - Gonzalo_03 (v2) (version 2) | ecosystem: Host-associated > Mammals > Digestive system >... | reverse complement strand
GGCATTAAGCATCATGTAAGGTCTGAACAGTGCAATGACCAGAATTGAACCGAACAGATTGAAGACCAGGTGCGCACGTGCCGTACGCTTGGAACTCACATTGGTTGATGTTGCAGCCAGGTTTGAGGTAATTGTAGTTCCTATATTCTCACCCAGGATGAACGCTACTGCATTGGGGAATGTAATAACGCCGCAAGCCAGAAGCAGCATGGTAATACTGGTGGCTGCAGCCGAAGACTGTAGGCAGAATGTCATGACAGCACCTATTAGTATAAAGAGTACGGTGCTTAACTTCATATCTGTTATAGGCGCCAGGAAATTACGTACAGCCTCACTTGAAAGCAACGGATAAGATGTATCTTTAAGCATGCTCAGACCCAGGAACAGGAATGCAAATCCTATCAGGAACGAACCGAAATCCTTGGTCTTCTGCTTCTTGAAGAATGATGTCAGCACGAACCCCACAAAAATAAGCGGAATTGCAACTGCTCCAAGACTGAATGAACCGTCCATACTGACGGCAAACAGCCACGCGGTTACCGTTGTACCTATATTGGCACCCATAATCACGCCAATGGCACTGCGCAACGTCATGAGTCCGGCATTCACGAAACTTACCAGCATAAGTGTCGTGGCGGTTGATGACTGCACGAGAACGGTAACTAAAAAACCGGTAAAAAGACATTTACCGGTGTTTGAAGTCATTTTCTCAATAAAGGAACGCAGGCCCTTGCCTGCAAATCTCTGAAGGCTGCTGCTCATCAAGTTCATGCCCCAAAGGAAAAGGGCCAGGCAGCCGAGCATCGTAAGAATTTGGTAAACTGTATTCACTTTTTGTGTAGTTTTTGCACCCGATTAGTGCGTCAAATAATATAACCTCTTAAAAATCGAGACAAAGGTAATATTTTATTGCGGACTACAAAAAAATAATTGAGAATTGAAAATTGAGAATTGAGAATTAATACACTAAACCTGCGTAAAAAGCCACGCACCGCATGGCCAATTCTCAATTCTCAATTTTCAATTAATATCTCCTGTCCATCATAAGCAAATTGTACGTGTGGAGGAAATTTTGCATTCATGATAGCGTGCATGCCGGCACGATGGCTCATGTGGATGAAATATGTCTCACGCGCACCCACCCGCTCGGCAAACAACACCGCCTGACGCACGTTCTGGTGCGTAGGATGCTCCTTGGTATGCAAGGCGTTAACCACCAGCGTTTGAGTTCCTTCTATCAGTCTGAACGTATCTTCATCCATTGTTTTCATGTCAGTAATATAGGTCAATCCGCCTATCCTGAAACCCACTATCGGCATAGTACCATGCCATACGCGTAGCGGCAGTATTTCCAGATCACCTATAGTGAACCTTTCCCCGGGCTTAATCTCACGCAGTTCCATTGTCGGGGTCCTGGGTTTCTTTTCACTGCCAAAACAGTATGGCATACGCTCCATTACATGACGTATCACATTCTGTTCGGCATACACCGGAATTACCTTGTCAGTGCAGTAAGGACGCAGGTCATCCAGACCCCCAACATGGTCATAATGTTCATGCGTAAGTAACACGGCATCAATATTTTCAACACCAGCTCTTAAAGTCTGCTGACGGAAGTCCGGTCCGCAGTCAATCACTATTGTGGTAGTGCCTGTTTCTATCAGGGCCGATGTGCGCAGACGCTTGTCATGCGGATCGGCCGACATGCAAGTCTGGCAGTGGCAGCACATCTCGGGTACGCCTATTGATGTTCCTGTTCCAAGGAATGTGAATTTCATATATAATTTACCTCCGTTGAAAGGGTTATTCCGAATTTCTGTCTTACATCTTCGATTATAGTGTCAGCCAGATGCTTGATGTCCGTCCCGGTGGCTCCACCCTTGTTCACCAGTACCAGCGCCTGCTTTTCATAAACCGCCGCAGGACCCAGTGAACGGCCTTTCCAACCGGTCTTTTCTATGAGCCAACCTGCCGGAACCTTAATCATACCGTCTGCTGCCGGATATGAAGGAACATCAGGATAATTGCTCCTTATAATATTAAACTCCTGCTCGGTAATGACCGGATTCATGAAAAAACTGCCTGCATTGCCCAGCACATTGGGATCCGGCAGTTTGCTGCCGCGTATAGATATCACCGCCTGGCGGATGTTTTCAAGTGAGGGCCCACCCAAGCGTTCAACCTCCTGCTCCAGAGCACCGTAACCCAGCCTGGGCTGAGGTTTTCTGGAGAGGGTGAAAATCACGTATGCAACGGCATATTGGCCTTTCAGTTCATTCTTTAATATGCTCTGACGATATCCGTAACGACACTCCGCATTGCTGAAATCACGCTCGCTGCCATCGGTCAGGCAAATGGTCTGGACTGTATCAATGACATCCTTTGCCTCAACGCCGTATGCGCCTATATTCTGGACTGCACTGGCCCCTACTTCACCGGGAATGGCCGACAGGTTCTCCACGCCCCAGTATCCGTTCACTGCACACCATGCCACAAAATCATCCCAAACCACACCGGAACCAACCCTGATATGTACATGGTCGTTGGTGATACCCAGTATGTCAATCGTCGTAACCGATGAGTGCAGCACAGTCCCCTTGAAATCAGACATGAACAGCAGGTTGCTGCCGCCGCCAATCATCAGGACAGGCCTTTCCAGGTCTGCCAGGATGCCTTTCAGCTCATCGGGAGTGGACCAGTCCACCATACGGTCGGCCTTTACGTCCATACCGAAAGTGTTGTGGTCTTTGAGCGAACAGTTTTCTCTAATTGTCATGCTGCAAAATTACAGAATCTAATTTGTGTTCCGCATGTTTTTTGCTAATTTTGCGCCTTGTAAAAAAGTATCGTGATGATAGAGAAAATAGAACAGCTTATCAGCGAGATTAAAGAGCTTAAGGCATCATCGGCCGAAGAGCTTGAATCACTGCGTCTTAAATATCTGAGCAAGAAAGGTGCCATAAATGACCTAATGGCCGATTTCCGTAATGTCCCTGCCGACCAGAAACGTGAGGTAGGTCAGAGGCTCAATGAGCTCAAGAATATGGCTCAGGAAAAGATTAACGCCCTCAAGGAGTATTTCGATGCACAGAAGGCAGAGGCTGACAAGCCGGACCTGACCCGTACCGCATACCCCATCCAGCTTGGCACACGCCATCCGCTCACTATTGTCAAGAATGAGATAATCGAGATATTCTCAAGACTTGGTTTTGTTCTTGCCGACGGTCCCGAGGTTGAGGATGACTGGCATGTCTTCTCATCCATGAACTTTGCCGAGGATCATCCCGCACGCGATATGCAGGACACCTTCTTTGTAGAGGCACATCCCGATATCATCCTGCGTACCCATACATCATCGGTCCAGAGCCGCGTAATGGAGGTCTCGGAGCCCCCTATCCGCATTATCTGCCCGGGTCGCGTATATCGTAACGAGGCAATCAGCTATCGCGCACACTGCTTCTTCCACCAGGTTGAAGCCCTGTACGTTGACAAGCATGTCAGCTTTGCAGACCTCAAGCAGGTACTGCTTTATTTTGCACAGCAGATGTTCGGTCCCGATACCAAGATCCGTCTGCGTCCCAGCTACTTCCCCTTCACGGAGCCATCGGCTGAGATGGATATCAGCTGCAACATCTGCGGCGGTAAGGGTTGCCCCTTCTGCAAGGGTACCGGTTGGGTTGAGATCCTGGGTTGCGGAATGGTAGATCCCAACGTACTGGAACTGAACGGTATAAACAGCAAGGAGTATTCAGGTTTTGCACTCGGTATGGGTATTGAGCGCATAACCAACCTCAAATATCAGGTCAAGGACCTCCGTATGTTCTCCGAGAACGATGTACGATTCCTCCGTGAGTTTGAGGCAGCAAACTGATAATTAGCCTCTTATGAAAAAGAGGGAACTATACGATTTATGCAGCGAGAGACTCTCTCAGGCTTTTCCTGAGGCAGCAACCGAGCTGCATTTTTCATCTCCATACCAGCTTCTTGTAGCGGTCATGCTTTCGGCTCAATGCACCGACAAGCGTGTCAATATGGTCACTCCAGCCCTCTTCAAGGCATTCCCCACAGTTCAGGATATGGCTGCAGCTACTCCTGAACAAATATTCCCCTATGTAAAGAGCGTATCGTACCCAAATGCCAAGTCTGAGCATCTGGCACAGATGGCTCGCATGGTCTGTGACAGGTTCGGCGGTGAAATCCCGCAGGATCTTGACAGCATGACACAACTGCCAGGCGTAGGCCGAAAGACCGCCAACGTGATGACGGCAGTGGCATTCGGAGGCCAGGCGATGCCGGTTGATACCCACGTTTTCCGCGTAAGCCATCGCATCGGCCTGGTACCCAAACGCTGCACCACCCCTTTAAGCGTTGAGAAAGAACTTGTTAGGTATTTCCCAAAAGAGCATCTGTCACGTGCTCACCACTGGCTCATCCTTCACGGCCGATACGTGTGCACCGCGCGCGCTCCAAAATGTGCAAATTGCTGTCTGAATGACATATGTTTGCGTGTTTTTGATTAATTTTGCGGTCTGTTACCAGTAGGCAATGGAAAAGAAAGACATTTTTGAAAGTATCAGGGATGTAAAGAAGTCCCTTCAGAAAGCCGATAAGTATATCCCCAATGTTGAGGAGCGCTCCATTGACCGTGCCGAGATAAAGGAGGCGGTCAAGCTGTTCCGCCATGTGGTATTCGGCAATTTCTTTGGAGCGGTTGACCTCTCCACGTCTTTAAGCCGCCTTTATACCATTCTGTCACATCAGATTGACTATATAAGCCGGATATTCCACGAGTCCATGCCTTGTTGTGCAGAGGAGATTTCACAGAAGTTCATCGAGAGCATACCTGAGCTGCGCCGTCTGCTTGGTACCGATGTCAAGGCCATCTTTGACGGTGACCCCGCAGCCGTGAGCCATGAGGAGGTAATACTGTGCTATCCGTCACTGGTTGCAATGTACCACTACCGTATGGCACACCGCCTGCTTGAGCTTGGAGTGCCCATCCTGCCCCGTATAATCACTGAGCTTGCTCACTCGCTTACCGGTATAGACATCCATCCCGGAGCCCGCATAGGTGAGTATTTCAGTATAGACCACGGTACCGGTGTGGTTATAGGCGAAACTGCAATCATAGGCAATCATGTTCAACTCTATCAAGGAGTTACGCTTGGTGCCAAGAGCTTCAAGTTTGATGAGAACGGCAATCCCATCAACGTACCTCGCCATCCTATAATCGAGGACAATGTAGTCATCTACTCCAACACCTCTGTACTTGGCCGCGTTACCATAGGACATGACACCATCATTGGAGGTAACGTTTGGCTCACTCAGGACCTGCCGCCCTACTCCAAGTTTTTTCAGAACAGAGAAAAATAGCTTGCCCATTTATCCCAAAAAAGAGTAACTTTGCAATCCGAAAATAAACCAAAACTATATAAAGTTATGACAATTGACAAATTCAACTTCGCTGGAAAGAATACTTTCGTACGCGTAGACTTCAACGTTCCTGTTGATGAGAACTTCAACATTACAGACGATACCCGTATCGTAGCTGCAATGCCTACCCTCAAGAAGATCATCGCCGATGGCGGTCGTCTTATCATCGCTTCACACATGGGTCGTCCCAAGAAGAATCCGGATCCCAAGTATTCACTCAAGCACATCCTCAAGCACGTTTCAGAGTGCCTTGGTGTTGACGTGAAGTTTGCCGATGATTGCGCAAAGGCTCAGGAGCAGGTTGCCGCTCTTAAGGACGGTGAGGCTCTGCTGCTTGAGAACGTCCGTTTCTACGCTGAGGAGGAAGGCAAGCCCCGTGGCATAGAGAAGGAGGATCCCGCATACGATGCTGCCAAGAAGGAGCTCAAGGCCGCTCAGAAGGAATTTGCCAAGACTCTGGCCAGCTATGCTGACGTATATGTAAATGATGCATTCGGTACTGCTCACCGCAAGCACGCCACCACAGCCGTTATGGCTGACTTCTTCGATGCTGACCACAAGATGTTCGGCTATCTGATGGAGAAGGAGGTTGTTGCTGTTGAGAAGGTTCTGAACAACTCAGTAAAGCCTGTAACCGCTATCATCGGTGGTTCTAAGGTTTCTTCCAAGATTACCATCATTGAGAACCTGCTGCAGAAGGTTGACAACCTGGTTATCATCGGCGGTATGGCTTACACATTCGTTCTGGCCAAGGGCGGTAAGGTTGGTAACTCACTCTGCGAGCCTGATCAGGTTGACGTTGCTCTGGCAGTTCTCAAGAAGGCCGAGGAGCTTGGTGTTAAGATCGTCCTGCCCGTTGACTGCCTTGCAGCCGATAAGTTTGACAACAACGCCAACACCCAGGTCGTTGACAACAACAACGTACCTGACGGTTGGGAAGGTATGGATATAGGTCCTGCTTCAGCCAAGGCTATGGCCGGTATAATCGAATCATCCAAGACTATCCTGTGGAACGGTCCTGCCGGCGTATTCGAGTTCAGCAACTTCCAGGCCGGCACAAAGGCTATCGCTACTGCCGTTGCCAACGCAACTGCCAAGAACGGTGCTTTCTCACTGGTAGGTGGCGGTGACTCCGTAAGCGCTGTAAAGCAGTTCGGTTTTGCCGATAAGGTATCTTACGTATCAACCGGTGGCGGTGCCCTGCTTGAGGCTATCGAAGGCAAGATTCTACCCGGTATCGCTGCAATCAAGGGCTAATTCATAAAAAATTAGTATATTTGAAACCGCGGGAACAAAACTCCTGCGGTTTCTTTTTGTATGACAGTTGATGAGGATTTGAAACAGCGTGCGGCACAGATCAAGGATCTGCTGCTAAGTTCACGTCTCAAGGAGGCTCTGGAACGCATCCAGATGCAGATGGCAGGTGTATCGGACTGGTCAGTAACTTCCAGATATGAGGATATAGACCGTTCCTACCACTATATGCTGCAGTATTTCGGGCAAGGTTCGCCCGATGAACACCGCACAGAACTGTACCGTCAACTTGTCCGCCGTGCCCTGTTGCTGAATGACGATGTGCTTCAGGCACGACTTCAGCCACAGTCAATGTTGCTCTACTATCAGCACCTGCGTTCCCGCCTTTCCAGGACCGAGAACATAGAAGGTCTCCGCATGATACTTGAATCCTTTGTGGACACAAATGATACAGCTGCACATGAGCGCGCCCTCGGTCTATTGTTTGACCTTATCTGGACTAACGGACAATGGAGTTCAAGTGACTCGGCATCACTGCTTGAACTTATTGATTCTCCGCTTGTTATGGAAGATGACTCGGCGCTGGTAATAAGTGCCGTGACACTATCGCTCATGGAACGGTTCGATCCGCTCAAATGCCTCTTCCTGTGTCAGGCGGCAGAAAACCTGAGTGCTGCGGTATCAATACGCGCCCTCACCGGTCTTGCTGTAACATCAGGAGGTTTCAGTGATGTTCTGCCCTTCTTCCCCGAAGTAAACAGCCGTATCACTCTGTTGTGTGATGCACCCGGAATAAAGGAACGTATGTTGAAGGTGCAGATGGCTCTGCTCCTGTGCCGTGAGACCAAAGAGATTGACCGCCGCATGCGTGAGGAGTTCATCCCCACTATGCTGCGTAACCCCAAACTGGGTGACCTTATGCGGGAGGAACTGGAACGCGATGACGTAAGCCCTGACTGGAACGAATGGATTGAGAAACCTGAGATCAAGGACAAGCTCATGCAGATGACCGAGCTCCAGATGGAGGGCGCCGATGTATATATGAGCACATTCTCCAACCTCAAGAACTATCCCTTCTTCCGCGAAATACAGAACTGGTTCCGGGTATTCAGCATGGACCAGCCCGATGTAAGGAATGCTTTCGGCAGTGAGGGCGTGGCATCGGCCATAGGCAAATCCATGCTTGCAAGCAGCGTGTTCTGTAATTCAGACAAGTATTCGTTCGCCCTCACATTCAGCCAGATACCGCGTGAACAGCGTGAGATGCTTTCCGGACAGCTTACTGATGAGGCTCTTGAGGCCATGGATGAGGCCAAATCGCATCCGTCACCCACTGCTGTGCAGGAATCCAACCTGGCCCGCCAGTACGCCCATGACCTGTACCGTTTCTTTAATCTTTTCAGCCGTCGACATGAGTTCCGCAACCCATTTGACAGCAATCTTAACCTACTCATAGACAGTACGTTGTCATCATTGCTCCAAAGTGATGATTCAGAGCAGGCAATCGCCTCATGGCTGCTAGGCAAGAACTATTATGATGAGGCGGCGCAGGCATACCGTCTCATGGAGCGTAGCGCCCATCCCTATTCCACCGATTACCGTTTCTACCAGCAGATGGGATATGCCCTGCAACGCACACAAAGATATGAAGATGCACTGGAGGCATACAGGCGCGCCGACATACTGCAACCGGATAATGGCTGGACTCTGCGCCACACAGCCCAGTGCTACCGTCTGACAGGCAATCCTGAAGCGGCTTTGGATTTGCTCCTTCAGGCAGAGAAACGCAGTGCCGACAACCTGTCGCTGCAGATCCAGATAGGCGACTGCCTGGTGGACCTTAAGCGCTATGACGATGCCCTGACACGTTTCTTCAAGGTAGATTACCTTAAGCCTGACTATCCTAAGGCATGGCGGGCCATAGCCTGGTGCGCGTTCCTGGCCGGCAGGCCTGACCGTGCCAGAGAATATTATGACAAGTTGCTGGATACCAAGCCTACAGGTAACGACTGCCTCAACGCAGGTCATGCCTATTTTGTTGAAGGAGACATACAGCGTGCCGTATCGCTTTATCGCCAGAGCCGCAAATCACTCGGGGCGGAACAGTTTGAGAAGGAATTCCAAAAGGATGAGCCCCTGCTTGTGGAACGTGGCATATCAGAATCAGATATTCCTTTACTTTTGGACCTGATTTGATTTAACTTTTTGCTATTTTTGTCATCTAATATTGAAAGATTAACCTAAAAACCAATAATAATTCAAAGAAATGACAGCCAATAGACTTTTCAGAAGCATCATGCTGCTCTTGGCATGTGCTTTGGTTCTGTCAACACAGAACATTTCCGCTGCGAAAAAGGTCCAGGAAGGCCAAGTGAAAGCCTCACAGCGCTTTGTGCACAACTACGGTGGACGCGGTAACCCCTATCTGCCCCTTTGGGAGCATGTGCCCGACGGCGAGCCCAAGGTATTTGAGGATCCCGACCGTCCCGGTCATTACCGTGCATATATCATCGGTTCACATGATGTAAGCGCCAACCGTTACTGCGGTCCTGATATCCGTATCTGGTCAGCTCCTATCGAGAACCTGAACGAATGGCGTGATGACGGCCCGGTATTCACATTCCAGGCAGCCAACGGACGTTGGGACGTCATGTACGCTCCAGACCTTGTTGAGGTTATCGAGAAGGATGCCAAAGGTAAGGATAAGAAGGTGTATTATCTCTATCCCCACAGCCGTGGTCCCCGTCGTGAGGCTATGGTCTGCAAGGGTGATCGCCCCGACGGCCCCTTCACTCCCCTCAACCTTGATGAAAACCAGGCAGCCATCGCAGGCAGCTGCATCGGCTTTGACCCTTCAGTATTCATTGAGAAGATAACCGATAGTAATGACCCCGATTATGCAAAGGGATTCCGCGCATATGGTTACTGGGGCTTCCAGGGCTCAACAGCCGCTCAGCTTGACCAGGAGACCATGTACTCCGTACGTCCAGGCACCGAACCTATCACCCCGTTCCTTCCCGCCAGTTCAAGCTACGGCCGCGTACGTGACCGTCAGGGAACAGTCTATACAGCTCTTGTAGAGGGTCAGGATCCGGGTGAGTTCAATTTCTTCGAGGCTTCATCCATCCGTCAGGTGGGTAACAAATATGTGATGATATTCTCAGGTTACTCAGGTCCTGACTACGGTCTTGGCTCAACCAACTCAGCTCTGCGTTACTGCTATGCTGACTCTCCTCTGGGTCCCTGGAAGAGCGGTGGTGTAGCTGTAGATTCACGTGGCGTCACCCTTAACGAGGACGGCAGCAAGCTCATGACCAGCAACTTTGCACACAACACCCATGGAAGTATCCAGCAGATTGGCGACCAGTGGTACATATTCTACCATCGTCCTCCGCGCGGCAACGGCAATGCCCGTCAGGCTATGGTTGCTCCTATCAAGATTGAGTGGGATGAGAAACCTGTATCACAAGGCGGTAAGGTAGTCCTGCACGGTTATGATCCTTATGCTCCCAATGAAATCTGGGAGGCCAAGGCTTCAAACGGTGACTGCTACAGTGGTGCCGAGGTTACATCAGAGGGATTCAACATCTATGGACTTCCCCCCTATGCATACTATTCAGCCGGTTACGCTTGCGTATTCACAAACAAGACCGGTGGTCAGAACCGCAACTCACTGCAGGACAACTGGGATATCTGGAACAACGAGCAGGTATGCAACGTTGATGCCGGTGACATAATCGGTTACAAGTACTTCGGTCTGGGCGGTCTTAAGAAAGACAGCAAAGGTGTTGAGGCATTTGACGGCACAACATCAAAACAGCACTCATCATTCAACGTATGGTTCAAGCGTACAGCCGGTGAGGGTGGCATCAACATCAAGGTCATGATGGATGGCCCCTGGACAAACGATGTTTGGAAGGGTAAGGAAATAGGAAAGATCAAGATTCCCGCCAACTCACCAGTTGACAAAGTTGAGAAGTACACTATCGATGTTTCTGAGTTTGTTGATGATGTAGAGGGCAAGCACGCCATCTATCTGGTATTTGATGCTGCCATTGACGGTGCTATCGGTCAGTTCTACGGTTGCGGATTCAGCACCAAGACCACATCACTCAAGCGCCCCGTTCCTCCATATCTGACCGTAACCATTGGTGGTAAGGAGATTGAACTTCCCGCAGAACCGGTTCATTCAAATGACAACAACGGCTATACCGACAACACTCATTATGAGATGGACTACAAGCTGGAGCCAGGCCAGAAGTCAAAGGTATCTGTAGAGTGCCTCTGGTCAACCATGCAGTTCTGGGTAGATCAGATCAAGGGCGATGAAGGCACTGCAGTCATCACAGCCGAGTACCTCTTCCCCGGTACCTCCAGCAAGCAGACCAAGGTCTATAAGATCAATATCAGCAAGTGAGCCATTGGGGACGGTTCTATTTGGCATCGTTTTGCTCACTAATAAACAGCGGCGTAATTTTACGTCGCTGTTCTTTTTTCATCTTTTTACAAAACGACGCCAAATAGAACCGTCCCCATTGGCTCACTCCGCACCTGCGTAAAAAAATACGTTTGTATTTGTTATTTCCAAAAAAAATGACCACCTTTGCACCGTCCTAACGAAGATGTACAATCGTTACGGGTTTGGAAGGATGGCAGAGTGGTCGAATGCGGCGGTCTTGAAAACCGTTGACCTTCACGGGTCCGGGGGTTCGAATCCCTCTTCTTCCGCAAAAATCAGGACGTTTCAATGACGTCCTGATTTTTTGTTTTCATTATCTTTGCAACTGAACGATCAATTTTATAAGATGGACAAGAACAAGGTTGCGGACTTTGTCAAGCATAGGGTACTGGAGAGATTTGCATTGGGGGCCGATGCGGCATCGCAGGAGGAGGTTAATTCCAATGTGCATAAGGGAATAATGATAAAGGGAACCAACCTTTGGGTCCTGATATTCGCCATATTCATTGCATCGCTTGGACTTAACACCAACTCTACGGCTGTGATCATAGGTGCCATGCTCATTTCCCCGCTTATGGGACCAATCATAGGCATGGGTTATTCCATGGGAGTATATGACATGAACCTCCTCAAGGAATCACTTCGCAACTTCCTGATCATGATTGTGGTAAGTTTGATTACATCGGCCGTATTCTTTACTCTTCCGCTCATAACATCAACGCAGAGTGAGCTTCTGGCCCGTACGCAGCCTACCACATATGACATTCTGATAGCACTCTTCGGCGGTCTGGCAGGAATGGTTGCACAGACTCGTAAGGACCGTACAGGTACGGTCATTCCTGGTGTGGCCATTGCAACAGCCCTCATGCCCCCACTCTGCACCGTAGGTTATGGACTTGCCACTCTGCAGTTCCGATTCATGCTAGGTGCCTTGTACCTGTTCACAATCAATACAATATTCATTGCGCTGGCCTCATTCATCGTGACCAGAGTCATGAAATTCCAGATGATAGGTGAACTGGAACCAGCCAAACTCAAGAAATTGAAGAACATGATGATTTTCATTATCATTCTTGTAACCCTGCCCAGTATCATGATAGCCATATCAATCATCCAGAGGTCATCATTTGAGGCCAATTACAAGCATTTTGTGGAAGAGGCCTTCAATTATGACAATACATTTGTGGTAGAGTCATCATCAGAATATAATCCCGGACGCAAGAAACAGTCTGTCATTGAGGTACGTCTTTTCGGTGAGCCACTGTCAGACAACGTTATCAACAACATACGCGGCCAGATGTCCACCGTTTATCATCTGCCTAAGGTGGATCTTGTGGTACGTCAGTCAAATCAGGAAGACGGCGGTATTGCCATCACAGCCCTGCAGAGCAACTATACTGATATGCTTAACGAAAAGAACCTCCAGATTTCACGTCTGCAGGAGCAGTTGTCATCAATTCGCACAGCCGATACTCTGGCCGTGAGCAGTATGACCCGTGAGCTTGGCATTTTTGTTCCGCAGTTGGATGATATGTCTCTGCAACGACATATCTCATACAACATTGACGGTACCGCCACAGACACATCGTATATATGCATTATCAGGTTCCAGGAGGGTAGCCAACCTGACATGGACCTTATAAGACACTGGCTGACCAATCGGACCGGTACTTCCGATATAAGGATCCTTGTTGAATAAACTACCATAAATACAGTCATTTGCAATGATCTACCCTGACAATTTTGAGAATAAGACAGGTTTTGACGAGATAAGGAAGATGCTGTCAGACCGTTGCATCTGCCCTCTTGGCATACAACTTGTGGAGCAGATGCAGTTCCAGACTGATTTCCAGACCGTGGAGAAAGCTCTGGACCAGACCATGGAGTTTGTCAGGATACTCACCGAGGGCAAGTCTTTCCCCGACCAGAACTATCATGACCTGCGTGAGGCCCTGTCCCGCATAAAGGTCATAGGCACGTGGATGGATGAATCCGAACTTTTAAGCCTGTGGCGTTCACTTGAGACCATAAGCGGGATAGTTGATTTCCTTAATAAGGAAGATAATCAGGGACTCTACCCCAACCTGTCGGAACTTGCTGCCAGCGTAGCCGTATTTCCTGCAATTACCCAAGGTATAAGCCGCATACTCACCAAATTCGGTAAGCTAAAGGACAATGCATCGCCTGATCTGTACCGCATCCGTATGGACCTGGCCAACACATCGTTCAGTATATCGCGTATTCTGAACAGCATCCTAAAACAGGCACAGACGGATGGCCTTGTTGATAAGGATGCCGCACCCACCATGCGTGACGGCCGTCTTGTACTCCCGGTTGCACCCGGACTTAAACGCAAGATACGTGGCATAGTGCATGATGAATCCGCATCGGGCAAAACAGTGTTCATTGAGCCAGAGGAGGTTGTTGAGGCCAATAACCGTATCCGTGAGCTTGAGGCCGATGAACGCCGTGAGGTTACCCGCATACTGATTGCCTTCACTGACGGCATACGTCCACAGATACCATCCATACTGGAATCATACTCTTTCATGGCACAGATAGACTTTATCCGCGCCAAGGCACGCCTTGCCATTGATTTTGACGGCTGCAAGCCCATTCTGGAACGTAAAACCGTGGTTGATTGGGTTCAGGCAATACATCCCCTGCTCAAGCAGTCTCTCGCCAAACATGACAAGACAGTAGTACCGTTGGATATTGACCTTGATTCCAAGAACAGCATACTGCTCATATCCGGCCCCAACGCAGGCGGCAAATCAGTCTGTCTCAAGACTGTCGGTCTGCTCCAGTACATGCTTCAGTGCGGAATTCCTGTTCCCATGCGTAGCAACAGTCATGCCGGCATATTCAAGAGCATATTCATAGACATCGGCGATGAGCAGAGTATTGACGATGACCTGTCAACCTACTCCAGCCACCTGCTCAACATGAAGAACATGATGAAGTTTGCCGATAACCGCAGCCTTATCCTGATTGACGAGTTCGGCAGTGGAACAGAACCCAATATAGGTGGAGCCATAGCGGAGTCCGTGCTGATGCGTTTTAACCGCAACCATGTATTCGGAATAATAACCACACATTATCAGAACCTTAAGCATTACGCTGACAGCAACGAGGGAATCCGTAACGGAGCCATGCTCTATGACCGCCACCTGATGCAGCCGCTATACATACTGCAGATTGGCAATCCAGGCAGTTCGTTTGCCGTGGAGATAGCCCGTAAGATAGGTCTGCCCGAGGATGTGATTGAGGATGCCACACAGATTGTAGGCCGTGACTATGTGAATGCCGACAAGTATCTGCAGGACATAGTGCGTGACAAACGTTACTGGGAGAACAAGCGTCAGAACGTGCATCAGCTTGAAAAACAGCTGGACCAGCAGATTGAACAGCACCGTCAGGAGCTGGAATCGCTTCAGAAAGAGCGCAAATCAATCATACGTGAGGCCAAGGAACGTGCCGACCAGCTTATCCAGGACTCCAACGCTATGATTGAAAACACAATACGCACCATCAAGGAGTCTCAGGCAGACAAGGAACTGACACGTCTGGCCCGTCAGGAGCTGACCGACTTCAAGGATACTCTCGATGACCGCGGCAACAGTGACGAGGAGCTTAAGATACAACGCAAAATGGAGCGCATACGCCAGAGTCAGGAACGTCGTGACCAGCGCAAACGCGACAAAGCCCTACACCCTAAAAAGGTGGAACCCTCACAGACTTCAGAAAAAACAGATAATTCTCAATTAAGCAGTTCCCCAAAACAGTCATTCAAAGTTGGCGATACAGTCCGTCTTGCGGGCCAAACCCAGGTCGGTGAAGTGATTGCTGTAAACAAAAACGACATATCCGTTGCTTTCGGCCAGATAACAACATCGGTAAAGGCCAGCCGCCTGGAGCCCGCCGAACCCGTTAAGGCGCAGGATGTCCGCGCTGCAACATACGTGAGCAAGCAGACCCACGATGACATATACAACCGCAAGCTGGCATTCAAGCCTGATATCGATGTTCGCGGTATGCGTGGTGATGAGGCTATTCAGACCGTAATGCACTTTATTGATGACGCTACACTGATTGGAATGAGCCGAGTGCGTATCCTGCACGGCACGGGAAACGGCATACTGCGCAACCTCATACGCCAGTACCTGCATACTGTTCCTGCAGTCAAGGACTATCACGACGAGCACATACAGTTTGGTGGGCATGGAATCACTGTTGTAGATATAGGATAATGATTAATTGAAAATTGAGAATTGAGAATTGAAAATTAATACGCACCGCATGGCCAATTCTCAATTCTCAATTCAAAATTCTCAATTTATGAAACATATTGGTCCGCACGTATCGGCTTCAGGGGGTGTTTTCAATGCTCCTGTTAATGCTATGGCAGTTGGTGCTTCGGCATTTGCTTTGTTCACAAAGAACCAGCGCCAGTGGTTTAGTCCACCTCTACAACTGACTGAAATAGATAGATTTAAGGCGGAAGTATTAAAGTCAGGAATTGAGGCAAGATATATACTTCCGCACGACAGTTACCTCATAAATCTGGGCAGTCCGGATCCTGAAGGATTGGAGAAATCACGCGCATCATTCCTGGAGGAGATGCAGCGTTGTGAGCAGCTTGGCCTTACCATGCTGAACTTCCATCCCGGCAGCCATCTTAAGCAGATTACCCCCGAGGAGTGCATGGACCGCATTGCAGAGAGCATAAACCTGACTCTAGAAAAGACCAGCGGCGTAACTGCAGTAATAGAAAACACTGCAGGTCAGGGTTCCAACATAGGATTCGCATTCTGGCAGATTAAACGCATTATTGACGGTGTGAATGACAAGAGCCGCGTTGGGGTATGCATAGATACGTGTCACACCTACACCGCCGGCTACGACCTCAAAAACGAATATGAGAGAGTCTGGCAAGAATTCGACAACGAAATAGGCCTCTCCTACCTGCGTGCCATACACCTGAACGACAGCAAAAAGGAACTTGGCTCACGCGTTGACCGCCATGACTCCATAGGCAAAGGTTTCTTAGGCCTCGACTTCTTCAAGAAAATCATGCAAGACCAAAACCTTAACCACATCCCCTTCATCCTGGAAACCCCCGATGAAACCCTCTGGGCCGAAGAAATAAAGCTTCTTCACACCTTGGAATAGAAGTGATAAAGGAAATTCAGGGGTATAGTATCCTGAACTACGGCCCTTCGGGCCTATCCCTCCCATCCCCAATAAGACGCTCTGAAAGGCATGAGTAAACTCCTACCTTCCAGAGCATCTTCTTGAGCACGGGCCCCTCCCTCTGACGCGCCGAGGGTGGCGACGGTTCCTGATACTATACCCCTGAATTTCCTTTATCACTTCTGCTCGTCGGCTTCAAGCTGTCTGATATACTCGGTTGGACTGACGCCGTAGTATTGCTTGAAAGTGGTTGAGAAGTGGGTCTGTGACGAGAATCCCACGCTGTAAGCTATCTGAGATACATTCACTTTCTTCTCCTTGAGCAGCTTCATGGCCTGCTGCATCCTGATGTTCTGCACGAACCTTAAAGCTGAAAAACCTGTCAGTTCCTTGAGCTTCCTATGTAACTGCGTGCGGCTCATTCCCACCTCATCAACCATCTGGGTGATATTGAACTCGCTGTTAGAGATATTCTTGTTGACAATCTCCATGACACGTCTCATGAACAATTCGTCACTTGATTCAAACTGCACAGGCTTAACCTGTTCAGCCTGCTCCTGCTTACCCGAGAATTTACCCTTTACTATCAGACGGTTGTTTATAAGGTTTGCCATCAGTGATTTAAGCTCACTTATGTAGAAAGGCTTAGGCAGATAACTGTCAGCACCGGTATCCAGTCCAAGCATACGGTCCTGGACCTTGTTCTTGCCCGACAGCATTATGATGGGAATATGGCTCACAAGTGAATTGCCTTTGAGAGACTTAACAAGCTGAATTCCATCCATTTCCGGCATCACGACATCTGTTATGATAATATCAGGAATCTGCGATACGGCAAGCTTCAGTCCCTCCTTGCCGTTGCGTGCGGTAATTATCTTATAATTATGCTTCAGATTGTCTGACAGGTAGTTAAGCATGGAATCATCATCGTCCACCAGAAGTACTTTTAAACTTCCTTTGGAAATGTTTGTCTCCTCCGGCTCATCATTATCCATGCTTACCCTGCTTCTATCCAGCTGCGTACGTGCTATATCCCCGGCATCAACCATATCCTCCGGTGCCAGATGGCTGTTGCCAAGAGGAAGACGGAACGAGAACACGCTTCCGTTCTGACCGTCCTGACGGTTCTCAGCCTTTATGGTCCCCTTGTGCATGCTTATAAGCATCTGACTGTAATTCAAGCCAATACCCATGCCCATAGTAACCGATGTCACCTTATTGTCAGCCCTATAGAAACGGTCAAACACCTTCTCTATATCTTCCTTTTCCAGCCCGATGCCGGTGTCAGACACCGATACCTGCACCCAGTTCTTGAGCGGTCCGTCTATATGCTCATCGGTACCAACCTCAACATTCAGCTCTATCGTACCTTCATCGGGGGTATATTTGAATGCATTGGAAAGCAGGTTCATCATGACCTTGTCTATGCTGTCACGGTCTATCCATACGGGCTGTTCCTCCATGGAATGGTTAAAGCGGAAGTTTATGTTGCGCTTTTCGGCCGTCTGCATGTAAAGCTCAAACGGTCCCATAAGGAAATTTATCAGGTCCGTCTCGGCAAAATGCAACTGCATCTGACCT
>Ga0310786_10005122_pt1 | contig 17920 bp, 12 predicted proteins | sample AusTroGonzalo_MG_FD_203881 | JGI IMG/M metagenome (GOLD analysis project Ga0310786, IMG submission 203881) | Bovine rumen microbial communities from tropical cattle in Woodstock, Queensland, Australia - Gonzalo_03 (v2) (version 2) | ecosystem: Host-associated > Mammals > Digestive system >... | reverse complement strand
GCGACCCAGCTCGCCGATGTAGGCGTTCATGTTGAAGTAGAGATAGAGCTCGATGGTCTCGGGTACGTCACTCTGGATGTAAATGGTGGCCTTCTCGGGGTCGATACCACAGGCGAGATATTCGGCCAGGATGGTGCGGGCCGAACGCTGTATGTTTTCGGGCGTGGGGTGCGTGGTCAACGAGTGCCAGTCGGCGATGAAGAAATAGCAGTTGTAGTCTTCCTGCATCTTCACGAAGCTACGCACGGCGCCGTAGTAGTTGCCGAGGTGAAGGTTTCCGGTGGGGCGGATGCCGCTTAATACGATATCTTTCATCAGTTGTCAGTTGTTCAGTTATTCAGTTGTTCAGTTATTCAGTTGTTCAGTTATTCAGTTGTTCAGTTGTCAGTTATTTGGGTGCAAAGATAATAAAAAAGCCCGCTCCGAAGAGCAGGCTTTTGAGGTTTTTTGTGGCAGTGGCTTCCTTCGACAAGCTCAGGAACATCCTTTAAAGCTTGATGTCGTCGCCGTTGGCGTTAAGGAAGTTGTACTGCAGCATGTGGAACTCGGGCATCGACTGCACCTTGAATTTCTTCCTGTATTTCTTCATCCATTTGCGGCGAATCGAGAACAGCCCGTCAATGCAGAGATAGGAATAGATGAAGGGATGCACCTGCAAGGTGAGGTGGTTCTCGTTCTGGTCGACGAGCAGGTACTTGAGATGGTCTTCAATTTCGTCGATGTAGAGGATGGAGGGGCGAATCTTGCCTTCGCCGTCGCAGACGGGGCATTTCTCCTGCACCTGCACCTCCGTCTCGGGACGCACGCGTTGGCGTGTGATCTGGATGAGACCAAACTTCGTCGGGGGAAGGATGGTGTGCTTGGCACGGTCGTTGGCCATGGCCTCTACCAATGCTTCGTACAGCTCTTGGCGGTGTTTGGCCTCGTGCAAGTCGATGAAGTCCACGATGATGATGCCGCCCATGTCTCGCAGACGCAATTGGCGCGCGATCTCCTTGGCAGCATCGAGGTTGACTTGGAGGGCGTTAAGTTCCGGTGAGTTATCCTTGTTGACACGATGGCCGCTATTCACGTCGATGACATGCATGGCCTCGGTGTGCTCGATGACAAGGTAGACACCGTTTTTGATGGTGACGATCTTACCGAAAAAACCTTTGATCTGCTTGGCAACGTTGTAGTAGTCAAAGATAAGTTCTTTGCCTTTGTAAAGTTGCACGATCTCAGCCTTTTGCGGTGCGAAGGTACGGATGTAGTTTTGGATCTCTTCATAGAGTTTCTCGTCGTTCACGTGGATGTTGTTGAACGACTCGTTCAGCAAATCGCGCAGCATGACGCTGGTCTGGTCCATCTCGCTGACCATCCTGCCGTAGCTGGTCATCTTCTTCATCTCGATGATGCACTGTTCCCATTTGGCGATGAGAGCCCTGAGGTCGGCATCGAGTTCGGCCACCTTCTTGCCTTCGGCGACAGTGCGGATGATGACGCCGTAGTTGTTGGGCTTGATGCTTTGGATGAGACGGCGCAGGCGGTTGCGTTCTTCGCCGCTGCGGATTTTCTGTGACACAGAGATGCGGTTGGAGAAGGGGACGAGGACGAGATAACGTCCTGCAAACGAGACCTCCGCCGTGATTCTCGGGCCTTTGGTGTGAATCGGCTCCTTGGCGATTTGCACCGGAATCAGGTCGCCGACGTTGAGGATGTCGGTGATTTTGCCGTTTTTCGGCAGGTCGGGCTCAAGTTTGAACTTGTCCATGGGGATGTCTTCGCCGGCCAGGAGTTGCTTCTTGTACTTGAGCATCGAATGGGCCTGCAAGCCCAAATCGAGATAGTGCAGGAAGGCCTCCTTGGGATAGCCGACGTCGACGAAGGCCGCGTTGAGGCCCGGCAGCAGTTTCTTGACTCTGCCTAAGTAGACGTCTCCGACCGCAAACTGGTTGTTGGTCTTCTCTCTGTGAAGTTCGACAAGCGTGTTGTCCTCCAATAAAGCAATGTCAACCTCCGAAGCGTGCGAGTTGATGACCAAGTCGCGCACTACCGTCTTTGCAGCCACTACAACCTCTTGTTGTTGTTCTTCAGACATAGTGTTGTTACTTTGGGGTTAACGTTTTGATTGATAAAACAATAACACAACAATGGTCTGAGCCAATGCTGTGTTATTGTCGTGTTTAGGCTCAAGAAGAGCTTATTTCTTCTTGTGTCTGTCCTTTCTCAAGCGTTTTTTGCGCTTGTGAGTCGACATCTTGTGTCTCTTGTGTTTCTTACCGTTTGGCATAATATTGCAATTTTAGGTGTTTATCTTATTTGACAGCGTTCATAAAGGTCTTTGCAGGCTTGAAGGCCGGAATCTTGTGAGCCGGGATGGTGATGGCGATATTCTTGCCGATGTTACGGCCAGTCTTTTCAGCTCTCGTCTTGATGATGAAGCTGCCGAAGCCTCTCAGATATACATTCTCGCCCTTGGCCATGGAGCTCTTCACAACTTCCATAAAGTTTTCAACAACATTCTGGACAGCACCTTTCTCAATGCCGGTCTTGCTTGCGATTTCAGCAACGATTTCTGCTTTTGTCATTTTTTCTCTTATTTAATGGTTAATTATAATGTTTGTTGTAAATTTGCGGCAAAGGTACGAACATTTTCAATACGGAGCGCCTATTAATGCAAAATTTTTCTTCTAATGAGTTATAAATAAAGGTTTTCGGCCTTCGCAAACGCCATTTTTCGATGAAAAATATACAAGACACCTTAATTAATTGGTACGAAGAAAACCACCGCGACCTGCCTTGGCGCCACCAGCCCACGCCCTATCAGGTGTGGCTCTCGGAGGTCATCCTGCAACAGACACGGGTCAACCAAGGCATGGACTACTACCTGCGTTTCATCGAGCGCTGGCCCACGGTGACCGACCTCGCCCAGGCCTCCGAGGAAGAGGTGCTGAAACAATGGCAAGGCCTCGGCTACTACTCGCGCGCCCGCAACCTCCACAAATGCGCAAGACAGGTCGTGGAACAGCACAACGGCCAGTTCCCCGCTGACTACGAGCAACTTAAGAAACTTCAAGGCATAGGTGGCTACACCGCCGCCGCCATAGCCTCCATCGCCTTCGGCCTGCCCCATGCCGTGGTCGACGGCAACGTGTACCGCGTGTTGTCACGCCTCTACGACATCGACACACCTATTAATATTAATGAAGGCCAAAACCTCTTCGCCCGCCTCGCCGACGAGCTTCTCAACCGCAAGCAACCCGGCCTCCACAACCAAGCCATGATGGAGTTCGGCGCCTTGCACTGCACACCTAAAAACCCCAACTGCCTGCATTGTCCCCTGCAAGCGCAATGCCTCGCCTTCGCCCACCAAACCGTGATGCTTCGTCCCGTGAAATTGCCTAAGGTGAAAGTCACGACACGATATTTCAACTATTTGGTTATCAGATATAAAGACAACATTTATCTCCATAAGCGAAGCGGCAACGACATCTGGCGCAACCTCTACGACTTCCCCTGCGTCGAGAGCGAGAAGCCCCTTTCGGTGGACGAAGTCCTCGCCACAGAGCAGTTCAAAGAACTCATCGAAGGCAAGCCTTTCACCGTCGTCAAGGTCTCGCCTGTCTTCACGCACAAGCTCACACATCGCACCATCCTCGCCCAGTTCATCGAACTAAAACTTGAAAAAAAATTGTTGCAGTTTGAAACAAAAGATTTATTTTTGACCCGTGAAACGGAATTGGGCAGTTTTCCCATCCCTCGCTTAATCGACTTATACTTAACCACTTAAACACGCTAACACTATGGCAAGCTTAAACAAAGTCATCCTCATTGGCCGTCTCGGCAAGGACCCTGAAATCACCACCTTCGAAAACGGAAGCAAGAAAATATCGGCCACCATGGCCACCTCGGAGCGTTATCGCGACCGCGACAACAACTGGGTGGAGCAGACCGATTGGCACAACATTGTGGTGTGGGGCAACCTGGCCAACGACATCGCCGATGGCCGCCGCAACTACACCAAAGGCGACCTGATGTATGTGGAAGGCAAGCTGCGCACCCGTCAATACACCGACCAACAAGGCATCGTGCGTTATGTTACCGAAGTCCATGCCGACAAGATGATGCAGATGGCACCCGCCCGTCCCGCCACACAGTCGTCCTATGGTCAGCCTTACGCTCCCGCACCGGAGCCGACGCCGGGCTATGTGCCGCCTACGAACGCTCCCGACGAAGGTAACGACCTGCCTTTCTAACGGAATCATGCGCCATGTCAGAATAAATTCGTATTTTTGCCGCGTTAACCTCAGTGCGGACCCTGATCCGCACCACAAAACTAACCGCTTTGGAAACACCCGACCCTGACCCTCTCATAGGACTGATTACCGTTCTTCAATGCGGACCTGATCCGCATAACTTTTTCACTGGATTTAACGTTAACGCCATCATAGGATTGGCCGTATTATGCCTGCTCCTCATCGCCTCGGCCCTGATATCGAGCAGCGAGACGGCGTTTTTCTCCCTGCAGCCTGCCGACATCGATGATTTGGAGTCGCGCACCGACACGAAGAGCAAACTCGTGCTCGACTTGCGTGAGAAACCCAAGACCCTACTGGCTACCATCCTGATAGGCAACAACTTCGTCAACGTGACCATCACCTTGCTGTCGACCTACATCATGGCGCAGCTTTTCGACATGCAACACCACCCCTGGGCGGCCTTCATCCTCGAAGTGGTCATCGTCACCTCGTTAATACTGATAGCCGGCGAAATCACACCAAAGATCTACGCCAGCAAACGTCCCGTCAAGGTGGCACGCTTCATGGCAAAGCCGCTGCGTTTCCTCATCGGCTTCTTCAAGCCCTTGAGCAAGCCGCTGGTCAACTCCACCTCGTTCATGGACAAACACTTGGAGAAGAAAAAAGGCGAGATTTCGATGGAAGACCTCTCCACCGCCGTGGAGATCGCCACTGAGCAGTCGACACCGCCTGAGGAGAAGCAGATGCTCATGGGCATCGCCTCGTTCAGCGAGAAGGAAGTGAGCAACGTGATGATACCGCGCGTCGACATCATCGGCGTCGACAAAGGCATGGACTTCACCGAGATGCTGGCCATCGTCATCAAGAGCGGGTTTTCGAGGATCCCCGTCTACGACGAGACCCTCGACAAGGTGGAAGGCATACTCTACGTGAAAGACCTCCTGCCCTACCTCGACGCCCAGTCGTACGAGTGGCAGAAACTCATCCGTCCCGCCTTCTTCGTGCCCGAAAACCGTAAGATCAACGACCTGTTCCAGGACTTCCGCGAGAAGAAGATCCATATCGCCATCGTCGTCGACGAATACGGCGGCACCTCAGGCCTTATCACCATGGAAGACGTGATTGAGGAGATTGTGGGCGAAATCAACGACGAGTTTGACGAAGCCACCGTGGAAGAGCACTACAAGAAACTCGACGACGGCAGCTACCTCTTCAAGGCGCAGACCAGCATCGTCGACTTCTGCAAGGTGTTCGACGTCGACGAAGACTACTTCGAGCCCATGCAAGGCGAAGCCGACACCCTCGCCGGCCTCATCCTCGAAATCGAAGGACGCATCCCCGAGATAGGGTTCAAATTCAACTTCGAGAAATTCCACATGGAGATTACCGACGCCGACAGCAAACGTATTAAGGAAGTAAAAGTCGTATTCGATGAAGAATAATGCTTCGACAAGCTCAGCAACCTAAGGTCCCTGAGCCTGTCGAAGGGCCGACAAATTGAACAGATATGAAAATCAACAAATTAATAATCCCGTTGATGGCTTTGGTTTTGGTCTTCGTCGCCATTTCGTGCGACCGCGACTCCAACTACCTGCCCAAGCCGCGCGGCTATTTCCGCATCGACTTGCCCGAGAAGGCCTACACCAAGATCGACACCATCGAGCGTTACAGCTTCGAGTGCCCCGACTACGCCTACATCACCCCCGACCCCTACTCGACCGACGAGAAGAACTGGGTCAACATCGAGATGCCGACATTCAAAGGATCCATCCACCTGACGCACAAGCCCGTGAATGGCAATTTAGGCGAGTACCTGGAAGACGTCCACACCATGGTCGTCAAGCACCTGCAGAAGGCCAACGGCATGCGCGACAGCCTGATTGTCAACGATGAACACCGCGTCTACGGCATGTTCATCGAGATGGATGGCAAGGGTGTGGCCACCCCGATGCAGTTCTACCTCACCGACAGCACGAAGAACTTCGTCCGCGGCGCCCTATACTTCAACTTCAAGCCCGACAACGACTCGATGCAGCCCGTCATCAACTTCATCCGCGAGGACATCGACCACATGATCGAGACCTTCGAGTGGAAATAATTTGAGGATTTTTCCCTACTTTTAAACAAAAAACCGTATTTTCGCGGCGCGAAAAACCTTTTGCGCCGATGTAAACACAGTATTCACTTTTAAAAGAAAGGGGGAAAGGCCTATGATTAACAGCCTGAAAATCGGGAACTTGACCTGGCGTCATCTCAACAACCCAACGGAAGAAGACTTCGAATTCCTGAAAGACCGATTTCATTTCCACCCTTTGGACATCGAAGACTGTAAGTCGGTCAACCAACGCCCAAAAATCGACATCTACGACGATTATTACTTCCTCATCCTGCATTTCCCGAACTTCGACCGTCAGAACAAGTTCGTGAAAATCAAGGAGGTGAAGATCTTCTGGGGCAAGGACTACATCATCTCCATCGAGAAGAACCCCTGGGGCGTGTCGCAGCTCTTCGAGGAATACGAGGAACGCATCCAAAACGGCGAAGAGATGAACCTCCGCAACTCCGACATCCTCCTCTACCGCATCCTCGAGAAGCTGATGACCGAGTCGGTGTACCTGCTGCGCAAGGTCGGCCTCGACGTCGAACTCATCAACCGCGAGCTGCTGCAAGAGAAACAGGTGAAGATCATCGAACGCATCAGCGTGACGCGCAAAAACCTCATCCTCATCAACACCATCTTCAAGCCGCAACTCAGGCTCTTCCACCTCTTCGAGACAGGTAAGGTGACCGGCTTCACCGACGACGTGGAATATATGGAAGACTACTGGGGCAACATCCTCGACTACCTGCAGAAGGTATGGGACATGACCGAGGACTACGAGGAATTGATCGAGGGCCTCTCCATGACCTTCGACTCGATGCAGACCAACAAGACCAACGAGACGATGAAGATCCTGACCCTTGTGTCGACCATCATCCTGCCTCTGACCTTCATCACCGGCCTCTACGGCATGAACGTCACGCTACCCTTGGCAGGTTATGAATGGGCCTTCTGGGCCATCATGGGGTTCATGGCCTTGGTCGCCACGGGGTTCTATATCTATTTCAGACACAAAAAGATGATGTAGGGACACACCGCGTGTGTCCGCATCACACCGCGTGTGTCCGCATCACACCGCGTGTGTCCGCATCACACCGCGTGTGTCCGCAAAAACGCAAACGGTTGTTTTGCGGACGCACGGCCGTGCGTCCCTACAATCATCATTTTACAATTAATTTTTCGTATTTAACAACCGCCCCATTCCGTAGGACCTTGACGATATAGCACCCTTGTGCCAAATCATCAGGCAACGTCATGACACAGTCATCGCCAATAGCACAATTGGCCTTCAATACCGTGCGACCACACAGGTCGCAGAGCACCACGCCATCGATGGCGTTGCCGCTCACACGGAGCGTCTGTCCATGCTCGACGGGGTTGGGAAAGATTGCCACCGATTCTTGCGTATCCTCCACGGTGTTCCATGTCGGATCCCAAATCATACGGGCATATTCCGGGTGGTCGACGAAGGGGTTGCGGTTATGCTGGTATTGGCTGTAGATGGCGTTGTTGCGGTTGATTTCCTTCTGGCTGACGGGGTCTTGTTCGTTCCAGCGCATGAGCATCTGTATGGCCCAGGACTTGATCTCGCTCTTGGTAGTCATGTCGCTGGTGCTCCAACTGGCGTCCTCGGTGTAGTAGCGCACGCTCATATACATGAGGGCACGGGCGAAGTCGCCCTTGTATTCGTCGATAGGCTCAAACACCGTCCCCGTGAAGCCCGGGGTCTTGCAGGTTCCCAGTTTCGATCCGTTTTGCGAAGTCCACGAGGCCGAACGCACCTCGCCGAAAGCGTTGTTGCCGCGCTTGTTGTTGACGAAGCCGTCAGTGGGGAAAAGATGGTGCAGGTCCGTCTTGGCAGTGGCGTCGGTGCCAAACCAGCTCTGCGGCCACGAGTGCTCGCGGTTATAGCAGTCGCCTTCGCTGTCATACGAGCCGCAGTTGTCCTGGCCTAGGTAATAGGTGTATGGCGGCGTGCCTCCCGGACGGTCGGAGTACATGTCCCACACCACGCCGTTGCCTTTGTTGTCGGTGCTCCAGAAGGCATCCATAGTGGCCGAATACGAGATGGAGGTATGGCCCTTGATGATGTTGTGGAGCGCCGCCTTCAAGGCGTTGCCGCTCAAGCCGTTGGCAGAGTTATAGTAATTGGAAGGTGCCTGCGCCGTAGCAAACAGCGCAAAGGACAAAGCCACTACGAAAGAAAACAACTTTTTCATCACCTAAAATTATCAATTGTCAATTGTCAATTATCAATTATCAATTTTCAATTCTAAATTAAATCCGTAAACAAATACAATATCGCAATCACCACCATGAACACCGCGGCGGCAAACTCGACAAAGCTCACCTTCTTGAGGATGCCCGGGGCGAAGTCGATGCGTACGGTGAAGAAAGCCCACAAAAAGCCTGCCACGGTGACCGCCACGAAAAACCATTTGCCGAAGGGCATATAGAACTCGCTCACCAGCCCATAGAGGAAAGTGTTGACGGAAGCGATGGTGGTCAGCAACGCGATGTCCCTGTCGGAACTGACGGTGTACATCATCTTGCCTTTCAGGATGCGGATGGAGTCGACAAAGAGCTTCACCGCCACCACGAGCATCATGGCAAACACCATATACTCAGCGATATAGGTGAAGAGATGCGCCATCAGGCGGCTCAAGCCGCTTCCCCAAAGGGCCATGACGCCTTGGCTGAGGCCGAAGGTTAAGGGGATCCAAATCTTCTGCAAAGGCTTGTCGTCGGCCCGCACCAAGCCCACCGAACGTGGCACCACGCTAGAGGTCAGGCAGAGGACGAATAGGATACCGATAACTATAAATGATGCTGACATATCAAGGGCAAAATTACATAAAAATTCCGGACTCACATGATTACCAATACAAAAATGCCGCAGCCCACCGCCTAGGAGATTGCGGGTCAAGCCCGCAATGACGGCTAGAAAAAAGCATAGTCCACTGAGAACGGGAACGCCTAAACCCAACTGGGCTGGGCGCGCGGGCCCGGCCGACATGCGGGGCAGCGCCTGCAAGAGACGGCTAAGGGCTTGACCCTCACGGAGCGGCGCTTGTCGTTTGAATTTCAAAATTGTAGAGACGGTGCATGCACCGTCTCTACAATTTTGAAATTGAATCATCCCAGTCTCTTAAACTGGCAAGTGAAATGCCTCATCAGCTCGGCTTCCCAGGTGATTTCGAGGCCGCGCTTGATGCTGTCGCGACGGTCATACACATTCTTCAGGGCCGCGGCAATCACGTCCATGTGGTTGTTGGTGTAGACACGGCGCGGGATACAGAGGCGCACGAAGTCGTTGCCGCCGAAGCGGTTCTCACGGGTGACCGGGTCACGGTCGGCCAGCACATAACCGATCTCGCAGGCACGGATGCCGGCTTCGAGATACAGCTCGCAGGTCAGCGTCTGGGCGGGGAACTCCTCCTTGGGAATGTTGGTCAGCACCTTGTCGGCGTCGACGAAGATGGCGTGGCCACCGGCGGGACGCTGATAAGGGATGCCGTATTCATCCAGTTTGGCGGCGAGGTAATGCACCTGCTTGATGCGGGTCTCGACCATCTCGAACTCGATGTTCTCCTTCAGGCCGACGGCCAGGGCGTCCATGTCGCGGCCGTTCATGCCGCCGTAGGTGAGGAAGCCCTCGAAGGGGATGCAGAACAGCTTGGCACCTTCGTACCAGTCTTTCTTGTTGGTGGCGATGAAGCCGCCCATGTTGACGAGGGCGTCCTTTTTGGCGCTCATCGTCATGCTGTCGGCGTAGCTGAACATCTCCTTACAGATTTCCTTCAAGGTCTTGTTCTCGTAGCCCTTCTCGCGGGTCTTGATGAAGTAGGCGTTCTCGATGAAACGGGCGCTATCGATGTTGACCGGCACGCCGTATTTATGGCACAGGGCGCAGGTCTCGCGGATGTTCTCCATGCTCACGGGCTGACCACCGACGGTGTTGTTGGTGACGGTGAGGACGAAGAACGGCACGTTGCCTTGGTTCTCTTTCAGCACCTTCTCGAGCTTCTCGAGGCTGACGTTGCCCTTGAACGGCACTTCGAGTTGGGTGTCATAGGCCTCGGGCACGGTGACGTCGATGGCGAAGGCCTTACGGCTCTCGATGTGACCTTTGGTGGTGTCGAAGTGGGCGTTGCCCGGGATAATCTGGCCAGGCTTCACGAGGTAGGAGAACAGCACGTTCTCGGCGGCGCGGCCCTGGTGGGTGGGGATGACGTACTCGAAGCCGGTGATCTCGGTGATGGTGTCCTTCATGTGGTAGAAGGAGCGGGCGCCGCCGTAGCTCTCGTCGCCCATCATCATCGCGCTCCACTGGCGGTCGCTCATGGCGCCGGTGCCGCTGTCGGTGAGCAGGTCGATGTAGACATAGTCGGATTTCAGCATGAAGATGTTGTTGTGGGCCTCTTCGAGCCACTTTTCGCGTTGTTCGCGGGTGGATTTGCGGATGGGTTCAACCATCTTGATTTTCCACGCTTCTGCAAATGGTAATTCCATGATTTTATTAGGTATAAATTTATTGTCAAAAACGCTTCAAAGGTAGGGAATATTTTAATACGGCAAGCGGTTTGGGGAGAAAAATCTGAAATTTGAGTTGGCAGTTGTTCAGTTTGCAGTTACCAGTTTGCAGTTGGGAGTTGAAAGCCATAGGAGCTGGATAAATTTTTCATATTCCTCTTTCTTTATTTTTATTTATTTAGTAATAATTGTATTTTGTACTATTTTGTACTTTTGCACGATTAATGTAATGTATATAATACCCACCCATATACCCTCGCCGAACCCCAATGTAACACTCAAAAAAGAAAGGAAAAACCATGAGCGAAGCGACACTGACAAGCCTACTTGAATACCTCTACGGAGCCCTCACGCCGAGCAACCAACGCTGGCTGGCGGCGCATCTGATTGAGCACGCCGAAATAAAAGAAAAGGAAGACCTGAAGCCATACACCATTGAGGAACTGCACGAAAGGATTGCCCAATCGGAGCGTGACTTTGCCGAAGGGCGCTATTTCACCGATGAAGAAGTCTTTGCCGACCTTGATGAGTATGAAAAGCAAGAAGAACTTCAATACGATAGAGCTGTATGATGAAGGTAAGATGGAGTCCTGATGCAAGAGAGAGGATGGATAAGACCGCCGATTTCATCCAAGAGCAGTTTGGTTTGAAGTCAAAAATGCGGTTCAAGAAAGAGGTGAGACGCGTGAACGACCTTTTGAAAGCCAATCCTTATTTAGGACCCGTTGAGCCCTTGTTAGAAGACCTTCCATCTGAATACCATAGTATCGTTGTGAACAACCTGAATAAGATGGTTTATTATATAAAAGACGACATCATTCATATCGCGGACTTCTAGGATACCCGCCGCGAACCCAAAGAACAAGCCCAACAAACAAAAGACAACCTCGAATCCTGAAATCTTGAAATGCGAAGCGTTCGACGAAGTCAAATCCTGAAATTTTGAAATCTTTAAATTTTAAATCTTGAATTTTAAATCAAAAAACGCCCTCAGCATAGTTGCAGCCCGGCTGATTGCTGATTGCTGCCCGCTGACAGCCAATACATCCAATATTTTCCTCGTTTTTCACAAATTAATGCCTACATATCAATTTAATTTGTACTTTTGCAAACTTTTTTGACCTCCATTTTTGGAGATGTTAAAATATTGAAAATTAAATAAATATAAGTAATAAAACATTAACAAAACTAACAAAATGAAAAGAAAATCTTTACTATTGTTGCTTTTGCTCGCCCTCGGAGCGCCGTGGGCGGCATGGGCGCAACAATCCCTTCCTTATTCGGAAGGCTTTGAAAGCTATTCTTCTGGACTGCCGACGGACTGGACAATAGTTGGTTCTGGTACCGTTACGGTACAAACATCCAATCCAAATCAAGGTTCCAGGAGTTTGAAAATTCAAGGGAAAACTTATAGTGGTGGTGACTATATCAGTGTGGTTGCGTTGCCTCATTTTAAATCTGGTGAAACCACGGTGGAAACCAACACCCTTGAGGTTTCTTTTTCCGTTAGGCCCGATGGCACCTATTCGTCTTGTAGAAACTTCGATTTCGGTTATGTGACATCGCTTACTGATGCTTCCACATTCCATGCTCTTGAAACATACAATTATTCGCAATTCAATAATGCATATCTCCCAAAAGGACCGATAAGTATGGCATCGGCGCCTAATGGAGCCTACATTGCTTTCCGTTGTCGTGTGTATAGTACCACGTGGTATTGGTTCGTTGACGACATATATGTGGAGATGTCTCTCTCTTGTTCCAAGCCCACTAATGTGCAAGCCAACAACATCACGCACAATGAGTCCACCATCACTTGGAACAGTGATGAAACAGCTTGGCAGATTGTGTGGAGCACCAACGAAAACTTCGACCCAGATGCGGCCACACCGACCAATGTTTCTGCCACATCATACACGATTACAGGGCTGTCTCCTTTGACGGACTATTACGTGTATGTACGCAGCAATTGCACCGCAACCAATGAAGGTTACGGTAATTGGAGCCAAAAATACCATTTTAAGACTGCTGCAGTGGCCACTGTGGTTGGCGACAGTTGGAACGATGATTTTGAAGGCACTTCTTGTGGCTGGGAACTCATCAACGGCACCATAACTGAGGCCAGCTGGGCATGGGGCACTGCTGTCAACAACGGCGGCACCCACTCCATTTACATCTCAAAAGACGGTGGCAACACCAACTCCTACACTAACAGTACTTATGCAAAAGTATATGCCACCAAATTGCTCACTTTCGCCGATGGCAAGTATATTTTCTCCTTCGATTGGAAATGCAAGGGTGAGACCACTAGCTATGACTATTTAAGTGTTGGCCTTCTTCCTGCTTCTTCACAACTGACCGCTGATAATAATAGTTCCAGTAATTTTCCAACAGGTTGGGTTGCATTACATGATGCCAATTATTTAAATGGAGTAACGACATGGCAAACTTCTTCTCCTAAGACTGTTCAAGTTACAGCAGGAAACTACTATTTGGTACTCAGATGGCGTCAAGATAGTGGGACAGCCTACCAACCTCCTGCGGCTGTCGACAATGTGAGCATCACGCGCGTGGGTTGTTCGTATGACGTGACCGGCTTGGCCGTAGCCGCCACACCTGCTGTGACGGCCACCACTGCCACCGTGAATTGGACTGGTGGAGGAGCCTCGCAATGGCAGGTGGCCTACAGCACCGACAGCAACTTTTCAAACGCTACTACGACGATTGTCAACGCCGCCACTTACAATATGACGGGTTTGTCAGCCAATACCACCTATTATGTACGCGTGCGATCCTACTGCGGCGGCAGCGACTATGGCGAATGGAGTTCGACAATTAATTTCACTACCAACTGTGGCGCCATCACCGTGCTCCCATGGAGTGAAAGCTTTGAAGGCTTTACTAACAACACGGTTCCGCTTTGCTGGGACAACACTGCATCGACTTCTTCCACAGCCAGTGGCTCCAATTCATATTATGTCTGGGGTGTATATTCATCCAACAATAACAAGATGCTGCGCTTGTACAATAGTTCGACATATAGTGGTACCGCACTCATTAATACACCGACAATTACTCTGCCATCAACTGGAATATACCAATTCTCTTTCGACTATTCTCACCTTGCAAACTGTGGCGCGTTTAAAGTAAGGATCTCGGAAGATGGCGGAACAACCTTTGTCGATTTAGCGTCGTATACTTCCACTGGCTCCAACAACACCACATCACCTGGTACGTTTACTGAAGCCGAACCCATCCCTTTGGCAAACTATGTAGGAAAGTCGGTTATTTTGCAATTCTTTGCCAATGCCAACTATATCAGTGGCGCTATATTTGTTGACAATGTCAGTATCGATGAGGCTCCTGCCTGCATAAGGCCCTCCTCGCTTGAATGCACTACCACTACCGCCACCACTGCCACTATCAGATGGACCAATGGCGCACCTACTCAAACCGCTTGGCAGATTGCCTATTCCACCAATGCGTCCTTCGACCCCAGTACGGTGACTCCCGTCAGCGTAAACAGCAACCCTGGTACCATCACTGGTTTGAGTGCATCCACTACCTATTACGCCTACGTGCGTGCCAATTGCGGCGTTGACGGCTACAGTGATTGGAATTCGACTGCTTGTGAGTTTAACACTGCCTGTGGCGTGATTTCCTCCTTGCCCTACACTTATGGCTTCGAGACCGCACTCCAATTTACGTGCTGGACACCGGTGTCTGGCACCATAACAAGACTATCTGGTACAACACACGGAGGATCTTACCGCCTTGATTTCCGTGGCACTAGCTCCAATATGATTGCCTTGCCGGAATTTGAAGTAGCTATCAATACTCTATGTATAGAGTTTTGGACTCGTCCTGAGAATAGCTCATACAATACTATGTACAGTGGCAAATTTGCTGTGGGTTATATGACTAATGTAACGGATGCTAGCACTTTTGTCCCCGTTGAGACTTATAGTGCCACAAGCTGGGCTTCATCACCAGCCTACGAAAAAAAGACCGTTTACTTTAACGTTGATGGCATTCCCGTCGGTGCCCACATCGCAATGCGTCAATACGATTGCAGCGACAATTATTATTGGTATGTCGATGATGTGGAAGTCTCGTTGGCTCCCACATGCTTCCCTGTCGGCACCTTGAGTGCTGCCACAGACATTACTGCATTCACGGCCAAACTTAGCTGGGCTTTGGTTGATAACACGCAGTCGGCTTGGCAGGTGGCTTACAAGACCAATGAGGATGCTGATTTTACCTATACGACTGCCAGCACTCATGAGAACTTCCTCTTGCAAGGTTTGTCATCCGAAACGACCTATACCGTGAAGGTGCGCGCTAGCTGTGGCGGAAACGACTACGGCGAATGGAGCAACGAAGTGAACTTTACTACACTTGAAGCTTGCATCCCTGCCACCAACCTGAGCGCAACGGACGTTACCTCGTCATCTGCCACCCTCAGTTGGGAAGGCGACCAACAAAGCTATAATGTGCGGTACCGTGCCATCACCTATAACAATTTCAATGAGACAACTGAGGATTTTTCGGGATGTAATGCATATAATCATTCGTCTGATGGCGAATTGCCAACAGGTTGGATGAGTTATGGCGGAGAATCCAAACCCCATGTGTCAAACAATAGTACCTTAGGTGATGCTTGGGACATTGCAGGTTTTGCTGGAGGAGCATCTAGCACCAATAATTTCCTCTATATGGGTGCTTCCTCATCATCGAGTGCTGCTTACGCTATCCTTCCACAAACGAGCAACCTATATTCAGTATCGTTCAACTATGCCTATGAAAATGCTTCGAACGGGACACTGACAATGGGCTATTGTACGTCCAACACAAGTGGTTCGACGTTTGTTGCTTTTAATGATGGTATCATTAGTGCCACTGTAACCAGCACTCCTTTTACAGTATCTGCAGAGGATATTGCTCTCATCAATGCTAACAATGGACACCTTGCTTTCAGATGGGTTCAGACCAATGCGACTTCAGTCTATGCTGTAGGCATTGACGACCTCACCATTGTTACCGGTACACCTACCTACGGTGAATGGGTGAACAGGAACAATGTCACCAGCCCGCTGGCTCTTACCGGTCTGGAAGGAGGTACCAATTATGAATGGCAAGTGCAAGGCCTCAACTGCGATGGCAATGGTGCCACCACCGAGTGGAGCACAAACTACTTCGTTACACCAAGCACCATCACTGTCACAGCCAACCCGACAGCGGGCGGCAGCGTTAGCGGCGGCGGCACTTTCCAACAAGGACAATCCTGCACTGTTACCGCAACAGCCAACGAAGGCTATGTCTTCTCCAACTGGACGGAGAACAATAGCGTAGTGTCGACCAACGCCAGCTATACCTTCACGGTGAACGGCAACCGCACCTTGGTGGCCAACTTCACGTTGAATACTTACACCATCACCGTCACGGCCAACCCGAGCACAGGCGGCAACGTCACAGGCGGCGGCACCTACAACCATGGCGCCACGGCAACACTGACGGCCACGGCCAACACGGGTTATACCTTCACAGGCTGGAGTGACGGCAACACGAGCAATTCGCGCGAAATTACCGTCACAAGCGCAGGGACCTACACGGCCAACTTCACGTTGAACGCCCCCTCGGATTTGCAAGTCACCAACATCACCAGCACCACCGCCACGGCATCGTGGACGGGCAGTGCCAGCAACTATAAGTATAGCATCGATGGCAGCAACTGGACGACCACCAGCAGCACCTCGGTGGACCTCACGGGTCTCACGTCTGGCACCAGCTACACCTTCCAAGTGAAAGCTGTTGATGGGACGTGCGAGAGCAGCGCCGTTTCTACGTCATTCACCACGCTGCAGCAATACACCGTTAACGCATCGGCCAGCCCGAATGGTTATGGCACCGTGAGTGGCAACGGCACCTACGATGCTGGCAGCAATGTCACCCTTGTGGCCTCGCCCGGCAGCAACTACCGCTTCGTCAACTGGACCGAGAACGACGAAGAGGTGTCGACCAGCACCAGCTACACCATTAATAATATACAAGCCAACCATACCTTGGTAGCCAACTTCGAGCCGAACTCGCACTCCATCACCGTGCAAGCCAACCCGGCAGCAGGCGGCACCGTCACAGGTGGCGGCACCTATAACCATAACGCATCGGTCACCCTGACGGCCACGGCAGCCACAGGCTACACCTTCACCAACTGGACGAAGAACAGTTCGGTGGTGTCGACCAACGCCAGCTATGGAATCACCGTCACCGAAGCGGCAACGTATGTGGCCAACTTCAACCACGACAGCTACAACATCACCTATACTAACGACGGCAACGGCTCGTGCAGCGGTGTCACTACGGCCTACTACGGCGACAACGTCACCGTGACGGTCACGCCTAACGCAGGCTACGAGTTGAACACGTTGACCTACAACGACGGCACCAGCCACACCATCACCGTTACCAACAACCAAGGCAGCTTCACGATGCCTGTGCATGCCGTCACGGTGCACGCCACGTTCAACAAGATCGACTACACCATCACCTACTCGCCTGCCCAGAGCGAGAGCGAACAGAACCACGGATGCTACATCTCTGGCCTCACCACCGCTCAAATCGGCGACAACATCACGGTGACCATCAACGAAGGCACCGGCTACCACCTGACTTCGCTGACCTACAATGGCACGGCCATCACTGCCGATGCCAACGACGAATACAAGTTCACGATGCCTGCCGGCAACGTCAGCGTCGAGGCCGAGTTCGCCATCAACCAATACACCATCACCGTAGCAAGCGCAGGCAACGGCACCGTCACCGGCGGCGGCACCTACACCCACAGCCAGTCGGTCACCGTCACGGCCACGGCCAACACGGGCTATACCTTCATCAACTGGACGAGAGGCAACGACGGCAATGAAATGTCGGCTAGCACCACCTACACCTTCACCGCTGTCGAAAGCATCGACTTGGTGGCCCACTTCGACTTCCAGCCGCCTCAAGTCACCACCGATGCCGTGGCAGTGGCTAACATCTCCAACAC
>Ga0310786_10005121_pt1 | contig 17923 bp, 17 predicted proteins | sample AusTroGonzalo_MG_FD_203881 | JGI IMG/M metagenome (GOLD analysis project Ga0310786, IMG submission 203881) | Bovine rumen microbial communities from tropical cattle in Woodstock, Queensland, Australia - Gonzalo_03 (v2) (version 2) | ecosystem: Host-associated > Mammals > Digestive system >... | reverse complement strand
CATAGTTGCGGCGAGTAACGCAGGTAACGACATCAAACGTAAAGTCCTTGGTCGCTACCAACATGTCGAGGGCCTGACTCACCATCTGGAAACTACTGTCATTGCCACGCATCCAGTTATGGTCCTCTTCCAAACCATCAAGACTGATGGTCATCGAATGCATACCGGCTTTCAACAGACCGCGATAGCGTTCGGGAGTCAGGTGCAGGGCGTTGGTCACCATCCCCCAAGGAAATCCCTTGTCATAGATGGCCCGTCCGCAATCCTCAAGGTCACGACGCATCAGAGGCTCGCCACCGCTGATGATAACAAAGACCTTGTGAGGGTCATACTTAGCAGCCACACTATCGAGTACACGCAAAAACACCTCCAGCGGCATGTCGTGCTGCTCGGATTGCATCTTACAGTCGCTACCACAATGGCGACACTTCAAGTCGCAGCGCAGCGTACACTCCCAGAACAGTTGTTTCAGCGGATGCTCCCTACGCACCATCAGTTCCTGTTGGCGCCAGATTTCGAGGGCGAGCTTTTTCCTGAGTGTCAGGGGCGTCGGCTTCATCCTACTTCTTCTTCAGTTTAATATCCTTGGTGATTTCAAAGGTTCCTTCGTACCTGCTGCCACCTTTCTTCGTCTGAACGGCCTTCTCGAAGTCCACATCCAGCGTGTCGTTCTGGAAGTCACCGCCATTGGCCTCGCCGTCAATGTCTTCGACAATCAGTTTCATAGCAGGATACTCCGTCCCCTTGTATTGCATTTTATAAAGTCCTTCGGCATCAGTCTGAACAGAGTCAACGCCTTCCACATAGACGGAGTCTGAAGTCCTGTAAAACCGTTTCAGCGACGTCTTGACACCCTCAACAGGTGTACCATCCTCATCGGTTACGAGACCTTTAAAAACATAATCGGGATATGGAGGGGTACCATACGCTACCGGACCATCCTCAACAGAGCAACCATAGCCCAACAGCGAGAGCAGGCTCGCCAACATGGCATTATACCAGCGGTGGAATCTTATTATCATACTTGTTTATGTTGATTTCTTTCTTACTATAACGCAGAACAGGCGGCATCCTTGCATTCCAGCGTGTTAATTAACTTTAATCTGTACCAAATGGTCTGTATCACGCCACGCAGGGCAAGATAGACAATCTGCGCCAGCCACAAACCATCATTGCCTATAGCGTCCTTGGCCAGCAAATAGACCACAGCAAACGACAGCGTGGCCCAGAACGTTGCCACCAGCATACCGCGGCTGGCAGTGATTCCCACGAAGACACCATCCCAAATGAACGCAGCAGCCCCAGCTACAGGAACAATCCATACCCACCAGATGTACTCTCGCGCAACATCGCGTACTGGAGGTTCGTCGGTCAGCAGTCGTACAATCTCCATGCTGCCCACTATATATAATAAGGTGAAGGCCACCGTCACCAGCAGCGCCCATCCAAAGAGCCTGTGCAGCGTCTCGTGGAAGGCTGCAACATTTCGGGCACCGAAGTAACGGCCTCCCAAGGCCTCGCCAGCGTATGCAAAGCCATCCATGAAGTAGCTGAAGAACAAGAAAAGCTGCAGCATCACCGTATTTACCGACAGGATAACAGCTCCCTGACGGGCACTCGCCGACGTAAAGAACAAGTTTACGCCTACGAGGCAGACGGTACGCAGGAAGAGGTCGCGATTCGTACGGAAGAAACTGCCATTGCCCTGAGATGCCTGGGAGTCTCGGCGGATGCCCCCTTTCTTGAACAGCCGTCCGTAGTACCTCAACAGCAGAGCCAGCGCCACCAACAGTCCTGCATACTGGGCAATGACCGTTCCCAGCGCGACACCCTCAATCTTCATGCCGCAGCCATAGACCAACGTCAGCGAAGCCAGAATATTCACGACGTTCTGCATGATGCTGATGAACATCGGAATCCTCGTATTCTGCATACCAATGAACCAGCCCATCAGACTATAAAGCCCCAGCATGGCAGGAGCGCCCCACACCACAATACGGAAATAAGTCTCGGCCAAGGGCTGCACGTCGGGAGTCGGCCCCATCAGCCAGAACATCAGCCACTTCAGCGGCACCTGCAGCACTATCAACAGTACTGCCGTCACCAGTGCCACCTTCGCCGAGCGCACCAGAATCCTGACGACCTCGTCAAGTGCACGCCGTCCATAGGCCTGCGCCGTCATACCACTGGTCGACATCCTGAGGAACCCGAAGAGCCAGTAGATGAGGTTGAAGATCATTGAGCCCACAGCCACCGCTCCTATATAGGCCGCACTCCCCATGTGTCCCACGATGGCTACATCAATGAGCCCCAACAGCGGAACAGTAATGTTCGACACTATCGAGGGAACAGCTATCTGCAATATCTGGCGGTCGCGAATGTTCATATCGTCTGCAAAGGTACGAAAAAAGATTCAAATCCACCCACTTTTTCCCTAAACGGTTACGGTTACAGCTGTAACCATGTAACCGGGGACTCACTTTTTTCCTTTGATGTTTTGTTTTGTTCTCGTTTATTTGTACCTTTGCATCCGATTTCGAAATATATTAAGGTATACCAATGAATATTGAAGCATTGATTAGCAAGGCTGCCGGCGAGGCCGTGAAGGCTCTCTACGGCATGGATGCAACGGAAAAGATGTTGCAGTTGCAGAAGACAAGGAGTGAGTTTGAGGGTAACCTGACGCTGGTGGTGTTCCCATTTGTAAAAGCCGCCAAGAAGTCACCTGAGCAGACAGCGCAGGAGATTGGTGAGTACATGACGGAACACTGCACGGCAGTAGAGAAATTCAACGTGGTAAAGGGCTTCCTCAACCTCAGCATCGGCGACGGTGCCTGGCTGGAACTGCTGAATGCCATCGACACCGACGACCACTTCGGCACGAAACTCGCCAACGAGGAGTCGCCCCTCGTCATGATTGAATACTCATCGCCCAACACCAACAAGCCCCTGCACCTCGGCCATGTCCGCAACAACCTGCTGGGTTGGTCGCTGGCCCAGATCATGGAGGCCAACGGCAACAAGGTGGTGAAGACCAACATCGTGAACGACCGCGGCATCCACATCTGTAAGTCAATGCTCGCATGGCTGAAGTACGGCAACGGCGAGACGCCCGAAAGCTCCGGCAAGAAGGGCGACCACCTGATTGGCGACTACTATGTGGCATTCGACAAGCACTACCGCGAGGAGATTAAGGAACTTGTGGCTCAGGGCATGGACGAGGAGAAGGCCAAGCAGGAAGCTCCGCTCATCAAGGAGGCTCACGAGATGCTCGTCAAGTGGGAGCAGAACAATCCCGAGGTTCGTGCACTGTGGGAAAAGATGAACAACTGGGTATATGCCGGTTTCGACGAGACCTACAAGAAGATGGGTGTCGGCTTCGATAAGATATACTACGAATCGCAGACTTACCTCAAGGGTAAGGCCAAGGTGGAAGAAGGACTTGCCAAGGGCCTCTTCGAGCGCCACGAGGACAACTCCGTATGGGCCGACCTGACCAACGAGGGTCTCGACCAGAAACTGTTGCTGCGCAGCGACGGCACTTCTGTCTATATGACACAGGACATCGGCACTGCCGAGATGCGTTTCCAGGACTTCCCTATCGACAAGATGATCTACGTCGTTGGTAACGAGCAGAACTACCACTTCCAAGTGCTCTCTATCCTACTCGACCGCCTCGGCTTCAAGTGGGGCAAGGAACTGGTACACTTCTCATACGGCATGGTGGAGCTTCCCAACGGTAAGATGAAGTCGCGCGAGGGAACCGTTGTCGACGCCGACGACCTGATGGAGCTGATGGTTGAAGATGCCTATAAAACCTCGATGGAATTGGGCAAATTTGACGATATGACCGAGGAGGAACGCCGTGAGATTGCCCGCATCGTGGGCATGGGTGCCCTGAAGTACTTCATCCTGAAGGTGGACGCTCGCAAGAACATGCTGTTCAATCCTGAGGAGTCCATCGACTTCAACGGCAACACCGGCCCCTTCATCCAGTACACCTACGCCCGTATCCGCAGTATCCTGCGCAAAGCTGAGGCCGAAGGCCTGAAGCCCGCCGTTGCTCAGGTATCGCTGGCAGAGAAAGAAGTAGAACTGGTTCAGAAGATGAATGAGTTCGGCGCTGCCGTCGAGCAGGCCGGCAAGGACTACTCTCCCAGCGGCATTGCCAACTACTGCTACGAGCTGACGAAGGTGTTCAACCAGTTCTATCACGACTACTCGATACTGAATGAGCCCGACGAGCAGAAGAAGGCCGTCCGCCTGATGCTGGCCAAGAACGTGGCCAAGATCATCAAGAGCGCCATGAGTCTGCTGGGCATTGAGGTACCTGAGCGCATGTAGTGTATCGCGATTTCGTCGCGATTAACAAAGACAATAATGCAGAACCCTCCCGACTATAGACACGACACGGTGTTGCCGCTTCCGATAGAAGTGACGGCCGATGCGTGGGCTGTCGATGCTGCTTGTAGCGGCAATCCTGGACCGATGGAGTATCAGGCAATAGACCTGCAGACGGGCTACCGCGTGTTCCACTTCGGGCCGATGAAAGGGACTAACAACATCGGTGAGTTCCTGGCCATCGTCCATGCACTGGCACTTTGCTGGCAGCAGGGTCTGCACCAAAAGACCATATACTCGGACTCATACAATGCCATTCTGTGGGTACAGAAACGGAAGTGCAAGACCAAACTGGAGCGCACGCCACAGACTGAGCAGCTCTATCAGATCATAGAGCGTGCCGAGCGCTGGCTGCAGACACACGACTACCGCAACCCCATCGTGAAATGGGAGACGGGAAAGTGGGGCGAGGTGCCTGCCGACTTCGGAAGGAAATAAAGGAAAACTACTTACTCCTATGATAGACTACGATGGCGTTTCCGTCGTAGTCTTTTTTATCAGCCACTACTGCATTACCAGGCAACTGCGGAGCACGCGTGCCACCACTAACGGTAAGACCGAGGTTCGTCTCCACACGAATCTCGTCCCACAAGTCCTGAACAAGAAACGACTGGAGCGTCTTCGTGCCTCCCTCGACAATGAGCGACTGGATGTTATGTGCATGGAGACTCTCGAGATTCAACGGGTGAGTACGGTCGACAATGAGCCGTTTGGGGTCAGGCCCACACCACTCACGAACAGTCAGTTGCGGGTGTTCGCGCTCATTGGTGACACGTCCCACGAGAATCGCATCCTCCTCAGAACGCAACTTATGACTAAGCATCTTAGTAAAGGGTGTCGAGATGGCCAAAGCCTGTCCGTTATCATCAATAAAACCATTGGCCGTCTGAGCCCACTTTAATATAATGTACGGGCGAGAGAGTCGGTGGAAGGTAAAGAAACGGCGGTTCAATGCTCGACATTCCTCCTCCAAGACTCCAACTGTAACATCTATGCCAGCATCACGCAACTTTTGTATGCCCCTACCCTGCACCTCGGCAAACTCATCGATGCAGCCAACTACGACACGACGGACACCCTTCTTAATAATAAGGTCGGCACAGGGGGGTGTTTTGCCATAGTGCGAACAAGGCTCCAGTGAGACATACATCGTCGCTTCCTTCAGCAATGGTTCGTCCTCAGGACGCACAGAAGCAAAAGCATTCACCTCAGCATGACCTTCGCCACAGCGAACGTGGTAGCCCTCGCCCAGGATCCGCCAACTCTCCCTCTCTTTGGAGGGGGCCGGGGGGAGGCCTATGACCGCACCCACCATGGGATTTGGCTTCGCATTCTGTTGTCCGTTACGTGCCAGCTGAATACAGCGGCGCATGAATCTCTCGTCGTCTATTATACTTGTCATGTCGGCAAAGGTACGAATTAATGCGTAGAGAAGGGGCTTCCGAAATGTTAATCTTCTCTAACAATCGCTACCATCCATTTAACTTCATTTGGCGAAGAGCGTCAAAGCAATAGTTTATTATTAACAACCTAATGTATTCCTAACTTATGAAAAAAATCATTCTTTCAATGTTGGCGCTCGTCAGCCTGACAGCGTCAGCTCAGTTTGGTGCTCCGCGCCAGAATCCTGTTGTTCCTTCAGTTACCGAAAACGTGACAGAAGACTTCAAGCCTGCCTCCTCTAATCAGGACAACAAGCAGTACCCAATGGTCAACTCGCAGCGCATGGTTCGTGCACAGATTTCAGCACCGAACGCCAAAGAGGTCGGACTCGACATCGGTGGAACCATCTATCAGATGACTAAGGGTGAGAATGGCGTGTGGACAGGCACCTCTGCTCCTCAGGACGAGGGTTTCCACTATTATCAGCTGAACATCGACGGCGCCAGCGTACCCGATCCCGGTAGCCTTTACTATTATGGTGCAAGCCGCTGGGGCAGCGGTATTGAGATTCCTTCAACCGATCAGGATTTCTGGCAGGTGAAGAATGTTCCGCAGGGCTCACTGAACGAGGTTTTCTATTGGTCGACCTATACAGAGAAGATGCGTCGTTGCTTCGTTTATCTGCCTAATGAGTACTATACTAACCCCACCAAGAAATTCCCCGTTCTGTATCTGCAGCACGGCATGGGTGAGAACGAGTACGGATGGGGCGCACAGGGTCACACTGCCCAGATTATGGACAATCTGATTGCCGAGGGCAAGGCTGTTCCTTGTATCATCGTGATGGACAATGGCCTGAATGCGGGCCGTCCTGGTGCACAGGGTGGCTTCGGCTTTGGCGGTCCTCGTCCTCAGGGCCAGCGCCCGCAGGGTGCTCCCGGCCAGGGTGGCCAGCGTCCTCAGGGCATGCCTCAGATGCCTCAAGGCCAGCGTCCTCAGGGAATGCCTCAGGGCCAGCGTCCTCAGGGGGCTCCAGGTCAAGGTGGTCAGCGTCGTGGCGGTTTCGGAGGCTTCGGCGGTTTCTCTGAAGATTTCAAGAACGTGCTCTTCAACGATATCATCCCGATGGTCGAGAAGAACTATCGTGTGATTGCAGATCCTCAGCATCGTGCTTATGCCGGTCTGTCAATGGGTGGTATGCAGGCTCGTGAGATTACACTTGCCAATCCCGAGAAGTTCGCTTATGTCGGTTCATTCAGCAGCGGTGCATGGAGCGTTGACCAGGTGAAGGCTTCAGAAGGTTTCGCTAAGAACGTCAAACTGCTCTTCATGAGCGGTGGCGGCAAGGAGAACATGGGTTGCGAAGAGGCAGCCAAGAACATCAAGGAGCAGCTCGGCATGAACGCCGTCGGTTACTCTTCTCCTGGCACTGCCCATGAGTGGCACACCTGGCGTCGCAGCCTCTATCAGTTTGCACAGCTGATGTTCAAATAAAAGAGTAGAACTCTTTGTTTTGTGCTCACTTATTCGTACCTTTGAGACGTAGTCTCTTAGGCACTTCCGTTCGACAAAAAAAGAGCAGAACTCTTTGTTTTGTGCTCACTTATTCGTACCTTTGCAGGCGGTATGACCTACGAAGAGTTTTGGCGTCCGTTGACGCAAGTGTACGAGCAAAGCGAGGCAAAGGCAGTGGCACAGCTGGTTTTCGAGCAGCGTTTCCATCTGTCATTGGCTGACGTACTCTGCGGACGGACAGGCGATGGGGCCGAACTTCACCAGATTCAGCAACGGCTGCTACAGGGAGAACCTGTACAGTACGTACTGGGAGTGGCGGAGTTCGGCCCTCATATTTTCCATGTAGCCTCTGGCGTTCTCATTCCCCGCCCCGAGACCTACGAATTGTGTCAATGGATTACACAAGAAATGCGCACAAGGGGACAGTCCCCCTGTGCGATTCTTGATATAGGAACGGGTAGCGGATGTATCGCCTGCACCCTGGCTGCTGAACTGCCACAAGCAAAGGTCACGGCATGGGACATCAGCGAAGAGGCACTACGCATAGCCCGAAAGAATGCAGAGTGTCTGGGCGTCACCATCATCTTCGAACAAGTCGACGTGCTGAACATGTCTCTCACCTCTCACCCCTCACCTCTCACCTCTCATAAGAGAGACCTTATCGTCAGCAACCCACCCTATATATGCCAAAAGGAACGGGCTGCGATGGAACAGAACGTGCTGGACTACGAACCAGACATTGCACTCTTTGTGCCAGATGACAACCCGCTACTATTTTATCGTGCAATAGCCGAACTCGGACAGCAGAATCTGAAGCCTGACGGCTGGCTATACTTTGAAATAAACCCTGTGTATGCCGACGACATGCGTGAGATGTTGAGCGTGATGTCATACCACAACATCGAAATCAAAGAAGACCAGTTCGGCAAACAACGAATGATAAGAGCACAACGATGAAAGAAGTGACTGAACAAGGAGCCTACCTGCAACTGGCACAACTCTGTGCAAAAAGCGAGCACTCCCAACACGACATGTTGGAGAAAATGCGACGATGGGAGATGTCGGAAGAAGCCCAAGCCCGCGTCATGCAGCGACTGATAAGTGAACGCTATGTTGACGATGAACGCTATGCACGTGCTTTTGTCAAGGACAAGATACGCTACAACAAATGGGGGCGTCGCAAGGTAGAACAAGGTCTGTGGCAGAAACGCATTGATGACAACATCCGACAGCAGGTGCTTGATGAGGTGGATGAGGAGGAATATCTCAGCGTGCTTCGTCCACTGCTGAAACAGAAACGGCGCAGTACAAAAGCTGAGAGTGACTACGAAATGAACAGGAAACTGGTGCGTTTTGCCTTGAGTCGCGGCTTCACCTATGACATCATCCGGCAATGCATAGACATTAGCGAGGAAGACATCGAGGAGGATAGTTAGTATTTTTTTCTATCTTCATTCAGTTCATTTCACTAATTTTTCGTACCTTTGCAGCCAAAAGGGAAAAAGGATAAACAGTTAAAGCACAATGATACAATCAATGACAGGCTACGGTAAAGCCGTTGCCACGTACAAAGACAAGAAAATCAATGTAGAAGTTAAGTCGCTAAACTCCAAGCAACTTGACCTGCAGACACGCATATCGCCACTCTATCGCGAGAAGGAGATGGAGATCCGCCAAATGGTACAGACGGCTGTCATCCGTGGCAAGGTGGAATTCAGTCTGTGGATAGAAAAGGACACCATTGTCGATGCCACCCCCATCAACGGCGCTTTGGTAGAGAACTACTACCGCCAGATGAAGGCCATCAGCGAGAAAACGGGAATTCCCATGTCCGGTGATCCTTTCTACACACTACTGCGTATGCCCGACGTGCTGACGAAGACTGAACTGGAGGTGCTCAACGACGAGGAATGGGCTGTAGCCCGTCAAGCCGTCAGTGAGGCTCTCAAAAACCTGGTGGACTTCCGCCGTCAGGAAGGTGCTGCCCTTGAGAAGAAGTTTGCCGAGAAAATTGACAACATCGAAGCACTGCTCGCCAGCATCGAACCCTACGAGAAAAGCCGCGTAGAGAAAATCCGCCAGCGCATTGTCGACGGCCTGCAGCAGATTCCCGGTGTCGAGTACGACAAGAACAGACTGGAGCAGGAACTCATCTACTATATAGAGAAGTTGGATATCAGTGAGGAGAAACAGCGTCTCAGCAACCATCTGAAATACTTCCGCGAAACAATGGCAGAAGAAGCCGGACAAGGGAAAAAGCTCGGTTTCATCGCTCAGGAAATGGGACGCGAAATCAACACCACCGGTTCAAAATCGAATCAGGCAGAGATGCAGAACATTGTGGTGAAGATGAAAGACGAGCTGGAGCAGATTAAGGAACAGGTGCTTAATGCGCTATAATCCAAATTCATAGAGCATCGTTATGAAGGGTAAAATGTTAATCGTCAGCGCCCCCAGTGGTAGCGGGAAATCGACCATCGTTCAGTGGCTGATGCAAGAGCATCCCGAACTGAAGCTATATTTCTCCATTTCATGCACCAGCCGTCCTCCACGCGGTAGCGAACAGAATGGCGTTGAATACTTCTTCTTGACAGCAGAGGATTTCCGCCAACGCATCGAGAACAATGAGTTCCTGGAATATGAAGAGGTCTATGAAAACCGTTTCTACGGCACCTTGAAGCAACAGGTAGAGAACCAGCGCGAACAAGGACAGAATGTGGTGTTCGATGTTGACGTGAAGGGTGGCATAAACATCAAGAAACACTATGGCGACGAAGCTTTAAGCCTGTTCATTCAGCCTCCATCGGTCGAAGAACTGCGCCGGCGCTTGGAAGGTCGCGCCACCGACACCCCTGAGGCCATCGCTGAAAGATTGGCAAAGGCGGAATACGAAATGACTTTCGCCTCACAATTCGACCACATTATCGTCAATGACGACCTGGAGACTGCAAAGCAAGAAACCCTGCGAATAGTCAAAGCATTCCTGGAATGAAGCGAATCGGTATCTTTGGTGGATCATTCAACCCTATCCATAATGGACACATTGCCTTAGCACAGGCTGTGCTAAGGCAATGTGCGTTAGATGAGATATGGATGATGGTCTCGCCACAGAACCCACTGAAACAAGATCACTCAGACCTATTGGACGACCAGTTACGTTTTGGGCTGGTAAAAAAGGCACTAGAAGGCATTGATGGCATCAAAGCCTGCGACTACGAGTTCCATCTACCCAAGCCCTCCTATACCTGGAACACGCTACAACACTTGTCGAAAGACTATCCCGACCACCGCTTCTATATAATAATAGGTGGCGACAACTGGGCACATTTCGAACGTTGGCGCCACTGGAAGGACATCCTGCGCCACTACGACATCATTGTCTATCCTCGCGCCCCATATCCTGGAACTATCGATGTCCCACTGCTCGACGTAAGCAGTACGGAGATTCGCCGACGCGTCAAAAATGGCGAAAGCATTGAGGGGTTAGTGCCTAAGGGCGTGTCTCACGATGTGGTGTATTATTATTGAGGATGGCATCCTGTTTCCCCCTCAAGTATTTCTCGTCATTACAGGTGGTTGCCACTACTAAAAACAGGCCTCATACGCTTTAATCTAAAGGCTCAAGCCCCGATATAAATTCCTCACCATATGGCGGAAGTTCAGGAATCAGTTTCAATTTTCTCAACTTTGTTGAGAAGAATTTTATAATTCTCAGTTTTAATGGACGAGTTTCCCGTAGTGGTTCATTTTTCCATAGAGTCTGATTATAATACTTTAAAAAAGAACTGCGAAATGGATGTTTGCAACTTGTCCACCATGGCTTCCCTGCGCTAAAATGCACAATTGTACAGTCAAGGATGGCATCTTGTATTTTCTTATCATACACTTCTGCTTCAAAATGACATTCAGTTTTTTTCCACAATAAACCTGATTGCAGATTATATTTAATCGGAAGAATCATCTTCTTTTCTCTAAAAATGTAATTGAGAACATCCTGATCAGCATAGGTCATACTATCAGCATGTAGTTTGATATATTCAACAAAATCATTCAGAACATTATGATTTCTCCAATATTCCAAATTAATTAATAAAACTCCTGCATTAAAATAACCTTTCTCTTTTGAATAACCAAGTCTTTTGCTGAAATCAGAACATTCTATATTCCAATCTGGAACCGCTGCTATTGAATTGTCTCCTAAATTAACATTCCACAAAGGCAGTAATGATTGACGGACAATGATATCTACATCTAAATAAATTACTTTATTTAATGTAGCAGGTAGCAGTTTTGCAACGAACAACCTATAATAGGTTGATATTGTAATGGCGCAATTGCTATCCGTCAAAGGGAAACCTGAGGTATCCAATTTCCCTCCATCATAAAAAACCACACTTTTATTCTTAAATGGTTTTATCGTCTTAATCAGCTTTTCTTTTTCTTCAGCTTCATCGCAATCAGTAATTATGTGAAAAACAATATCTACGTCTGTGTTATTACAACAAACAGAATACATCATAACACCTGTTGGCATTATATAATTTTTGTCTGTACATGCTACTATATCCATTATTTTTTCCGAGTTATTTGTCCATATTGTCTTCAAAGATGCGTCCACTAATCTAAGGGATTGAGCCCGGATATGAATTCTTCTCCGTAAGGCGGAAGTTCTGGAATCAGTTTCAATTTCCTCAACTTTGTTGAGAAGAATTTTATAATTCTCAGTTTTAATGGACGAGTCTCCTGTAGCGGTTCATTCTTCCAAAGAGTCTGACTATAGTACTTTAAGAAAGTACTTCGGAAAGGATGTTTACAGCTTGTCTGCCATGGCTTCCTTCCTGAAAAATGCACAATTACGCAATCATGAACCGCTTCTCGTACTTTCTTATTATACACCTCTTCTTCAAAGTAATCCTTAATTTTATTCCATAATAAACCTGTTTGCAAATTATATTTTACAGGGAGAACTTTTTTATTGTCTCTAAATACATAATTGAGTATGTCTTGATCAGCATATAAATTCTTATCAGCATGCGAGTTCATATATTCAAGAAAACTTTTCATAACGTTGTGAACTCTCCAATACTCCAGATTAATTAATAGAACACCCGTATTTACATATCCCAAGTCTTTTGGGTAACAAAGTCTTTCACTTGAGTCAGTACACTCAATATGCCAATCCGAAACCGCAGCTATTGCATAGTCCCCTAAACAGACATTCCACAATGACAATAATGATTGGCGCACGATAATATCAACATCCAAATATAAGACCTTTTTTAACGTAACAGGGAGAATCTCCGTAATAAACAATCTGTAAAAAGCAGAAATCGGATAATGACAATTCTCCATTATCGGAAAAGCCGAGGTATCAAGAACCTTTGCATCATAGAATAGAATACTTTTATTCTTAAATTGCTTAACCGTCTTAATCAGCTTTTCTTTTTCTTCAGCTTCAACACCGTCTGTAATTATGTGGAAAGCAACATCCACGTCTGTGTTATTACAACAGACAGAATACAGCATAACACCTGTTGGCATTATATAATTATTGTCTGTACATGCTACTATATCCATGAATTATTAAATACTATTCAAATGCAAATGTAGTTAAAAATATAGAAGCACCAAAGCATTCTGCAAACTATATAACGTGGGTTAACGTTCTTTTGCTTTTTCCTATGGCACACATTCTTAACACCATGCAATAAAGAGACTCTTTCTTGCGAATTATGCCCTTTATCCGATTTTGATAATCCATTTTGCATAATTATTTGGAGAATTCGGAATAATCATGTATCTTTGCAAACGTTTAAAGACATAAATGGAAACAATATCAGTCGTGATGTGCACCTATAACGGCGCAAAATATCTGAGGGAGCAACTGGACTCTATAATCAGTCAGACCTATCCGATCTATGAACTCATCATCCAGGATGATTGCTCTACTGACGAAACAGTTGCTATTGTCGAGGAATATATGGAGACGTATTCCTTTATTAAACTCTTTGTCAATGAACATAATCTCGGATTTAATCAGAACTTTAAAAGTGCAGTGATGAAGGCTACAGGCGACTATGTGGCCATCTCTGACCAGGATGACATATGGTTTTCTCAGAAAATCGCGAAACAAGTAGCACTTATTGGCAACTATGACATCTGTTGTTCTCAATGCAATAGAGGCCATACTCTGAAGGACTCACGTCTTACAATTACCAAAGTATGTTTCGAACATCAAGTATTTTCTGGGTTTATGGGGCATACCATGTTATGCCGTCGATCTTTTATCCAACATCAAGAGTATTGGCTGCCATCTATATACTACGATTGGAGTCTAAGTCTTCATGCTCATCTTAATAACGGAATTATATGTGTAGATGAACCGTTGAACTTTCACCGGGAGCACGCAGGCCAAGCTACAAAAATCCTTCATAGTCATGGTAAGACTACCATTCTTAGCCCATACATTAAAGGATATAGTAAATATCGGGAGTTGCAGAAGAACAAGAATTGGCAGTTCATCCATACATACCTCCGCCAGCAGACAAAGGATAGATTTCCTCTCGTATATCAATTCTGTGATTTACTCCTTAAGGACGATTTCTTGTCGTTATTGCGTCTATGCTTGCTTTGTTGTAAACATAGAGACAAGGTGTATCCTCGCACACTACACGGCATTAAAGGTTATGTTACAGGAGCGTTCTTTCCATTCATACATGCCTATTTCAGCCAATCTATGTATCAAGACCTATCCGGCCAATGAATAGCAGAGAGAACTGCTACTTATTTCGTCTTCATGAGTTATGATTTCCTAAACTGATCTATCATATCCATAAGTTTGTCGCTCTTGCCTGTAACAACCTTTCTACAAAACATCTTGTCGCTTTGGATGAGGGTATCGAAATCTTTTTCGGTAAAAATCTTCGTACCATTCGTATAATCCATATAGTGCAAAGGAGTTATGCTCTCTAATCCCATAAACTTTCCTTTCATGAGAATTGCCTTGCTTGCATACTCAGAATGTGCAGTAAGCGTCTGAATAAAAGTTTCATCCGGAGCAAAACCATCATGAAAGTAGTGCACATATTCCGGATTGTTTTCCCAGTAATCCAACGCCAAAGTTGCTAATTCAGGAGAAATAATCCAATTCATGGAACCTTTATAAATCACATAAGATCTTCCATTTGCTTTAAAATGTATTGATTTGCGAATTCCAATAGCATATATGATTTTACGTAAAGCAACCCGAAACTTACTTCCTAATGAGCCATACCGCCAATATTTATAGTTAAAAGGACGATGCTCGCGATAGAGTTGGGCGGCTTCGCCCTGATTCTCCATACACATTGTCACAATGAATTCTTTTCCTTTATTTTGGGAAAGAAAGGATAATATTCGTTCATTAGACCATAGCGGATAATCCTGCCCACTTAGCATTACAAAATAATCAATGGGCACTTTACAATGCAATTCTAATGCTTTATTGATTAGTTTCATTTGAGCCTCCACCACCCCGATACTGCCCCACATCACGTTTGTCCTATCTTTGATAAAATATACATGAGGGTTACTGATGATACTTGTAAATGACGTAATATCAGCCTTCGCATCGATATGTACGAGAAAAACAGAATCTTGAGGTAAACTATCAATCATCCGTTTCAAATGAGTCGGATCAGTATGTGCAGTAATAAGGAATGCGAGTTTCATGTTTTATCATTTTCATGTATTAAGCAAAAGATTGACAAATTCACTAGTTTGTCTCTCTATAGAGTATTCTTGCAAATAATAGGAGGATAGAGATGACAACTCGTTTTCCGAGGGAGGATTACTAAGTATAGAAAGAATCAAATTCCCCAGCTCTTCTGGAGATTCAGGATCAAACGAAGGTACTTTTCCGCGGGTCACCTCTGTTAATGTATTTATGTTGGACACAATAACGGGAACCTTGAAAACTGCAGCCTCAATAGGCGTATACCCGAATCCCTCCCATTTTGAAGGAGAAACGAATAAGTCCGCATGAGAAATTATATATGCTAATTCCTCCCTGGAATATTCCGTGACATCAAGTATCACCCGACTCTCAAGGCCTAAACCATGCACGATTTCCTTTAAGTAGTAAAAGTCTTCTATCGGGGTTTCAGATCCTTTTAGGTGCAACTTGTGGGGAATTTTGTCTTTAATAAGTGCAAAGGCACGAATCAATAATTCAGCATTCTTATATCTATAAAAACGGTTGATATCTAATATGTATCTTTCTTTGATGAAGTCACTAGGTTGTATTTGTGTTATTTCCAAATCAAAGGGAATACTATTATATATGAGTGTGGACTTCTTGTTAACATATGATAGCAACTCTTGCTGTATTGTCTTGCTGATAGTTACCAAGTTGTGGATTCTGTTTAGATGACTTTTGAAAGAAAAGACTTCCTTAATATAGCTCCATGCCCCCTTTTGGCGAGCCAACTTTAGGTTTTGTAGATCATGCACCGTCGCAATCTGGCCATACTTGAGCGGGTATATAAAAGAATACTGACTTAAAAATGGTGTAAAGACTCTGTCAATCCGCCTTTTCTCCAGCTCTTTCTCAAAAGGTATCCGCCTCCTTAATCTGTCAAGCTTATGGCTGATAAATACCGGCGACATATCTTTTGTATGCTTAATCAATACAATATCTAACTTATAACCGACCAACTGTTCGAACTCCTTATATAGGCCATCCTCAAAAAAAAGAACAGTGATATGGATCTGAGGATATCTTGCAAGTCCCTTTAACAGGTTGATAGCATATATTGCAATCCCCCAACAATTATCTTTTATATAAGAACAATCTACCAATAGATTTACCTCTTTTCCCATAATATTCTAAATAGTACCCTGCAAAAGTACTGTTTTTATTTGGAACATCAAAATAAAAACAGTACTTTTGCATAACAATATTAAATGATTTGAAATATGAGACTCATATTTAGGTTATTCATACGTCATCCATGGTTCTTCTTGTATGGTTTTGTGAAGTCATTCTTTTTGAAACGTAAGCCGATGACGGAACCTATAGATTTTGTGGTTACCTGGGTGGACGGTAGTGATCCTGAATGGCTCGCTGAAAAGCAGAAATATGAAGGCACCGCCAGAAACAAAGATGCAGATAAGGACAATGAAATAGAACGCTACCGTGACTGGGATTTGTTCCGCTATTGGTTTAGAGGAGTTGAGAAGTTTGCTCCATGGGTGAATAAAGTATATCTGGTTACCTGCGGACAAGTTCCCTCATGGATTAATCGTGAGCATCCGAAACTGGTTCTGGTAAGTCATAAAGAATTTATGGATGAAGCTTACCTGCCGACATTCAACTGCAATCCCATTGAGGACAATTTGCATCGGATTCCAGGCTTGAGTGAGCATTTCGTCAATTTTAATGATGATATTTTTCTGACTCAGCCTGTAAAACCAGAAGATTTCTTTCAGGATGGAAAGCCTTTAGTGTGCTCGTTGGCCAATCCCCTGGTGAACACGCCGCAAAATGAAGCATTTAACCACATGCTTTATAGTATCATGGGACTCATGAATAGCTACAACTGGGAAAATATTATAGAAAAAAATCCTGAGAAATGGTTCTTTCATGGTTATGGCAGTCGCCTCATGTATAGCTGGCATACTTACCAACAGCGCAATATGACGGGGGTATATTTCACACACATGCCCCAGGCTTTCCGCAAAAGCACTTACGAAAAGGTGTGGAAAATCTTTACTAAGGAACTGGACGAAACATGCCACCATAAATTCAGGACACCGATTGACCTGACGCACTTTCTGTTTACAATGCAAGAAATAGCAGACGGTGATTATGTGCCCATTCCACGCCTCTACTATGGACAGTATTATGGTAACGACTTTGCCCAAATGGCAGATGACCCGGAAACCTTCTCCGACTATATCCGTCATCAAAAGTATAGAGCCATCTGTGTTAACGACTCGCCCGCGGTGACTAAGGATAAGTATGAAAGAATTCGTAATTGCGTGCAGAAAGCCATCGATGAAATACTACCAGAAAGAAGCTTGTTCGAAAAAGATTAATTGATCTATAGGAGACACACCGCTATCTCATTGAGATAGCGGTGTGTCTCAACGAGTTTCATTTGTTTCTCCTGGAGAAACAACAGAGAGGGGCCGACTTCTTGCGTCCCTTCGGTAGCAAGCGACCAAAGGTCGAGCGTCGAAAAATACTCGGCCTCTCGCGCACAAAACTCGGCCCCTTTTGAAAATTTCTCATGGCTTTTTTCGCAAAAAGGCGTAGGCCCACCTAAATCTTCCGAAAGCCCTTTGTAGAAAGGACAAACGAAGAAGTGGAGCTCTTGCCAGCCCCACCAGAGGGGTACCTGAGCCCCACCTTATGCCCCACTCTATAAAGAACAGAGAATCTCGATTGTTAAAAACCATATAAGAAGGAGTGTAAAATGGATTTTTTTGCACTTTTTTAGACTTCACCTATTGCATAATTCGCGAAAATTTTGTATCTTTGCAGTATCATTAGAGAATGAAAAAACAGTGACATTTGGGAGCTATGAGAAACACTTATTAGTCAACCATTGTCAACACAAACAACTAAAAAACTAACAACATG
>Ga0310786_10005119_pt1 | contig 17929 bp, 14 predicted proteins | sample AusTroGonzalo_MG_FD_203881 | JGI IMG/M metagenome (GOLD analysis project Ga0310786, IMG submission 203881) | Bovine rumen microbial communities from tropical cattle in Woodstock, Queensland, Australia - Gonzalo_03 (v2) (version 2) | ecosystem: Host-associated > Mammals > Digestive system >... | reverse complement strand
AACGCCCTTGATTATGGCAAGTGAATTAGGAAATGCTCCCATTGTGCAAGAATTACTTCAAGCAGGTGCACGCCCTAACATGAAATGGGTAGAGGGAGTTACTCCTTTACTTATTGCAAGTGAAGACGGATCGGCGGAAGTTGTCAATATATTGCTATCGGAGGGGGCAAATCCAAATATTTCGAACAGCGATGGGGTATCACCCCTGATAATAGCAAGTCAAAATGGACATGCCGAAATTGTCAAATTATTAATCGATCACCAAGCTAATATAGATGCTACCATGAAAGGTGGTGGCACTGCTCTCATATTGGCAAGCGCTCATGGTCGCACAGAAGTAGCTAAAGTATTGATGGCCCACCATGCAAATATCAACGCACAGGATAAATTCGGAGAAAGCGTTTTAGTAGCGGCCATTTTGAATAATCAAAAAGAAATTGTCCCCTTACTATTAGCTAAAGGGGCAGATCCCAACCTTGTTGGCAAAAATGGGCTGGGTCCTCTAGTAGCTGCTATTCAAACTGAACGAATCAATCCGGATATAATTAAAGAGTTAATAAAAGCGGGATCCCAAATTAATACCCTTGCGCCCAATGGCGCAACTCCTTTAATGTTTGCTTGCGATACAGGGAACGTAGCGGTTGTAAAATTACTACTTGACAATGGAGCCAAGGTAAATGTGCGAGATAATAATCAATGGACTCCTTTGCAAATTGCCAATCAGCATGGATTTACAGAAATAGCTAGCCTTTTGAAACAAGCCGGGGCAAAAGAATAAGCACAGTGCTACCCAAACTACACTCACCGTATTTTAGTTTTGAGTTTATAGCATATATCCCCGTTAGGCATTTTGCCCGACGGAGATTTTTTTGTGAACGACTTTGAGCATGCGGTTATGAGCGCATTTTTGGGAATTTTGCAAAATCTTTTGCTTTTATGCTGACCAGGCTAGGTAGGAAGTCGCGCAAATGCGAATTAAAATGTTTTATAATTGTGGTATGCTTTTACTGAGGACTATTATATGACCCAACCTTTATTTTCCACAGATGAACTGCATAAACTCACTGTATACAGAAGATGGCTGTTTATCGGATTTCCAGTAGGTGTTCTTTTACTACTTGGTTTGACTGAAATTGTTTGCTGTTATATATTTCATATTGACGAAACAGTCCTTCCGTTGATTCCAATTCTTGGAATTTTCTCATCTTTTTTTGCCTTCATTTATTGTTTATCTAAATATAAAGAAGCCGTTCGAAAAACAGCATATCATTTAATTGCACAGCATTTAAATTATCAGTTGTTTAAGCAACCTATGGATTATAAGTGGAAAGAAGAACTACTCGAAAACGTATCAATACTTCTTTACGGAGGATATGTGGAATGGCATAATTTCTTGCAAGGGACACAAAATGGCCACGCTCTTACATTACAAGATATTTCCTTGATTACGCCGAGAGGAGGAACAAATAGCCCAGGAACCAAAGGACAGTATACTCTGCTTACAGTAACGCCTATCCAACCCCTTGGTTGCAACATCGTACTTAAAAAGAAAACCCTCCTTAAGAGAGGTATGAAGGATTTAATTGTAAAACGTATGAACCTGCAAGATAAAGAAATTGAAAAATTATATGATGTGTATGCTGACCAACAAGAGCACGCCACAATGTTACTCAACCCAGCATTTACACAAGCGTTAGCACAGTATATCCGTACCCATAAAAAACAACCGGAACTGATTATCACTCCCCAGCAAATTTGTATACTTTACAACACGGGAATTTGGAAGAAATTGTTTAGTTTAGTAATTTTCCGTAATCCTCGCGTACAATGCGAAAAGATATTAAAAGAAATTACCAATGTGCTGGATATACTTCCTGTAATATCTTTATTAAAAATATCATAAACGCAAGTTTAGAGTATTTGGTGGTGCAAAGAATAAGCACAGTGCTACCCAAACTACAACCACCGTTGGATTAAAAACCCCGCATTTTGCGGGGTTTTTAATTTTATAAATGATTTATTATAGCAAGTGACTGCCTTTATACCATAAATTTATGTTAGAATAAGGGCAGAATATGAAAACAATTATTTTTGATATTGACGGCACGCTTGCCGACTTGAACGGACGTGAACAGTTTTTACATAACGGAAAAAAAGACTGGGACAGTTTTAATGCCAATATGTACAAAGATCTTCCTAATATGCCTATTGTAGAACTGTATCACACATTATACAATAGCAAACAATATGATTTAATTTTAATTACTGGTCGTCAGGAACGCTTTCGTAAAGTAACGGAAACATGGCTAACCGGACATAACATTCCGTTTGATACATTACTGATGCGCGGAAATGACGATTTTCGCCATGACTGGGAAGTAAAACAAGATATTCTAAAAATCCTACAAGCACAAGGAAAAGAAATTTTGCTATCCGTTGAAGATCGCCAAAGTGTGGTAGATATGTGGCGAAACCATGGTATTACGTGCTTACAGTGTACCAAAGGAGATTTCTAATTGTACGAACAACATGTGTTGCAAAAAATGACCGAACCCTTTAAGTCCATTTTTTTCTCGTCGTGAAATCTAACCTTACTTTTATAAAACACCCCGGTATCAAACCGAGGTGTTTTTTAAAAAAATCTGTTGAAGTGCTCCTTTATCATTCTGTATTCAACGCGGTTTTGTTTTTAGAATCTCTTGCAATGAAATAACATGAAAAACATTGTTTATAACAGGAACTCGTGCCAACACTTCCACAAATATCAAACAAAGAACTAAACTGGTAAGCACCTGACACAAAGGGTTAGAAAAATCCGGAAATAGAATATGCAAAAACATAATTAACAATGAATTACACCCAATATACACACCTACCATTAATATCCATTTTCCATATTTGTACTTACCTATCCCCGCTATCCCTCGCGTAACATAAAACGCCAATATACACAAAACAGCGGCTCCCAACAAGGCTAGCAAGGGGTGTACGTACACACGGTCATTAAAATACAATTGCGCATAACGGAAATCAATAGAACCGATTACTATACAAAGTACAACGACAAATAAATGTATTTTTTTATTCCATTGCCAAAAATGATATTGCTTTAATAATATCCCGATATACGCAAACCATATCCCCGCTAAAGCAATATCTATATTCCATGGTAAAGCCTTCCACTTTCCAACGGCCAGTCCGCCTATACCTAATGCCAAGGCCAGCAGAAGATTAACATACACCGGTAAATGCAAAAAGCGGGTTGATTTTAAAAACAGCCATAATATCATCCGTACGGCAAATAAACAATATAAAAACCACATCATCATCACAATCGGTGCTATGGTAAAATCAAACATACCCAAATGCCACACAACAGCTTTCCCTGCCCCGTAAAAAAAGGATAAGATACGAGAATTCATCCAAAATTCAATATCATAGGCAACAAAACTCATCACCACACAGGGCAGTAATAAACGCTTAGCCGAATTTTTAATAAGCAGTTCGGAATTGTCAGCATATTTATCAAAATCAAAATAATAACCCGCTATCATAAAAAATAATGGCAAATGGAATAAATAAATAAACCGAGAAAGAGAAGATGAGCCCGGCAATGCATGTCCCAACACCACAGCTGTTATGGCAATGGCTTTTACAACATCGCCCCATATTTCGTGGGGATGGGAAGAGGGGGTTGTCATAAGTATAGATAATATAGCATTTTTAAAACTGATATAATTTAAATATACACAAGAGAGAAAAAACATGTCTCCGTTAACTGCTGCTTGGATTTGTTGGGCGATTGTCGGGTTTTCGCCCGTTGTGGGGAAATATGCCGTAGGGGTTATACATCCGGCCCTGCTGGTATTTTTAGGCACTTTGCTCGGTGTAGCCTATTTTGCTCCGTGGATTATTCGCCACCGCAAATGGGGAGAATTACTTGCCAAAGAAACCCGTTGGAAATTTTTGTTTATCGGCACGTTCGGCACAGCCTTACCTTTCACTATTTTTTTACTCGCCTTGCAATATACCACTCCCGTCAATGCGGCCATTTTGCAACAATCGGAACTCATCTATTCCCTACTATTTGCTATCGTATTTTTAAAAGAAATTCCGTCGCGCGAACAACTAACGGGCAGTGTGCTTGTGGTAGCGGGCGTTTTGTGCATCTTATTGCACGGGAAATACACTCCTTGCTGGAAAGGCGATTTGCTGATTGTCGGCAGTACCTGGATGTTGCAAGCCGGCTCCACTGTAGCAAAAAAATTGCCGTCCTCACTTGATTACCGTGTTATCGGGATGGCGCGCAACTTATTTGCGCTGCCTGCGCTGGTAGTGATGCTGGTTGTATTGCACTGCTTACATACGCAATGGACATTTGTTCCTTCGCTAAAATTATGGGCTATTTTGGGATATACCGGTTTTTTAAAATACGGTCTTGCCATGGTGGTTTGGTATTTGGCCATCCGCGCCTTGGATTTAAGCAAAGTAACCGCTATTTATCTCTCTTATCCCGTCTTATCCCTGATCATATCCACCGTGCTTGGCATGGAAAAAATTGGTCTGATGCAAGTGCTTGGTTTAGTGTTCACGCTGGCCGGAGCCTATTGGATTAGTCTTACCGTTAAAAAGCATGGCCATTAAAAAACTATCCTTCGCGCGCGTAATTAGGTAAAATAGTAATATGACAAATATTTCGCCCATTGCGGCCATTTGGAGTTCGTGGTTTATTACGGCTTTGAATTTAGTGGTATGCAAAATTGCGGTACCGTATATTTCTTCGCCGTTATTTATTTTTATCTCTTGTGCTTTGTGTGCACTTTGTTTTTTGCCCTATCTGCTAACAACAGGCCATTGGCGCACGTTATGTGACAAAAAAGTGTGGCCCGCTTGTTTGGCCATGGGAACGTTCGGCACCGCTTTGCCGATGACGATTTTTTTATTCGCTTTACGCTTTACCACGCCAACAAATGCGGCCATCCTCAATCAGTTTGAAATTATTTACTCGCTGATTTTAGCTGCCATCCTTCTCAAAGAACGCCCGACGGCCCGTCAATTATCGGGTAGCGCGCTGATTGTGATGGGGGTTGTACTGCTTTTGTGGCAGGCGGGGCTTTCCTTGCAACTTAAAGGTGATTTGCTGATTATCGGTTGTGTGTGGATGTATCAAATCAGCCATATTTTTGCTAAAAAATTACCACCGCAAATGCCGCCGGCCTTAATTGCCGCCGCCCGTGCATTATTTGCTTTGCCGGCACTGGCATTGTTACTGGTTATCTTACGCACCGTACAGGGCCCACTTTTATTTGTTTCTAATTGGACCGTCTGGGGCATTTTACTGTTTTCTGCGATAGCCAACTATACACTGGGCAATACGTGGTGGTATCATGCCATACGGAATATGGATTTAAGCAAAGCGACAGCCATTATTTTATCTTACCCCGTAATGACGTGTCTATTGTCTTTACTGTTAAAACAAGATACTTTTTCTTATTATAAATTAGTCGGTATGTTGCTGGCCATGATGGGGGCTTACATGGTCACCTGTTCCGCACGCAAAGGAGAAAACAAATGAAAAAACTAGTACTTTTTGATGTAGACGGCACTTTAATTGATGCAGGTGGCTGCGGCCGCCGCGCACTTGTGGACGCTATGGAGGCGCTTTACGGCGTTAAGCCGGAATTTGAACACAGTTTAATTTCCGGACGTACCGATTTAGATAATTTTCGCATTGTCTACGGCCTTATTAAAAAAGGCAAAAAGCCGTCTGCGGCCGACATGAAAAAGATGCAAAATAAATATTTGGAATTATTACCTACCGAAGTGCATGCTTCCGTACGCTGTAAAAAATATTATCCGGTAACTGGTGTGGAAAAATTTCTGGCTTTTTTGGCCAAACAACCCGATATTGTGTTGGGATTAGGCACCGGTAATTTGGAAAAAGGGGCTCAATTAAAATTGGAACCCAGCCATTTAAATAACTATTTTACCGTCGGCGGATATGGAGAAGACGGCCACACCCGCGAAGAAATGCTCCAAGCAGCCGTTAAGCGCGCGGAAAAGAAATACAAAACCAAGTTCGCGCCCGAACAGGTCTATGTAATCGGTGATACGCACCGCGATATTGTAGCCGCCAAAAATTGTGGTTTTCACAGTGCGGTAATCACTAGCGGTTTTGGCGAAGCGGAAAAAATCTTGCGCGCTGCCGCCGAACTGGAAATGAAAGATTTTAAAGACATCACTACTTTTTGTGTGTGGCTTGGCATTAAAACCGATCCCAAAGGTGTCAAACGCGGCAGTTATATCATGCCGGCCAGCGCCATTGAACACGTCTTTTTCAGCCGAACGGGTATTGATGAAGACCGATTGAAAATGCTTCGTATCAAAAAATATGAAGATTTGGAATCCGGTACGATTATGTAAGGGGGGAAAAAATGGATTGCTATGGTGCAGCGGAACAATTTATTACGGCATTAGCTTCTGCCGATCCGACACCCGGTGGTGGGGCTGCGGCCGCGCATACCGGCGCAATGGGATGCGCCTTACTGCTAATGGCAGTGGGGACTACACTGAAACGCAAAAACATTTCACAAGAAGTGCGTGAGAGATTGGAACAACATATTAAATTATTAACTTCTTTGAAAAATGAATTGAACGGTTATGTCAGTAAAGACGGAGACGCTTATGCAGGTTATATGACGGCCCGCAAATTGCCTGTCGACAACCCACAACGGGAAACGGCCTTGCAAGATGCCTTGTTATATGCCGCCCGCGTGCCGGCTTCTACGGCGACGACCGCATTGCATGTGCTTAAAGAATTGGACCTGATAAAAGGGGATATTGCTGATATTATTTATTCGGACGTACTTTGCGCCAAACACCTGTTGCAAGCTTGTATCCGATGTGCAATAGAAAATATCCGCGCCAATTTGGTTTTTATACAACATGTGGACCGCAAGGCGGAACTTGAAAAACAGATTGCAACTTTTTTAAAATCTTGTTAGAGGATCTCTATGAGCGAACAAACCATTAAACGCAGCGGCATGCTCAGCACCATTTACAGCATGTTGCCCAATATTAACGATGATTATGCGGCAATGTTGGTGTATACATTGGAAAATAAAAAATCCATTGAACAATTGCGCCAGGATATTGCCAATACGTTTGCTCAATTGAATTCCGACTCCGCCATGACCGACACGCTGGTGGCTAAAATTTTGTTGGATGAAATCACTTTGCCCGCCGCATTACGCCAATTGCGCATCTACAACAATGCTACCTCTATTACCGAACTCTGCTCCGCTTTGGAAATGCCAGCAGCCGATATCAACACGTTGACACAGGTGTATGCTTCCTTTTCTTCTCGTCAGTATTTTGACGAAGCCTTTGCCACAGCTTTGCAGAAAATTCAAAATGAGGAAATGTCCGACGCGGAAAAGGCTAATCATGCCGTTCATGTCCTTTTAACCAAGGCACAAGAACTAATACAACAAAACGAACAGACGCTACGGGAAAACAGAAAAGCCATTTTTAAGTTTGCCGATACCTATCATCTGTCTGTTAAATTAACGGCCCAGTTGGAACAAATCTACACTCAACCTGCCAGTATTGATTTTGAAGCGGAATCTTCCCGTATCATGAAATTACTATCCGAACAAAACGATGATACCGCTTTATGTGCCTCGCTTACAGCACGCGTCCTGCTGGGACAACTCACCTTAAAAGACGCCCAGGATACAGCGCTGGTGTCTGATATGTTGGACGGTCGCATTTTGGAAGAAGATCTAATGATTATTGCCTGCCGTTACTTAAAAGTGAAAACACCGGCCGATATTGTTAATACCTTTCAGGCCGTCTTACAACGTTTGCCGCATGTCAACCAGCCGGAAGAAAATTTGGGGTTGGCCGTGCGTGTACTCCTTGACGGAACGGCCGAAAGTTTTGCCGCTGCCATGCAAAGTGCTTCTCTGCAACGGGAACGGGAAATTCTGCGGCGTAATTTAGTCAAAAAAGATTTATACACCGGCTATGAAGATGATTTGGCCGAGCGTTTCGGTGGGAAAAAGACATTGGTGCAAATTGAACACGAAATGAATGACATCTTGCAACAATTCCCTTTTTACACCCGGCGGGAAGAAAATAAAGAACTGGCTTGCAAAGTTCTCTTAGGTACTCTTAGCCAAGAAGAAGCCGCTAAACAAGCACAATATCTGCGCAACCTCAAAGCCCAATCGGTCACACGTGGGCTGGCACCGGAACTGATGAAGAGTTATTTGGGCACCAAATCTGCCGATGAAATTATTCAGTTTTTTGAAAGCTCGCTGGCCGATTATACGTTTTGGAAAGAAGAACAAGAGAAACACATATTTGCATTGCGGGTATTACTGGGCGAATTAAACGGCACTTACAACCGCCGCATTTCCCAGTTTGTATTAGATATGTTAGAGAACGGCTCGTCGTTAGAATTAATGACGGACATGCTATCCAACATTCAAACACGCAAAGCCAAACAAGAAGATTTGGATAACTTACTGGCTATGTACAAACAAGCTAGTGGAAATTCAGCAAAAAAAAGTTGGTAAAATACGTTATAATTTGCTATTCTGTTATCGTGCTGTTCTATATTATGTTGTAAGGGTGAAAAATAATGAAATACTGGGTCTACATCAATGATAAAGTAGAAGGGCCTTTTGAAGAGGACAATTTAGTAACGCTGAAAGGCTTTACTCCCGAAACCTTAATTTGTTCTGAAGATTCTGCCAATAGCGGTAATCAGGAATGGGTTAAAGCTTCTAGTATATTTGAATTTGATCAAGTACCGGCTCCCGCGCCGGCGCCGGCAGCCCAACCTGTAACTAAAGCAGAACCTGTGGCCGCCCAGCCGGTGGCACAACCGGCTACTGCTGCTGTTGCTCAGCCTGCCATGAGTGATGAATTATCTGCTGCTTTGCTTTCTAAATTGGACGCACTGACCGATCACATTACCGGTCTGCAAAGCCAATTAACCGGTATGCAAGCCAGATTAGAAGGAATGCAAAATAAATTGGACGGCATGCAAACCAAGTTGGACGAAAGTATTGCCCAGCAACAACAAGCCGCCGCTAGCCGCACCGCTACATTGCCGAATCATTTTTCATCATCCGAAATGCCTGATGGCGCGCTAAAGCCCAATACCATTACTTTAACTCGTAAAGAAGTGGACTCTTTGCAAGAAGAAGCACAACCGGAAGCACAATCTCGGACTCCGGAAATGGAGTTAGGCTCTGCCGTAGAAGGGGCTGCTGTCCTCAACTCAGCACTGGATGCTATTACCAGTAAACAAGAATTAGAACAGCAAAATCTTCAAAATGAGAGCACTTTTCAGGATTTATTAACAAGCGAACAAGCACAAAAATTAGCCCAACAACCCCAACAAAATAATCAGCCCGTCCAATCTTTAGATGTTTCTGTGGCGGGTGCACCCAAACAGCAAGAACAGACAAAAGAAGATGTACTGGCCGAATTCACAAATTCTGCCGCCCAGAGTAATGCTATTGACCAACTCATTGAAGAAAAAGAGCAAAAGAAATCAATGACTATCCGCTTAGCGGAAGGTGCCGCTGCCGCTTTGGCAGGAGCTGCTACCTTTATCGGATTAAAAAAACCCGCCGAAGAATCGGCAGCCAAGCAGACTCCTGCAGAGGAGCCTGTCCAGCCGAAACCGGAAGTCCCTGCTGTGCCGGCTGAAGAGCCTGTAATACCGGCTCCGGCGGAAGAACAAGCTGCTGCACCAGCCATGAATGATTTACCTTCTATGCCGTCAGATGTGCCTACTTTGCCAAGCGAAAAACCTTTCTTAGATTTTGGTGAAGAAACAAATCCTGCTCCGGCAATGTCCATCGCTCCGGATAAGCAAGAGCCAGAAAAATTAGAAGAAGTATTGCCGGCTGAACAAATGCCGCAAGATGTTGCTCCAATGGAAACTCCGGAAGTAAAACCGATGGATGTTACTCCAATGGAAACAGTATCTACCGGTGCACAAGATATTGCCCCGATGGCCGCACCGACTGTTAAACCTCAAGAACAACAACCGGTCGATTTGCAAGACATGAATGACCTGCCTACCTTAAAAACCATGGGAGGTCATATACCGACTGCCGAAACAACGGAACAAATGACCGCTGATGAGACAATGCAAGAGCTCATCCCTGATGCTAAAGAAAATACCGGCACGCGGGATATGCTCATTAACGCCCACGATTTGAACGAGGCGTTTGCTGACAACGGAAGCAATAACGACGATAATTCTGTGGAACAATTATTCGGGTTAGCCAGTGCCAGCGCGGCAGTGGACAACACTCCGCAAAACGCACAGGCTGAAGAAAATGTCCTTCAAGAAATTCCTTCTTTAGAACCAACCACAGCCAAAGACCCGGAACCAACTACACCTGCCCAGGAACCGGCCACAGCTGAAGTTCCAGAACCGGCTGCTTTAGCTAATGCACCGGCCCCGGCCAATGCCAATGAACTTACCGAAATTGAATTAAATGAGGGTTCTACGTATTTGATTTCCGACTTTGTGCCGCCTGCCCAAGCAGATGGCTCTGCACCGTCAGTGCCAGCAGAATTAAAAAAAGCAGATGCAGAGAAAAAACAAGAAGAAGGAAACCAACCTGAAACAAAGGAAGAAAAACAAGAAACAAAGAAAGAAGAAGGTACTACTTCTTTTGAAATTCAAGACCTTGTTTCCAATCTCGGGCAAACTGAAAAAATAGCCAAACCCGAAGAAAACCCCAATATGCCGGCGGATGTTACCATTTCGCAGGTTATTTTGGAAAACACCATTCGCAGCAAACGTGGTGCAGCTTTGGATATTAAAACGGTACCGATGGTGCCGGAACCGGCCCAAACAGAGCGTTTACATTTAGAAGGAATGGACGATGATGTCACTGCTCAACACGACATTAAACCCTCTGATGTAAAACCTGCCAGTAAAGGAACTAAAGCGGTTGTTGGAATGTTGATAGCCATTGTATTAGCCGGTGTTCTGTATGCCGGGTTGGCTTTTATGAACTTGTTGCCGCCTTCTATGAACTTTTTATCCAACAAGAAAGCGGCCGCCAAACAGCAAGCGCAAACTGCTCAAGTGGAAGCCATGTTGGGCTCGGACGAAAATGTGAATATGCCTTCTACTACGCCGGTTTCTACGCCGGTAGAAACAACAGAAGCTGCAGCCCAAACGCCCGCAGATCCTATGCAGGCGGTCTTAACAGCCGTGCAGAATTATCCGTTATCAAATGGATATACACTCAAAGAGTTTATTGAGTCTAAACATGCGACTGCAGCGAACTTAATTACATGGGATGTTTCTACGGCAGTAGAGCCTGACAATTATTCCATCTTAGTTAAAATTCCGCCGGAGAATCCGCAAAGCTTCAAGATTTCTTACCGTTTCAATTATAATACGGTAACACAAGCCTTGGAACCGACGATTTCCGACGCTAAGAACCTGTTGGACTCTGTCAACCAACCGATTTCATCCCCAGCCCCGGTGGTTGCCCAATAAGTTCTTGCTATTCTCTCTTTAACCACCCTTTTTTAAGGGTGGTTTTTTATGCCATTAAAAAGAGTATTTCATTATACGTTTGTGTATGAATTTATATTCTTCCCCGGCACAAACACATGGATAGCTTTATCCATTTCTGTAAGAAGAGGGGGAAACTATTAAATATAAAAGCCCTGTTTTCAAAATAGGGCTTTTGTAAAAGGATTTCTATTTTTAAGTGATTATGACGCTAAACACTTATTATTAATTTTCATGTTCGATTGGAGCGACAGCCTCATTCCGGACTAAACATTTGGCATTACTGTCGTGCCCTTTTACCCATTGGCAAAGCGTTTGATCGATTAGTCCGCCACCATTTGAGCCATCACCCATAACACCACTGGCCACACTAACGACGAGTTTGCGTTGAGAATCAAACACAGGCGAGCCGGAAGTCCCCGCATGAAATCCTTCCCCACTAAATAACAAGAGATGCGAATTATTCGGTGCTCCTGTACCTTTAATGGTTTGGTTTAAAACATGTACTCGGTCCCGCGTGGAGTCAAATTGATATCCATTCCAAAAATAAGCAGACAATGTGCGCCCCTGCAATTCTGGCACTACACCTATTGATGACATAGTTAACAAGGCCACTGCATCAAGCTGCTTATTCATAAAATTATTATACGCAATAGATTGTTGGGCAAATTCTAGTTGTATTCTATTGTCAATTTGTTTTTTTATTGGAGCAAAAATAGTTGGAGGAAATCTATCTAAAGATGCTGCCTGTATGCTAGATGGCATCTTAAATTGCAATTTCGGATCTAATACCACGACGGCAAAATCAAACGGAACAGGAATTGTGGCGGGATTGGTCCATTTAGGCCGATACATAAAAACTTGGGCATTAGTTTTGGCAACACTTTCATTACGCGGATTAGAGAGTATAAGTCCCTCTGTTCCATCTTGTGCTTTGAACAAGCTGGCTTCAATGCGCTGACCGTGTTTTAATCCGCCGACTAAGCAATGGGCGGCAGTAAACACTAAGGTTGGGGTTAAACGGGTGGCAGCACACGGCTCGTGCTGGGAAATACCTCCGCTATTAGTAACACTATCATTTAAGGTGATAATAGGAATGATATTAGGCGAAATGGCAACAGCAGAAGTGGCCGTTGTGGAAGAAGCCTGACGCCGTGATGAATTAGCCGTACTGTTAATCGGTTGAAATTGCTTAACAACAACAGGGGCCGAGAAGTTTGGCGCTCCCCACGATACACTACTCAAAATAAACACCATAACCATACTAATTAAATATCTCATTTTGTCCTCCGTCAATATAAACCTATTATTTACAGTATAAGGGAAAGCATTTGCTTTGTCAATGCTTCTGGGGCAAGATACAACTTCTAAAAAGCCCCGTTTTGAAAACGGGGCTTTTTCAAAAAGAAGCAGTGTTTATTTTACGGCATCTTTGGCAATGCTTTCCAGCACGTGAAAAGCCTTTTCTACCCATGTTAAACTTAACCACTCATAAGGCCCGTGCGGATTTTCGTAGCCGGCAAAGATATTGGGCGTAGGCAACCCGCGCAAAGACAGTTGCGATCCATCCGTTCCGCCACGCGCTTGTGTCAGTTCATAGGTTACCTTATTATCTTTTAACGCCGCTTCCAACAGTTCCATGGCTTGCGGGCGTTCTTTTAAGATTTCGCGCATATTGCGGTATTGCTCTTTAAATTCAATCTCAATTTTTGCGGCCGGATATTTTTTGCGTTTTTCTTCTACTAATTTTTCCAGCATTTGTTCAAATTGTTTGAATTTATTTAAATCATGCTCGCGCACCAACCCTTGTATTTGGGCACTTTCCAACCCGCCCGTGATATCTTTGAATAACACGAACCCGTCTTCTCCGTCTGTCGTTTCGGGCAGTTTATCCTCATCCCAAGAAGAGATAATATCCGCTGCGATACGCACCGGATTAGCCATAAAGCCTTTGGCAGAGCCAGGATGGCACGATTTTCCGGTAATGTGGATGGTGACCGTATCGGCATTAAAGTTACCGCAGTCAATTTTACCTAACATCGCGCCGTCAATAGTATAGGCAAAATCGGCCGCAAAGCGTTCCACGTCAAAATAACTAATACCAACACCGGTTTCTTCATCAATAGTAAAAGCGGCTTTAATCGGACCGTGTTTAATTTCAGGATGGGCTTGTAAATATTCAGCCAGCGTCATAATCATCGCGATGCCGATTTTATCATCCCCGCCGAGCAATGTGTTGCCATCAGCGGTAACGATATCATCACCAATACACAAGCGCAAATTAGGAGCTGTTTCCGGGGAGAGAAACATCTTTTTTTCGGCATTAATCGTAATAGTGCCCCCATCATAATTAGGGTGCAATATCGGGTGAACACCGTTGCCGTTGTAATCGCTTACCGTATCCATGTGGGCAAATAAGCCGATAACAGGGGCTTTTTTATCCGTATTGGCGGGGAGTAAGCCCGTCACAAACCCATATTCATCTACTTCCACATCTTGAAATCCAACGGTTTGCATCTCTGCCGCCAAGGTATGGGCAAAAGAAATTTGCGACGGCGTGCTGGGAACGGATTTGCTTTCCGGATCACTGGTAGTATCTACGGCGACATAACGTACAAAACGGTTATAAATTTTTTGTTGTAATTCATTCATAAAATTTCTCCCAAAATTTCTCTTATTTATTATACAATTATTTTAGTAACCTTTTTTGGAGGAGATATGAAAAAATTTCTTTTTGGTATCTGTGCATTATTTTTATTAGCCGGATGCGCCAGTGTAAAACAAGCACAAAGTTTATCCAACTGCAAGTTCGCCTTAACAAGTGTACAATTAACGGATTATGGTATTACTTCGCTGGGGTTTGACGTCGTCATTGCCATTACTAACCCCAGCAAGACCGAAACGGCCGCCTTAAAACGCTTCGTGGGTAAGTTAACGGTCAATGATGAATACATGGCCGATGTCACATTAACGGATATTAAAATAGATCCTAACTCAACCAAAAATGCAAAAGCAAAGGTCAACGTACCGTTAAGCGCTATCAGTAGCAAATTAGTCGGTTTATTAGGAATGAGTAGTGCGACGCTGGACTATCACTTAACCGGCACGATGTTTTTTGAAGGCCCGTTGGGTGTGGAAATTCCGTTGGCTGTAGACGTGGGACGCTACGGAAGTGAAAATTTCTAAATAAACAAATAAGTAATCTAACCAATAAAAAACGGCCTTTTAATAAGGCCGTTTTTTTATGTTTATAATAAAATACACCGCAGTATCCATGCCGAGCATAGGGCCATGCTGAAAGTCAGTGCCACTACTTTTAAGGTGTCCTTTATTCCGCTTTCCCGCACCATCACAAAAAATGTCGCCACGCAGGGCAAATACATCGCCATAAAGACACATGCTACCACCAACGCTTGCGGCGCCAAATTAAAAGGCTCCAATAGCGCGATAGAAACATCTTTGCGCAAGAATCCCAAAATCAGTAACGGTGTAGTGTCTGCGGGGAGTCCCAATAAATGCTCCACCGGATAGCGAGAAATTTTGGTAATAAAAGAGGTAATACCCGTAAACTGCATCAAATCCACAAACAACACCCCGCATAAAATCAGCGGTAATGCATCCGCCAAATATTCCTTCATGCGAATCCATAGTTTGCGCAATAACGGCCGCCATGCCGGCACCTGCCAAGACGGGATTTCCATAAACAGTTCCGGTGTTTCTCCTTTCATCACCCGGTTGAGAAATGTTCCTGCCAAAATTCCGTTTAATAATAATACCCCGAAAACAAGCAACATATATTTAAGCCCGTGTGGTGATAAAATAGAAATAATCATCGCCGTCTGAGAAATACACGGCGCCAACACCAAAATAAGTGCTAGTGCAATCACCCGTTCGCGCCGGGTTTCCAGTACCCGCACACCCATAACGGCAGGCACTTTACAACCAAACCCTAACATAATAGGTAAAGAGCCATAACCATGCAAACCTATTTTATGCAATAAACCGTCTAGCAATACCGCTAAACGTGGCAAATACCCCAAATCGCCCAAGAAACCAAATAACGCATAAAACGCCAGCACGTAAGCCATTACGTCCACTAACGCAATTTTAAGGCCATCTGTAAGCAAGCCAAAATAAGTAACGCCACCATCGCCGATTAACATCATCCCGACCGGATTATCCCGCCACGATCCCAGTAAACGCTCTAAAAACGGAACATAATAGGCTTCATATAACGGATCCACAAAATTAATGATACCTTCGCCCACCCAGCGCACTAAGAAAAAGGACAGAATCATCACAATAAATGCTAGTGGTAAACCTGTAATTTGATGGGTTGCAATGCCTTGCAAGTGTTCCCAAAAAGAAGGATGTTTGTGTTTCACTTCCTGCACTTTACCAATAATCCGCCCGATTTCTTTCCACTTTCCTTCATCGGTGGGGGGGACTTCGATTGGCACTTGCGGGAAATTATTTTCAGCCAATTTCGTTGCCTGATGGGCCAGTTCTTTTAACCCTTCGCCGGTGGTTGCCACCGTCGGTATAACGGGAATCCCCAGCACTTTTTGCAGTGCTTTTACGTTGATGTGAATTCCGCGGCGTTCGGCAGCATCAAATTTGTTGAGCATTAAAATGACCGGCTTTTTTAAAGATAAAATTTCAAGCAGGAAATATAAATTGCGCTCCAAATGCGAAGCATCTGCTACACATACGATAAAATCATATTCCAATTCTTTAAACAAATTGCGTTTTTTTCCTTCTATCAGCCATTCTTCTTCCAAACGGTATAACCCGGGAATATCGATAATTTCATAATCATCTCCGTCAAATTGGGTTTGCCCGTAAGTAAGACCGACCGTTGTGCCGGGGAAATTAGATGAAATAACACCAATCCCCGTCAAACGGGAAAAAATCAAACTTTTTCCGACGTTGGGATTACCTGCTAATAAAAAAGTATTTTTCTTGGCGGATACAATAATTTTTTTGGCTGTTTCCCGTCCGATGGCCACTTCCGTCCCGGAAACACTGATTACTACCGGGCTGGAACCGGCTTTCCGTGTTACCATTTGACCGCGGACAAGGCCCATGGCGGCCAGTTTCTCGGTCATTTGTGCGGTAGTTTGAATATCGGCAATACAGGCGGTTTGCCCTTTTTTAAGATGATAAATCGTGTGGAGTTGTTGTTTATGCATAATAAAGTTAGCCCTTCCTTACTTTTATATTTTATCACAATCTAACCCTTTTCCGCAAGTAATAAAATAAGACGAAAAACAGACGCAGCCGGATATTTTTTGTATAATCTAAGTGTTAGGTTTTTATGCTTAGTAATAGGAGAGATAAATATGGCTTATAAAGTAAATCCGGAAGTTTGCATTAACTGTGGTGCTTGCGAAGCCGCTTGCCCCGTGGGTGCTATCAGCGAAGTTGACGGAAAAAGAAACATTGATGCCAGCAAATGCATTGAATGCGGTGCTTGCGCGGGCACTTGCCCTGTAAGCGCAATCGCTCTGTAAAAATCTATTGCACTTAAAACAAAACCCCGCGATCCAGCGGGGTTTTGTTTTTATTGCTTTATAAAAAGAAAGAGCAGGGGGATGTGCCCTGCTCTTTTTCAGAATCGTTCGGGGGGTATATCGAACGTTCTGTGGGGATAAAATCAGATACCTTATATTTTTATAATACATTGTACAGCGTAAAAATGCAAGTTTTTCTTAAAAAATAAAAGTTTATTTATAGATAACCTTTTTAAATTATCTTTTTTCTAAAAAAATTTTCCTTTTTTCTTTTCTCTTGCTATAATAATAATTGGAGGAATATTAACTATATGAAAAAACTAAGTACCATTTTACTACTCACGCTTTCTGCTGTGGCCGCAGTAGCTGCACAGAATGATTACTACACAGGCTATGAAGGGCTTGTGTTAGGTGAAAGCGCACCTCGTTCCGCCACAGATGCCATCGAGGAGCATGCCACACAAACCGCCGGAGATATTTATCGCGGTACTGTGTTCGGGGCTGAACAAAAAAACTATGAAGGTCAGGTATTGGGGAACCGGCCGCGTGCCACCACAAAACAAGTATATGATACCTCTCTCATCCGCGCTATTAAAGCAAACGACGCAGACAGTGTACGCATGTTAACAGGAGCCAAAGTCGGTGTAAACGAAAGAAACTATGCCGGCATTACGCCGTTAACCGTTGCCGCCGAAAAAGGCAATATGGAAATTATCAAATTACTCGTCAACAACGGTGCCAATGTCAACGACAGATCCAGCTACGGTTTTACACCTCTTATTGCAGCGGCTGCCGCCGGTAATAATGATGCTATCGATTATCTGTTAGCACATGGTGCCGACACCTCTGCCAG
>Ga0310786_10005117_pt1 | contig 17932 bp, 15 predicted proteins | sample AusTroGonzalo_MG_FD_203881 | JGI IMG/M metagenome (GOLD analysis project Ga0310786, IMG submission 203881) | Bovine rumen microbial communities from tropical cattle in Woodstock, Queensland, Australia - Gonzalo_03 (v2) (version 2) | ecosystem: Host-associated > Mammals > Digestive system >... | reverse complement strand
TTTTAAATCAGTATCATCAATTTTTAAGTCGACTTCCTCAGCTTCCGGCAAAACCGCAACTGTAGCTGTCGAAGTATGAACTCGCCCACTGGATTCCGTCACGGGAACTCTCTGCACTCGATGCACTCCGGACTCAAACTTCAGATAAGCAAAAACTCCCTTTCCCGAAATATTCGCGGATGCTTCTTTGATGCTTCCGATTCCTGACTCGTGAGCGTAGAGCAATTCGAACTTCCATTTTTTGAATTCCGCGTATTTTTGATACATGCGAAGCAAATCCGCTGCGAATAATCCGGCTTCGTCTCCTCCTGCTCCCGCTCGGATTTCGATGATCGCGTTTTTTTCGTCAGCTTCATCTTTCGGAATCAACATAATTTTTAATTCTTTCTGAAGTTGCGGAATTTTACTCTGTAATTTCTCTACTTCTTCTTTCGCCAACTCTTTGAAATCTTCGTCGGTTTCAGGATCGTTTAAACTCTCCTGTAATTCTGCCAATTCTGCTTTTGTTTTATTGTAGAGATTAATAAGATTCGCGAAATCTTCGAGATCGGAAAATTCCTTAGATAATTTTATGAAACTTTCCGAGTCGTTCGCGTTTTCCAACATCTGCTCTTTCAAAAATTCATATCGTTTCAAAATTTTATCGAGAGTTTCTTCCAAAAGCATTATTTTTTCTCCAATTTTGATATTTCAGTTTGAAAAATACTGTTTAATTTATCCATAAATTCATCTTGGGGCAAGCCCGGTTCAATTGGTTCCACGAATTTCACGGTAATTGTTCCCGGATTTTTCTTGAAACTGCGGCGCGCCCAAAACTTACCGGAATTATGTATGATCGGAACGACTTTACAGTTATTTTTTTTGTAAAACAACGAGATACCTCTTTTCAGCGGAACGAATTCTCCGCTCGGCATACGAGTTCCTTCGGGAAAAATTATCACCTGACACCCACGATCCAAAGCCTCAGAAATTTGTCGGGATACTTCAATTATTGCTTTCAATCCGTGCTCACGATCTACATAAATCGAATTAACTTTATCTGCCAACTGACCGAATAAAGGAATATCGTGCAGTTCTTTTTTCATGACAAATACAGGCTTTGAAAAAAGACTTATGAAAGCAAGAGTTTCCCACATAGATTCATGCCGAGACGCAAAAATTACTCTCCCGTCCGTTTTTAAATACTGTTCATTCTCAGTTACGAAGTCGATTCCTCCGATATATTTTGAAATAAATCGAAATATATCCGAAAAGATAAACCAATATTTATATACAGCTTTTTCGGAAAAAGGCAGCATAAAAACTCCGCAAAGCACATATACGGACATAAACACAAAAAGCACGATATTAAGTAAGATAGATCTAAGCATTTGCTATTCCTTTTATACTGTCTCGAATTAAAACACAAAAATTATAATAGAATTCTTTAAAACACAACGAAAGAAACCTCAAATTAAAGGCAGATATGACTTTCACAGGATAAATTTTCAAATCCTTATTATATTTTCTGATTTCATACAGACTTCTGAACATATGATAATCCGAAGTTACAAGAACAATTTCTTTAATTCCGAGATCTTCAACCATTCCTTGAACTTCCAGGGCATTACCCTCAGTGTTTTGCGCTTTATATCCCAAAATCACGCTCACGTCGCCGATTTCTTTATTTTGAAGAATATCTGTCAATTTAGTAGATTTATAAACTCCCGAAATAAAAACTCTCTGCGCATGGAATCTCTTTATTGAATCTAACGCTAACTGAATTCGATTTTTTCCGCCGGTCAGCACGACAATGTCTTCACAAAAAAAATCAGACGGAAGACTTTCAACCTTCCGCGCGTCATATACAAAAAATAAAAACAAAAATAATACTGACGTAAAAACTATCGCGATAAATCGCAATATTTTATTATTCAAGCCAATCCTCATTTTTCAAAAAATAAAGAACTGTACTCTGTGAAGTAATCATCACAACCATAATTACGAGAATCGGAACACAAAAGCTGATTCCCAAATATCTGATATTATCCAAATTTATCCAAGGAGCCTCAATCAAACGAGTAATTCCGAAAATCGTCATCATGCTTAAGATTAATGAAATCCAGGTTCCCTTCAAACTTACGGAAAAATAATATTTTTTAAATTGAGTCGCGATATATTTGTCTCGCGCTCCGATCAGTTGCAGAATTTTCACGACATCCTTATGATTGCTCAGCGTTTTTTTCACAATATATATTACGGTCGAACAAACTGTTATCAAAATCAAAACTGAAAGCAATACCGAAAATCCGAAAAGCCCTTTACTGATTTTCTCTATAGGAGCATACCAGTTCGCATGGTTGTGAATCCGAACTCCCTGAGAAACTTTCGACAATTTAGAGGTCAAATCCAACAAATCAACTTTCACTTTCCTATCCAACTCAACATCGAATAAAACGGGGAAAGGAAAATCATCCGGAACCGCGGTATTATCCAGCCATGGTCCGAGAATTTTTAAAATATCGGCATCTTTCAGTCTGCGAACTTTTAATACTCCGTTTGTTTCCTGCAACAAATGAAAAACTTGATCCAACTGTTTCTCTGTCAGATTCGAATTTACACCTTCGGAATGTGCCGGAAACTCAATAGTTAGTTGTCCTTTCAGAGATCTGTCCCAATTATCTGTCAGACCGTATGTAAAAACACCACTCATGAAGGTAATGGACATGCAATAAATCAAAAAACCCAAAATTACCGTTACAAACTTATTGGTCTTGTCCTTTTTAAAATTGAAATCATATTGAAAAGACAGTGCCATTTCAGCCTCCGTTCCGATTATTTTTCCAAAAGACTCTGTTATTTTCGATAGCCAACTCAGAAAAATTAAATTTATCAATGAATTGCCGACAATGGGTCGCGACAATAACGCAAGTTCCCATTTTATGCATTCCGTAAAACAACTTCATCAATTTATCAGCGATTTCTTCATCAACATTTCCCGTCGGTTCATCCGCGAGAATGATATCCGGACGGGTTATAACCGCCCGAGCAATTGCTACTCTCTGTTTTTGACCTCCCGAAAGTTGTTCAGGATACGCTTTGAAGCAATTCCCCAGTCCGACCCAATCCAAGAGCTCTTTCGCCTGATGCTCACGCGCTCTTTGAGTCTCCCCTCTGACTTTCAACGGAAGAGCCACATTTTCCAACACAGTAAGATAATCCAAAAGATTGTAATCTTGAAAAACAACTCCGATTCTCTGCCGGAAATTACAAATCTCATCAGAAGATAACTCCGAAACATTTTCCCCGAAAATTTTCAAAGTTCCCGAAGCCGGTTTCATTCCCATATACAGCAGTCTTATAAGAGTGCTTTTTCCCGCGCCACTTGCCCCCGTAAGAAAGTAAAAAGATTCTTTGTTAAGTCTAAGAGATACATTTTTTAACACCGGAATACCATTTCCATAATGAACCATAACTTTTTCCATAGAAATGATCGGCACGTTCTTCGACATACTGACTCCTGACACAAAAACTCATTCATTGTAACATAACGGATCAGATCATGACAGTATTTTGGTTTACGAAATTCGTTAATAAAAATTTTACTTTCAGTTAGTAAACTATCCCTGAAGATGTTTTTTTGAACGCATTTAGAATAAGAAAGGTAAGCTGTTCTCGAATGTTAAAAAGAATTTGGAAGCGCATTCGAAAAAAGAAGGGAGCGGTAGTTATTGAAGCTGCCCTATGCATACCTATCATTGTTTATTTGATTTTTTTTACATTTGAATTGATTCGTATCGGAATTTATCAGGTCGCTGTCGATAACATTGCACTGAATTTGGCTTTTGAATACAGCGGATTGAAAAGTTCCACAAATTTCAACCAAGTTATCGAACAAGCTAAACCCTCGTTTTTCAAATCGATGAATGGCATATATTGTCGTGTTTATGTTGCTGAAAATTTAAGTACTCTGATAGAGTCAGGAAAATTAGAGGAAGATCCTGCTTGGGACTCCTCTTCTCCTTCCATCCGAAATATTCCTAACGGATCGAGTTTTGCTCCTTTCAGCGGATGCGCTATAATGGTGACCGTATCGTACAAATTTCCGTTCAGTAGCTCGTTTATCAAAAAATTGTTTGCCGGTGGAAAGAATTACGGAAACAATTTCTTGCTATGGGGAAGAGCTATCAATGTTTGCAACTAAGCAACTTAAAATCTGTTGAATCGAAAAATCATTTACTGTAGAATCAACCCGGTGTTATGGGTTATTAGACATGAATAGTATACTAAGTTGCTTCTTTCCGACTACGGTTGTCGCCATTGATGATAATGTTAATTTTTTGGAAAGTTTGCGTGATATTCTGGGATCCAAGCACATAACTGTCAAAGGCTTTTCTGACCCTATAGAGGGATTGAATTTTATCAATGAAAGTTCCATCGACAACCCTCTGGCTTTTTCTGATTTAACAGTGAATGGAGACGATGAAACTTCAGATTGGAAATCAATTCTTTACAATATTAATAAAATTCACAGCCAGATATATGACATCAACAGATTTTCAAAAGTTTCATCTGTCATTGTGGATTACTCCATGCCGGGAATCGACGGGGTCGAATTATGCTCCAAAATATTGGATCCGAACATTCAGCGTATATTATTAACCGGAGTTGCTGACGAGAAAGTTGCTATTGACGCTTTTAACAACGGACATATAAATCGATTCACCAGAAAAAGCAGTCCTAATATCGTTGAAGATTTAACTCAAAGCATAAGTCGCGCCGTTCATCAGTATTTTTCGGTTTATACCTCAGATTTGATGAAGCATTTACCAACAAAAGAGATAAATAATCTGAGAGATCCTATTTTGGCTAATTTTTTCTACGGAACCTGTCTTAATCGCGATTATATTGAATATTATATGTTGGATACTTTCGGAAGTTATTTGTTTTTGCAAGAAGATGGTCGAGCTAATCTGTTAAGTATGATGCCTGAATCCGAAATTGACAGAATAATAGAAATCGGCGTTGATTCTGAAGAAATATCAGACGAAGTTCTTGTTGGATTAAAGTCTCACGAATATATGTTAGTACTTCACAATCGCAACGGAACTTTACCTCCGATTTCCGAGTGGGACAGATATCTGCGCCCGGCACGTCGTTTAGAGGGATATCAGACTTATTACTTTGCGTTTGCTGAAAGTAATATGCTTGACTTAGATTTCGGAAAAATAAAAAGCTTTAATCAGTTTCGAAAAAGCATAGAAAACACAAAAAATAACAAAATATAAACAGATTAATTTTTTGCAATAATTCTCAGTTATCCTCGAATAACAGAGATCATGAATCGAAAAGAATTGATCCGTTGTTAATCTTTTAATTCAGAATTGGTAACTTTTTGTTAATAATTTTCCCATATCATTTTAAGAGGTTATGGTTGGAAGAGAAATGTTTAAATTAAAAGAAAAGACTTCTGAATTAATAATTTTAGGTATATTGTACTTCGTGTTGTTAAGTTATTCTTACCTTGCTTTATTCGGCGATAGCATAACTTTCTTGGATACAGACGACTTCATGAGGGTAATGCATATAAGAGAATTTTTTAACAACTATGATTTGAGCAATTATTTTGTTGCGCGATCTAATTACCCTATCGGTTGTGAGTTGCATTGGACACGCCTTTATGACTTTTTCATAATAGGATTGACATGGATCGTCGATTTATTTTCGGACTCTTTAAATCAATCTATTGAATTTTCTTGCTTTATCATGAGCCCTATTGTCGGGATGGTCAGTATGGTGATTGCTTATAACATTTTCGAAAGATTCCTGCCAAAAAGTAACATATTTTTAGCAACCGCTTTATTTTGTGCATCTCCGTTTTTGATGGCATTTTTTACATTCGGAAGACCTGACCATCACGCATTTATTACTATGTGTATGCTCATTTACATGTATTGCACTGTAAATATGGTGTTAGATAAAACAGACAATAAAAAAAATTATGTCTTTACTTCGATCGCGGCCACAGCATGTGTTTGGGCATCGCCTGAAACTTTGATTGTTTTATTACTCACAGATGCTGTTTTGTTTTTCTCATATATGAAGGACTTTGAAAAAACAAAAGCTCTTTATTTAAAAAATCTTCTCACGGCCTGCTTCGTTGGAATAATCGCGATGATTCCAAACTCCGGTTCCAACTTTTTTCATTGTCTTTTGATGAGCATTTTGCTGCTGCTTATTCCTTATACAACTCTATCAAGACGCTCTTTAAACAACGATACATTTTTCAAATATTGGCATTATGTCTGTTTGTTATTCATGATGCTTTTTCTGACCGATATAAAACCGGTTGAATATGACAAAATCTCAATCGTACATACAACATTGTTTTTATGTGTATCAACTTTTTTGGCGGTTAATCTGCAATTAATTGGTCGGAAAAGTCATCTATATGACGCGATCACCTGGGCAATAGCAATTGCTTTGATATTTTTGTCCATGTTTCCACGCTTCATGATGGGTATGTCGGCTGATGTAGCTCCTCTTATAAAGAAAGTTTGGCTCAGCAAAATTATAGAACTTCATTCTCCGCTAACCGGAAATATGTTATGGACTTTTCTGGTTTACAGTGTAATCACCATAACTGCAATTGTTGTAAAAGTACAAGAACTGAGGAAACAAGAGATTACTAAAACAAATATCATCTGGGCGATATTTATAATCATTGCTTCTTGCTACTGGATTTTAGCTTGCTTCGCTTACAGAATGCTCCCTTACTCTGTTCTGTTTGGATTACCTATCGTTGTAGATTTAGGAATGTCCAGCAAATATGTAAAAAATTACACTAAAATATCACGCATGATACTTACTATGATAATTTCGTGTTTTTTTATTTTTGTAACTTCTTATTTTGTTGAAACTGAAATAGATTTGAAAAAAAGTAATCAAAAATATACAGATGCTGAATTATTCGAAAGCATAGACAATCTAAGTAACAGACCTGTGGTCATTATGGCTCACACGAATTTTGGTCCGAAACTGTTGTATTACACAAAACATTATGTTCTCGGAGCACCTTATCACAGACAAGTTGAAGGAATTATTTTATCCTATTCAATTATGGAGATGGACAATGACCTTAGAGTCGTTCGTAGAATACTGAAAAAAACAAATACTCATTTCATTTTCGCTTCGCACAAACAACAAAAGGAATTTCCTAACAGTTTTGCGTCTTCTCTTCTTGCCGGACAACTTCCGAAATGGATCAGCGTAGTGAAAATCCCGGAAAAATTCTCTGATTACAGTGTATTCAAAGTTGATCAAGATCTTCTTGATAAAGAAGTTCAATTGCATGGTGATCTCATAAACCCTCAGAAAATCAGATAAAGAACAAAGGAATTTTTTGTGAAATATCAAAAAATTTCTTTTGCTCTCGCGAGTTGCATGTATGGTTTGTTGAATTTATCGTCGCAGTTGATTGAGTAAGGTTTTTCGAGAATGAGATAGTCTTTCATTAACTCCTCGATCTCCGCCAGAACATCTGCGCAAATTTGAGCTGTTTCTTTCGAGGTTTTTGAAATATAAGCTATCTTTTTTTCTCGCGGTTTCACCTGCCAAAAACTCATCTTTTCAACAGTCGTTTTTCCCAGTTTAAATCCACCTTTGGTTGCGATCAGAGCTTCTACCGGCAACTGAATTTTCTCTCCGCTTTTAACTTTTTTCAGGCTGGGAATTTCTCCTGTTTTGTAATCGATGATCGAAATTAAACCGTCGGAATCGAGTTCCAACCGATCTGCTTTCGACGCGATTTTTACTTGAACAGTTTGATCTTCGTGAGAGATTTTTAAATTGATATACCCTGAAATTTCAGAAAAGTTTTTTGCATTAGCATTGAAATATTCAGTGAAAAATTTAAAAATCGAATCCACATTGAAGTACCACAGACCCAAAAATTCCAGATTTACGAATTTCTCTTGGCAAGCCTTTGCAAACAAAGACTTAAGCGCGGAAAATTTGTTATCGGTAATCTTCTTTTTCACAAAATTATCGAAAATTTCATGAATCAGATTTCCTTTTAGATTTCGGCGCGAATTGACAGGGTTCAATTCTTTCAAACGCAGAATTTTTTTCGCGTAATAAACATAAGGATTGCTTATCAATAAATCTAAATCCGACACCCAGAAGATTGTCGGTCGAAAATCTGCCGGAGGAATCGGCGATTCAAAACAAATCGGAGAAAATTTCGACGGAGATTTCACGGCATGAACCAAATTTTCGAGATTAACATCTTGTTTTAACTCGCAATTTTTCAGACGTCCGTAACTCTGCGCCTGTTCGCCGTTCTCCGTAACAGATCGTGTCACCAAAACATTCGGTTTATTGATCAATTTTTCCCAAACACAGGCGTAAAACTCGTTTCTCTCATCGATCGTGTTAATTCCCAACTGTCTCAGCATTGAATCGCTCATCCAAAAATCATTTGCCGCCGAAGATTGCCAAGAATTTTCATTTGCGCCGCCGATAATAATCAGATCAGCGTCTATCAACTGCGATTCCAGGATTCCCAAAATCACAACGCCGGGAGTATATCCGATATTTTGGCGCAGAGATTTATCTAAACAATGATTTTTCAAAAAAATACAAAATTCATCGAGAGAAATATTTTCAAAATCCTGATTTTGTAAAATCTGAGAAAATTCTTCCGCGACGGAATCTTTCACCAAATGTATAAATTTCAAAAAATAATCCAACCAAAAACTGAAATCCGCTGTTTTCGGAAATTCTGAAAACTCTTTCAACTGCTCGACGATTTCCGCGAGATTTTCGAAAGGAGATTGATTTTCATCACCTTCACTTTGATCGAGTTCTGAAAAATTTTTCTCGTCAGATTGAACGAGAGACGGTTTTGACGCCCCTTCTCCTTGTGTTGAATCAAAAAGCGGACCTATGCTCTCAGGCGCTTTAAAATCCGTTTTTGAGCTATTCGCATTTTTGGAAGGTGAAAACAGCTCGAAAGTCTTGAAAAAATTCAGTGGATAATTTTCTTTTTTTCTCAAAAAGTTTTCGAGATCTAAAACGGACTGCTTCACGGAATTATTGAACTTCAGCAAATTGATCACGTCCGCATTTTGAAAACCGTTTTCTATCACCGTGATAATTTGCGAAATTATCCGTCCGCAAACGGTGCGATGCAGAGCGATTCCCGAAGAGTCGTCCGCGACAATATTCCATTTCAGAAGCTCAAGTTTGATTTTTTGAGTCAGTGAAAGATTGGAGCAAACGATCAAAACAGACTTATTGAGATCAACCATTTTTCGTGTAGTCAGAGCGATCGCAAAAGCCTCGTCGGAATTATTCGCAAGCTCAAGAATCTTTCGATTATCACAAAATTCGTCCGACAATTTCAGATTTTTCATGCCGTCGCAAAGCTCGGACAACTCGTCTCTCTCTAAGATTTCCACATTCTTCCGGCAATCTTGAAACAATCTATTGATTTTTTTGAAATTTTCTCCCGATTTATTCTCCAAACCGCTAACGACAACGAATCCGGAATCCAGAGCTTTTGAGTAAAGAAGTCGATTGTAGAAATTCTCCTCCAGCAGTCCGGCAACGGCGATTTTTTCTCCATTCAGCGACGAAAAAAACTTATCTATCTGAGATTCGAAATTTCTCTTGAACTCTATAATTTCAGGGGTTTGAAAAACCTTATCCAAAATCGCCAGAGTACTCTTCCAAGATTCATTGAATTTTTCAGGAATAAAAAGTTTTCGATAATCCGCTCTGTTAAAAATCAAATTGCGAATCAATGTCGACAAACTCTCCGCAAGCTCGAACAAAGTATTGAACGGAATGGTAGAAGTATTATCGCGCAGAAATTTCAACAGAAGAAAATTAATGTCAGGAAAGTTTAAAAATTCAGAAATCGAGATAATCTCCGGCGCGATGCAATTATATTTGGACAGTTCTTTTTTAAAAGCTCGACAGCTTCGGTTGTTCGGCAAAAAAAGCTTCATCAGACCTTTTTCATTTACGACGATTTGAGCTAATTCTTTAAAAAAGTGACATTCGAGAGGAATATTATAAACTTTCGACATCTTTTATATCGTACACCACTACAATGCGCCCGGATTTGTCGGTTATGCTGTTGAAAATTTCATACTCAAAACTGAAGAATTTTTTAGCGTCTTCTATTTCTTGATTTACCTTTTCACCCTTCAAAAATACTCCGTAATTTGAATATTTCTTTGCAAACCCAAGCAGAATTTTCAGCTCAGCAAAACCTCTCGCCGTAACTGTATCAAAACTTCCTTCAACATTTTCAACGCGATCTGTAATAATATTGGCTTTCGTTGAAGTTTGACGAGCGACTTCTGACAGAAACAGCATTTTTCGATGATCTGAATCAACACAAGTGACCTCAAAATTATTATTGATGCCAAACTGCCGCAAAAATTCAGTTTCCTGACTCACAATCGCCAGAACCATTCCGGGAAATCCCCCTCCCGATCCGATATCCAGAACAGAATTTCCTTTCAAAAAAGGAATCAATTGTAAACTATCTTCGATGTGTCGCGTCCAGATATCATTCAATGTTCCACGTGAAACCAAATTGATCGCTTTCTGCCATTTCAACAGGAGATTTTTATAAATTTCTAAATTTTCTCTAATTCTTTTCGGGTGATGTTCCACGTGAAACATAGCTAGATAGTTTTGAATGCGTTCCACGTGAAACATCATAACTTATTGATGTTTTTTAATCCACTCGGTCAAGCGAGCTTTTGACGCTGCGCCGACATTCTCAGCGATCTTTTCTCCATTCTTGAATATCATAACGGTCGGAATACTCATTACTTCATATTTCGCCGCGATATTCGGAGACTCATCAATATTCACTTTGAAGATGCTAATTCCTTCTTCCGACTCTATCGCTTCCAAAAACGGACCTATCATCCGACACGGACCGCACCACTCTGCGAAGAAATCAACAACAACAAAACTTTTGTCCAAAACATCAGTTTGAAAACTTTCTTCATTAGTATGCAACATTTTAGCTCTCCTAACTTATCCGTTCAACCCTTACGCCGCAATCTGCTAATTTTTGTTCAGCGCAACAATAACCTCTGTCCAAATGATATACTCGATCAACCACTGTATCACCCTGAGCGGCCAGGCCTGCTAAAACCAAACTGAACGACGCACGCAAATCCGTAGCCATTACCGGAGCACCAACCAAACCGTCGACTCCCTTAACTATCGCGCGAGATCCGGAAATCGAAATATCCGCTCCCATTCTAGCCAGTTCTGCGACGTGCATAAACCGATTTTCCCAAATTTTTTCATCAATTACGGATTTTCCATCAGCCAAGCACAGCAAAGCCATAGTTTGAGCCTGCAAATCCGTTGGGAAATCAGGAAACGGTGCCGTCTCGAAACTAATCGGGTTTATTTTCCCAGCATATTTTGCCCGCAAACCATTTGGAATATCTTCAAAAACCAACGCGCATTCTTCCATTTTATCAATAAAAGTCGGAAGCAAACTGCGAAAATCTCCGCCGATTAAATCCACCTGCCCTTTAGTAATCGCCGCCGCAATTGCGTAGGTTCCGGCTTCAATTCGATCTACCAAAACAGAGTATTCCGTATGATGTAAATGAGGAACTCCCTTTATTCGGATTTCTGACGTTCCCTGTCCTTCGATCTTCGCTCCCATTTTATTCAAACAATTCGCGAGATCTACAACTTCAGGCTCACGAGCCGTATTTTTCAGAACTGTCTCGCCATCAGCAAGAACCGCCGCCATCAGTAAATTTTCCGTACCTGTCACTGTCGAAATCGGAAACTCAAACTCTGCACCGCACAGTCCGCGCTTCGCTTCAGCATGAACGTATCCGTCTCTCAACTCAATCTTCGCCCCCAGAGCTTCCAGCCCTTTCAAATGTAAATCTATCGGTCTCACTCCAATCGCGCAACCGCCCGGCAAAGAAACTCGACAATGTCCAAATCTCGTCAGCAACGGACCGAGCACCAAAATCGACGCTCGCATTTTCTTTACTATTTCATAAGGCGCCACGAGATTATGAATAAAATCGGTGCGACAATTCACTGTCATAGAATAGTCGCTGACATCGCTTTTTGAGCACTCCATTCCGAGAGTCTCAAACAAAGATAACATCGTAGAAATATCGGAAAGAGGAGGAACATTTTTCAGAGTCAAGCCGTTTTCAGACAAAATCGACGCGGCCAAAAGAGGCAAAGCGGCATTTTTTGCTCCTGAAATTTGAACTCTTCCGTTTATTTGTTGTCCACCATAAACCCGAATTTTATCCATCGGTTCGCCCTTCATAAGTGTGAACAGAATATCATAAATTTCAAGAAACAAACAGGTAATTCTCGAATCTGTATTAAAAATCAACAATAAAAAACTTCTTGAAATTTATAATTAATTAACTTTTTTTCGATAATCTGGAAGGTGAGGGTGGGAAATTCCTGCTCGATTTCTTGTTGTGTTAAGAGCGTAAAGTTTTTGCTCGATTGTATTCTATGTGTTTTGCGTAAAAATTGAAGTTTGATAATTATGGAGGAAAAAATGAAATTCAATTTTAAAACTTTATGCTCAATTTGTTGTGTATTATTGTACGGAAGCGCTTTAGCTGATGCCGGCGAATCTAAAACCATAAGAAAGTCGTCCGTTGGAAAATTTGTGCAAGATATCAAAGAAACTCAACAAATATCCAGTGATCGAAACAAAAAAACGAGAGAATTATCTCCAAAATGGTTTGCTGCCGCGGAATCCGGAGATCTTGAGGAAATGAAAAAACTGTGGGACGAAGCTTTTAAATACAATCTGTACATAAGAGATGATTCACAAAGAACAGCTTTGGAAATTGCCGTAACAAAGGGATACGCCGACATGGTAGAATGGCTGGCAGACCGCACAGAAGAGCGACAAAAAATCGACTTAGCCTCTAATTTCAATCTCAGAAGCTCAAATAAAGATCGCAAGCCGATGATGATAGTCGCGGTGGAAAACAATCATGAAGATATAGTGAAAATCATGTTGTATCGTCTGATGGATCCTAATACTTTTTTGGATATGTCGAAAGATGGTGGCGCGAGAACTTCTCTGATTGTGGCGGCTGAAAATGGATTCACCAATATGGTGGATTTGTTATTAACAGGGAAGGGGGATCCTCGGTTGCTGAGCTTAAATCACAGCAAAGCAAATCCCGACCTGGGAGATATAGCACAAAGAACCGCGCTGATGTACGCATCGAAAAAAGGACACGCGGACATAGTTAAACTGTTGCTGGACAACGAAGCCGATCCTAATAAAAAGGATATGTGGGGAGACACCGCTCTTATTTTTGCCGCGTCTTTCGATAAAGAAGCTGTCGTAAAATTATTGCTGGAACACGGAGCGGATCCTAACATAAAAAATAAAGATAAAGAAACGGCTTTAATGTGGGCGGCAAAGCAAGGTTGTTACAATATAGCGAAAATGTTGCTGGAAAAAGGAGCTATAATCGACACGAAAGATAAAGAAAAGAAAACAGCTCTGGATTACGCTAAAGAAAACGAAAAAATGACAAAATTATTGCTGGATTATGTCGACAGGCCCGAAAATCAGAAACAAGAAAAAAATATATTAAAAAAAGCCTGGAATAAAGTTACAAAGAAAAATGCCGATGATAAAAACAGTCTGAAAAACAGAAGGTTGTCCGCGGATTCTGACGCAACTCTCTATGAAGGTGATGCTGATACAGAAACAGGACGAGACATCGACGATGTAATTTCAAGTACTGATACATTGACCGACTATTAAAAACAGGTACCCATCAGCTTAGCTGGTGGGGTTCTGAATACAATAACTGGGTGCTTGCCAGGATATTCGGTGGGGTTCTGAATACAGTAACCAGGTGCTTGCCAGGATATTCGGTGTTTTTTTGAATGCAACAACCAGGTGATTGCCTGACTATTCGGTGGGGTTCTGAATACAGTAACCAGGTGATTGCCAGAATGTTCGGTGGAGTTCTGAATACAATAACCAGGTGATTGCCAGGATATTCGGTGATTTTTGAATACAACAACCGGGTGATTGCCAGGATATTCGGTGATTTTTGAATACAATAACCAGGTGATTGCCAGAATGTTCGATGGAGTTCTGAATACAATAACCGGGTGATTGCCAGAATGTTCGGTGGTTTTTTGAATGCAATAATCGAGTACTTGCCAGGATATTCGGTGATTTCCTGAATACATTAACCAGGTAATCATCAGACTATCCGGTGGGTTTTGAATACATTAACCGGGTAATCATCAGACTATCCGATGGGTTTTTGAATACATTAACCAGGTACCTACCAGACTATTCGGCGGGTTTTTGAATACAATAACGAGGCGACATTCATGGCCGCCTTTGGGTTTTTTTATTTCAAAATCTTAACGTAGTTAATTTTTCCATCTTCGCGGATAGATTGGACAGCAGTGGATTGTTGCTGGTATCTACATAGACCAAATTTTTCAAATCTTCGAGCTCCAAAGGAAGAAGTATTAATCTGTTATTACTGACGTTTAATATCATTAAATTTTCTAAATTTCCGATTTTTGAAGGCAGTCCTGATAATTCATTGTTACTGAGGTTCAAATACACCAAATTTTTCAGATTTTCGATTCTCGGAGGCAGAGATTTTAATTTATTGAAAGAAAGATTCAGTTTCCGCAAATCTTCCAATTCATATATCTCCGGAGGCAGATCTTCTGATCCACAGCTTAGGGTTAACTCTTTTAAATTCGGCATATTATACAGAAAACTTGATAATTTCTTGCGAAGTTTTCTTCGTTTTCTTTTATTGTTCGTAAAAATAGAAACTTCCAGTCTTTCTAAATTAGAAAATATTGTGTTTTCATCCATTCTTAAAATATATTTCAGATCTTCGTTTCTCAAAGTCAGCCAAGTATTACCAATAAGAATCGGATCTTCCAAACAACTTCTTTTGCGGAAACAAAACGGCAGTAAAGATCTAAAATATTTTCGCATAGACCGAAACTTACTCTCTTCCCACAATAAAAAAGGATTACTTGAAATATTCAAACTGATTAGATTTTCCAAATCCCAAATCTCCGAAGGAAGAGATTTTAATCTATTCGATGAAACGTCCAATTCTTCCAGATTATTTAAATTACTAATCCATTTAGGAACGGATTCTATATAAGTACTAACTAACCTCAAACTTCTGAGTTTCGTTAAATTTTTTATTTCTGACGGGAAACTGTGTAAAGTGTTGTAGCTTAGATTTAAGTCTGTAAGTTGAGTAGAATTTTCTAAAAACGAAGGAACAATTTCCAATTTATTATTCGCAAGGCTCAGTTTTTTTAAATTCGCTAAATTCGTTATCGATTCCGGAACAGTTTCCAAAAAACAATCATCCAGATTTATTTCTTCTAAATTCGGAGCGATAAGAAACAAAGTAGATAATTTATTGATTAAATCTCTTCTTTTCCCCTCATCATCACCTACAAATATATTACATCTCAAACTCCGCAAATTCGGGAACCTGTCATTCTCTGTGATTTTTAAAATGTGATCCCAATCTTCCGGAGAAAATTCCAATGAAACATCACTAATAACCGAGGGACCTTCTAACGGATCGTTTTTAAATTGCTTCCAGGTATCAGACCAACGAACAGTTTTCGGATATAAATCGCTATAAAAATTCTCCTCTCTTTTTAGAACCGGAGAATTGAAATTTTTATGTTTTAAAAGACTGCTATCTTCTTCAGAAATATCACTGTCTTCGGAAACATCACTGTCTTCAGAAACATCGCTATCTTCAGAAAAAGACCACGAAATATCGAAATTTGTGTTGCGATTACTCGAACTTATTTCAGACCATGATCTTTTTCTTCCTTTATTGTTGATACTAAACAGGTTAGTATCAATACATGCCGCCGACGCATCAACGATGTATAATAATGTTAAAATTGAGCTCAATATTTTCCTGTTAATTTTCATATTTACCTCACGCTGTCCTCTGTTGTACAGAGATATAATTTGCTAATGGTTAATTATACACTTTTTTTGCAAATTTTTTTAAAATTTTTTGATTACGACGATTAACCAAAGAAAAAAGGGAGAAATCTCCCCCTTTTATAATCAAAAATTCTCACAAATATGCTCTTACAATGACTCTATCTTTTGTATAGCTTGGTAAATTTACGGAAAAAATTACCGACTCGCGATAACCTAGCTTTTAAATTTGAATAATCATTCCAGCCCTTAACAAAATCCGAAAGACTTTGTGTTCTATCTTTATTTTCAGATAAGAAACAGTCTAAATCTTTCCTGAATTTTTCATCAAGAGAGTGAGTTATCAGATCTTCGTAATTGTAATACGATGCCACCAAATTCAATATCATCTTTTTGGTATTATCGTTCAGATCGTCAGATAAATCTCCCGGATAAAAATGTAACTTAAACGCCCTTATAACCTTGTTGTTGGACAGATTAAATACTTTGCCGTTTTTCCCTTTATTAAATCCGTAAATCTCCAATAATTTCACGTAATCGTCGTCCGTCAATTCTGAAAATTTATCCAAATTTATATATTTAGATTTAGGATAATATCCGGCTCCGTATTTTTCAAAAATTTCTTTGTACGGAAACATCGGTCCGGCATCTGATTCTTTTCCCATAGTGATATCCGAATGAGTCACGACATTATGTCCCGGAATGTTATATTCTTTCTGCAAAGCGAAAATTAATTTTCCCGTAGATTTAATCTGCTTTTTAGAAAATTTGAACCATTTCCGATCATCTCCCGGCAATTGAACAGGCTTTCCAAATTTTTTATAGTCGTACATTTTTTCGAAACTACTTTCATAATATCCCCATATGTCCTGCTCTACGCCAATAAAACTTGTGTTTAAAGAAATAGCTCCGTCCCAAACAGATTCTCTGGTATGAAAAGCGATATATTCGGGATCCACAAACTCAAATTTCTCCCCCTCGAAATCAACATCATAATGTGAAGATATTCCGCAGGCATAAAATGCGTTTTCGAGAATATCAGCATTAGGGCAACCGGAATAATGAAGAACTATTCCCTTTATCTGTTTTTCACTGTCTTCCCGCTTACGAAAAAGCTTTTCTTTTTCTCCCGTAACAGGATTATCCTTTCTGCATTTATCATTATCCAAAGGACGAAGGGTAACTATTACGTCATTAATTTCTTTAACCAGTTTGATGTCGTCTAAATCGGAAATCACAGCGGTTGCCATGGCATCATACGAGCACATCAATGTTCCCACCGAACAAAATATTTTCACGCCAATTTTCATAGAAATTCTCCTCTTTTTCGTGAGAATTATACAATGTTTTGTTTATTAATAGCTAAGCTTTTTTGTAAATTTTAATAAAACATTGGAAATAAATTTCCTTGAAAAACATCTTACGTAAATCAATGAATGTCATAAGTAGTTCTCGATTATGGTACGCCGAGAAACCCGCGAAACCCAATTCAGATGCGGGAGGGCATACCTGAATATCAGAGTACTTTAATACTGGTTTGTGTTATTTTTCCTTCGGGTGGGGTCGGGGGGTTCCATCTACTCAAAAATTAACTATTCGTTAACTTTTCAGTCTGTTTTGATAGGAGAATATCAATGTTTCGAGATAATCTCACCCGATTTTCTTTTTTGCGGAATCTGTAACTTTTTCAATCGTTTTAAACCGCAGAGTTCATAACCAATGGCAAAACAATCCTCCATCAAGATTTTTGCGAGAATTATCCGAGGAAGATATCGAGATTTTGAGGTAACTCAAAAATTTGGAAAAAATAATTTTCTCTTAACGCTACCAGCTACCACTCGCGCCGTGGCCGCCCGAAAAGCCTCCGCCTCCCCCGAAATTACCGTCTTTTCCTCCTTTGGATATGGTACTTCTTCTTCTACGCAG
>Ga0310786_10005116_pt1 | contig 17932 bp, 22 predicted proteins | sample AusTroGonzalo_MG_FD_203881 | JGI IMG/M metagenome (GOLD analysis project Ga0310786, IMG submission 203881) | Bovine rumen microbial communities from tropical cattle in Woodstock, Queensland, Australia - Gonzalo_03 (v2) (version 2) | ecosystem: Host-associated > Mammals > Digestive system >... | reverse complement strand
GTGTCTCATATTTGAACATACAAGTCAGCATTTTTTCGCAATTGAACAACTGTCTCAAATTTTGCAGGTGTCTCAAATATCGTTCAGTCATAGCATTCGACATAAGTCATTTCTTTATAAACTTTGATTTGATTCATTCTCTTGATTAAATTGTAGGTAAAACGATTTGATTCGATTGTGCTTTTCAAATGTCATTCTTGCACGTCTGCATAAGAACTGCAAGATTGCGATAAATCGATTCTGCTGATGTAATTTTCGAAACGTGGTATTTGTTTTTCGAAATCACTTGAAGAATGATGTCAAGCGTTTCTTCTCGTGTGTATTTTCAAGCTTGAATCGATTCAAGTTTGTTCAGTTTATCAATCAGAAGTTTTGCATATCTGCGATTGTTTTTGACTGTTCAATCTAATAGTCATCAATTATATGATTTGATTCTCGTCAGACATTTATTCACTTCTTCATTTCAATACTGAACAGAATCTTTTGATTCTGAATCATCATTTATGATGATTTTATTATTCTTTGTATTATCTTCATATTCTTCATATACTTCTTTTCTTCATATGTTTTTCTCTGTTTCGTTCTGTTTGTTTTTGTTTTTGTCTGTTTTTTTCTGTTTTGATAGCTTTTCAAAGCTCTTGACTGCGTTTTGATTTCATTGCATTGATTCAGATTTTCTTTTCAGTTCTTCATCTGATTTGTCAATCGAATACATCGCAGAAGTCAACAACGCGTCGATGATTGGATCAGTGGGCTTGATTCAATCAAGTCAATATTCAAGCAATGATTCATAATATTTTCACTTCATCGAATCATCAAGCTTCTTTCAAGTTTCAAGAAACAAGCGAAAACATTTGAAATAGTTTTTATTCGTCATCTTGCTTGAAGAAAAAATTGAAATAAAATTTTCGAACTTTTTTTCATCACATACATCAAATGAGAAACGGAATCGTATATACATATAGTCCAGCTGGCGTGAACATTCACACAATAATGCTCACAACTATTGCAACAACTCATCTGATTCTCATCTGATTTTGTGATTAAATAAAAAGACTCGAACCTTTGTTCGTTCGAATCTTACACACAAATCAATTCAGACGAACAAAGATGTTGTGTCGTTCATTTCAACATCTTTGTTTGTCGGAATTAAATATGATGTGATATTGAACGACAGTCAAGTTTGTTGCTGTCGTATCGGTTGACATAAGCTACTTCGGAATTGTAGAACCTTGACGATACGAATAATCTCTTGAAAAAAGTCATCAATTTTTTGCAATCAAAGACATTTTCATTCGATTTTCAAACTTAACTAAAATCTATTATATAAAAATTTTCCAAAAATGCAAATTTTTGACGACTTTTTTTTATAAAAAAAATTAAATCGAAAAAAATCAATTCTTAATTGAATTTTCAAATAGCAGGTATGAAGCCTTGAAACGAAAAAAAACGACAAAGTTTTGACTTTTTTATTTTTAATGATATTTTCGCTGTTGAAATTTTATACACGAATCGAATCATATTGATCCAGTAATCGTGAATCGTTCATATGATAATAATGAAGCGTGATTTTTGGGTCTGAATGTCTCATCAATCTCGTCGTTGCTTGTTGCGATAATCAAGAATAAACACAACGCATTGCAAATGAATGTCTTTCTTGATGAAGACATAATTGTTTGTTTTTTGGAATCATTCAATCTTCTTGCATTCTTTTAACTATCAAACGCAAATGTTTTCATAATAAATGCGAACTGATTTCTTTTCATTTTTCTTTCTGTCATAAACAAATAAAAAGCTTTTCAATATCAAGATGTTTGTATTTCTGATTCAATATGTTTTCATATTCAAATACTTTTTTCTGTAATTTTTCAGAAAAAAACACTGATTCATATCTGTTTCATTTTACAAGAACTTTGAATTGTCTGTTTCAATTGTGAAAATCTTTGAACTTACATCTGACGATTTCTGATTTTCTCAATCAAGTTTCTCGTGGAATTTCAATCATCAATTCATCACGCAGTCTGATTTCTTCTGACTTTGAATATTTTCTGATTGCAACGTGCAACAATTCAAAGTCTTCGTTTGACATCGGTTCACGTTTCACTGGATCTTGTTTGAACATTGGAATCTGTTCTCGATTGAATTTCAATTTCATTCACAGAATATTGCAGAATCTGAAAAAATTTCTGATTGCACAAATCACATTGTATTCAGCAGTTCTGCTCGGTATTTTTCATCTTGAATTTCTTGTCGTTCTGTAATATACAAGATAATTGATTATTTCATACAGTTCAAGTTCTTCAATCTTGAAATCTTTCTTAATTGAAGACAAATATTTTCAGAAATTTCTTATCATATAGAAACGATTGACTCGTGAACTGTGATTTCTGACGTTCTGTTCATAGTCAAGCCGTTGTTGTAATATATCATTGAATTCATTCATCTTGAAAAAAACATAAGCAAATAAAAGCAATTGTTTTTCATAAGCTTATGTCAACGACACAATATATATATTTTTTCCTTGAAATGTCAAGTATTGAAATTGAATATGGTTTCCGTATATTGTTTTCATTTATATCATAAGTCGTTCACAATGAAAAAAGTATTATTTTTGATTCCGTTCTTGATGTTGGCTTGATGTGAAACTGCGACAGTTCAAGAAGAAACTGTTGTTGAAAATGCAGAAGAACAAACAAAAGAAGAAGTTGTTGTTGAAGAAAAAAATGAAGAAACTGTTTTGTATATCGGCGATGATGAAGCTTGATTCATAATGGACACAGAATCTGGTCCAATATATTTATTTCCAGCAATGCTTTCAGAAGAAACTGAATTGAAAAGCAATAATCAGTTTCAAGAAGACGCAGTTGCTTGACAGTATTCAAAATTTGCTGTTGTTTGATTTTTATTTGTAAACGAGTCAAAAGAAACATTGAATTTCAGCGTATATGATATTCCTGACTTGTATGATTCAGAATGAAGGTCATATCATACAAGTCCAGATTATACATATAATTTCTATCTTCCGACAGCTGTGTTGGATCTTGAAGTTCGTCCGTGAATTCCGACGCAATGATTTGTTGTTTATGAAGTCTCAAAAGATTCAACTTGATTCTATATGCAATCACAGAATTGAAAAATAATAATGCAAGAAAGAGAATAAAAGAAAAGCACCGAAGTGGTGCTTTTTTCATACGAAGTAATTCATTGATAATTATTGAGACAAAATTTTCAATTGATTATTGATATATTCAAGCCATTCGTTTCTTTTTCGTTCATTCTCATTGTGCAATCTGTTTTTGTATTCTTCACTGTTCGTCAAATGTCGCAATCTTGAATTTGATTCATTTGATGTCAGAATTTCTGCTTTGATTGTGTTCAATCTTTTGATTTCTTCAAGATTGTCTTCTTTCACAAGTGTGAATGTATAGAATCGCTGTCAATAGTTCGTCATTTCTGAAAGTTTATGTGCAAGTCAGAAAACATTGCAGTCTTTTTTTCAGTCAGTTGTTTTTCTTCAAGAATATGAATCTTTCACGCTTGTCTGTCATAATTTGCTGATAATATTGAAAGCGTGTCAGTTTGTTTGCTTTCAGAATTCACATCATTCAACTCGTGCGTCTTTCTTATAGTCTGCACGATATTCTGCTGTGATACATCAATTTCATCAAATTGTGTATTTTTTATCAAGCAATTTCTGGATCGCTTTCTCGTTGAATTTGTTCACAGCATAGTATGCAACTTTTCAGAATTCTTTTGCAAGTTCTGATTCATTATATTTTTTTGCAACAAGTTTGAACGCATTCTTCGTCAATCGTCAATGTCATCTGATTCTTCATCGCTCTGGTGTGTAGCTCAATTCATCATATTCTTTGATTTCATCAAGACTGAATGGGTAATTTATCAAATCTGCAAGACATCAGATTGCATTGAAAATCGTGCAAGACACTTCACTTCGGTCTTGATTTCATTGATTTCGTTCGAATCTGATTTCATCTTTTTCATAAAGTTCTGGCAAATTGTCGATGTCTCATTCTTGCAGTTGAAAGTCTGTGTATTCATATCAATCTCACAAACATCAAATTGTTTCTTCAAACATTTTATTATTGATTATGATATAAATCATTTCAAATTGTAGGTTTGCATTTTATTTTTTCTAATCTGCAAAGAGTCTCAAAAAGACAATCTCTGCAACTTTTCATCACTAATCAATACTGACATTTTGTTTTGTCTTTGCTTTGTTCGAAATATTCCATTTTTTTTGACTTTTTATATATAAATTTTTTGACTTTTTTTATCGTTTTCGTAGTTCTGAACTAAAAATTTTTTTGAAAAAATTTGACTATATCGGCAATATTTTCTTGATTTTTTCAATAATCTTGTCGATTCAATCTTTTCGTGCATTGAATGATGAAATTGATTCAAGAATTTCTCTGAATTCTTGTGTTTGAAAGATTTCTTTTTTTGAAAGTTTCTTTTCAAGTTCAGAAAATCTTCTTTTCATTTTTTCATTTTCTTCAATCAAGTTTTGAATCTTTTCATCATTGATTTGTTCTTTTCTCATTTGTGAATATTATTTTATAAAATACAGTCTTTTTTGTATCGTTCATAAGGATCAAGAATGTTTCTTGAAGTCAACGTTTCAAGCAACCATTCACGAACATCTTCACGCAATGCTTTTTCAGACAGTCAGACTGTTGTGATAAGTTGTTCAGCAATCATCTGATTTTGAAATAGTGTGTGAATTGCTCTATGTGTTGTATTTCTCAGAAGTTCAAGATTGATTGATTCACTACTTCCGTGCTGACTTTTTGGCAGTATGTGATGAACGCTGTAATTGTTTTCAAGCTTTCACATTCAGACTTTTCTTATAAGCTAAAATGATTCTCTTGATTTTTTTTCTATTCCACCACGAACTGATTTTGTAAATAATGAATTCTATCATACTTCTCAAAAAAATAAAAATCGTATAATCAAAGAAAGCACAATTGCTGTGATTCGCTTCAATATATACGTTTTTGTTTTCTTCATTTGTTCTTTACATTATGATGTAAAGTCATCTTCTTTTTCATCTTTTGGTTCAATTTCGTCGTTCTTTTTGTTTATCAAATTTTTGATAATCTTCACAAGACTGTTCAACAACATTTTGAATGCGTCAACTTCTGGCAATTCTTCTTTGTAATTTATCGAATATATGTGTCAGATTATTGAATATAATTCACTGAAAACAATCATTCAAACGATTGCTGTGATAAGTGCTTCAATTCAAGGCATTCAAGTTCGTTTCAATCACAGTGCGACGATGAATGGCAACAACCGACGAACTGTTTTTTTCACCAATCATTCAGACAATTTTTTGCTTTCTATCTGTTGTCATCTTGATTTTGCACTCAACAATCAAAAAATCAAATCAAGAAGCAACATCACCGTCATCACAATCAATCATTCTTGACTGATTGAGAAATATTTCAAGATTCAAGCCATTGTCAATCATCAGAATATTCACAACAATGCTCATTGTGTTTCTGTCATTTGTTTACATAAAAACTCAAATAAAAACAATCGCAAGCAAGCTCACAACAATCAAGAACTTGAACAAAGCAACATCAAATTTCAAAAAGCTGAAAATGAATACTATTCAGCAAATCATCATCAGAATCAGTTTCAATCGCATTTTTTCTTTTTTATGAAATAAATGTTTTCTTTACTTGTTCAATCACTTCATCAAGAAATTCTCTTGTGAATTGATTTGTATGTTGATTCGAAATATCAAAGTCGAATGAATTCATCGGCAATCTCATCGGTGTATGTGCAACCATTGGGAACTGACGCAAATTCACATTTGAATCATATCAATATCTTTCTTTGTCTGTTCAAGCTCGAACAACAACAGCTTTTTTTCAGAATCATTTGACTGCGTGATGAAGTGAAGAATCACATCAAAGAAGTGGGTATCTATCACACAAGCTGACAATTCGTCTCAAATCTGGCGTGTCAAGTATCGTGCAACCAGCAAGCTGTGGCTGTCATTGACGAATCACAAGTCAGACTTCGAATCACATTTCATTCAATTTGTTTGCAAGATATTGTGCGTCTTTCACATAAAAAGAACGATATGATTTGTCTGCTCAAATTGGGTCTTGGACAGAACTTCCAAAAGGTTGAAACAGAATCTTCGGCTTGTTTGTCAATCAGAATGTATTCTGAATCTTTTCGTGTTCTGCAAGAAACAAACAAGGCTCACAAATTTTTTCTAATCACAAGATTTTGCTTGCGACTTCCAGTCGATTCATTCAATCATTGAAGAATGCTGGGAATGTGTATGGCTCTAATTCAAGATAATCATTTCAACGAATCACTTCTGTGAAAAGATTTCTATCATCAAGTCAATGCACACTTTCGATGTATGGGTTTCATCGAAATACAAGTGGTCGTGAAGTAATCACTTTCACTTTTCTTTTTTTCGCAACTTCTGTGATTGCTCACGTCATTGCAATCACACGTCAAAGTCATCAATCAAGACGAATCACAAGCGTCTTTTCTGATTGCTTTGATTCAACTGTTGTTTTCTCTTGTTTCTTTTCTGACATTTTTTGAATTTACAGTATAAATGCGATTATATTATAAGTCAGAACGCTGAATGCACAAAATATTTCAAAAAAAGAACGCTTTCATCAAGCGTTCAGTTTCTTATAGAATTTTCGTTCGTGTTGAATCTGGGACAACTGGCACATTCTTGAATGCTCTGATTCAATATCACGTTCATCTTCTGTTGACATACGTTCGACATTGGGCACAATTTGTATAGTATTCATTTGAAGCGACATAATTTGAATAATTTGCACTATTTGACATTCGAAGTCATCAAGATGTTCATTGGGAACTGGTACATCAAGAATTGTAGCTTCTAAATCAATTCAAAGGCATAAACAAATAATCTTTTGTATCTTGACACGTCATTTGTCTTCAAGCAATCGCACAGAACAAATTCACCATACACTTAAAATCGCATTGACTTGGAATATGGTATCATTCTGCAAGTGGTCATCTTCTTTCTTCTTTTGTTCAGAAATTTCATCGCAAATTGTCATTTCTCACAGTCGACCAATCAAGATTGCAACTTGTTGAATCATAGACAAAACAATTTCTGCAATAATAGTTTCAAGGTCAATATCAAGTCGTGTTCACTCTTGTTGTTGTTCTTGAAACGCTTCAAGTCGCTGGGAATCAATAATTATTTCATCGTTGATACATACAACCATACGAACAAGTTGAAGAAACATTTGTTGAAGTTGCTCATTCATTCTTGTCGCAAATTGTAATGTAGTTCTGATAATCTTGAACAATCGTCAACAATCAATTTGTTGTGTCGTGATATATTCACGGCAAAATCTGACTTGCTTCGATTGAATATGTTGCTGTATCAAGCAAATTGTTGTTTGTATCTAACGCAAAAGCCGTGAAATAGTATGTTGTTCAGTTCGTCAATCAAGTCAGATAGTATGGCACATCTGCATATTGATTTTTTGTTGTGCTTTCAACTGCAAGCGTTCAAGATGTCGTTGTTGTTGGGTATGATGTTGTCGAATAACGAACTATTGTTTTTCATCGTTGTATTGGTCAGCTTTGTTTGAATGTTGGGTCTTTTCGTGAAATAGCAACAGAATTCAACCAATTTTCGACTTTGAAATCTGTAAAATTTGGGTTATTCAATATATTGAAAACAACTCGTCAAGCTGTTCAATCTGTTCAAGGTTGTCAATTCCTACAAGTCATTTCTCATTCTCATCACGCTCATCAAGTTCATCATCTCACATCAAAACATCATTGCTCGTATATTGTATCATAAGAAATCATTATTTGTCATCAATTTGCACCGTTTCATCAATTTCATCAGAAATAACGAAGTCAATTTCATCATTTTCATCAGTTTCATCATCTTGCATTCACACATTTGTTTCGAATATATCTTGCATTCAGAATGAATCAATAGACGTTTGTGATTGCGTCTCAACCGTTTCATCATCTATCACAAGAAGAAGCTCATCAAGTTCATCACAACAAAACTCAACATCAACCATTTCATCATTGTTTGTCAACACGTCAAACTCAACCAGTTCAACCACATCGTCAATTTCAACCGTCTCATCAAGGTCAACCGTTGTTGCTTCAACCTGTGTCTCATCAACGTCAACCATTTCATCAGTTTCAATATAGTCAAGAATTTCAACCATTTCATCATTTTCATCACGTCGCTTGTGTGCAATTATCTCATCAACGTCAACCATTTCATCAGTTTCAATATTTTCATCATCATCATCAACCACCTCATCATCAAGCGGCCGTTCAATTTACACTTCAAACTCATCAATCTCAACCGTTTCAACCATTACATCAAGTCGGTGGACATCACGCACTTCAACTTGCTGTCCGTCATCAATCTCATCAAGCTCATCAAGATGTCGCAGTTCAAGGACATCAAGGACATCAATTCGCTTGCGTGCAAGAACTGATTCATCAATTTCATCAGCAACAAGCTCATCGATTTGTCGCTTGATTGCATATTTCACAATTCGAAAGTCGGCAATCAATCTGGCTCACGTCATTCACATATCAAGCTTTCAAATTTATATATCAGCAATTACAAAAATTGTTGTAAACGTTTATTGTAGGAATTCAACTTCACTCGAATCGAACAACTCAATTCGGTCAAATTGTCAGATTGTTGAAATTATATACACGTCAAGCACAAAGAAAAACAACGCTGTTTATGTAGCAGTCTCAATCGCTTCAATCTCAAAATCAAGCATTTCATCAATACTTGTCTAAATATGCTTGATGAACTGCTGTTTTTCGATTCTGCAATTGATTATTGATACAAGTTCTCGGTGTATTCAGATTCGTCAGCATTGTTTGAAGTGCATTTTCGTTGATTCAGATTCAATCAGTCAGACTTTCTCGAATCTGTTTATTCAAATACAAGTTCAAAACATCACCAACAACAAAACTTTGACTTGCTTGTCATTGTGCTTTTGTGCTGTCATTCATAATACAGACAGCAAATCATCTCGTGATTGTCAATGTATCACTATTGATTGCTGTGATTTTCACTACTTCTCTTTTCGTGCAAATTTCGTTTTCATAGTGTTCAAGACACGCAACCATATCATTTTGTCGAAGAATTCATTCTCACGCTGTGATTGTGATTGTTGTGTCAAGCACTCAAACATTTGCAGTCAATTCAGACTTCAAGTTGTTTTTATTCGCAAGCATATTTTTTGAGAATTACATTATAAATTGTGAATGTCATCTTCAAGTGTTTGAATCAATCAATTCAGATTGACAATATCTGATTCTGCTGTTGAAATTCTGTTCGATTGTGAATCAAGTTCATCTTGAACATCTTTCAATGTTCACGCAGTCATCGTCAATGAAACAAGAGAATTTGCTTCGAATGAATGTGCTGATTGTGAAATTGTTTTTGGGTTTGCTGTATCATCTGAAACACAACTTTCAACGGCTCTTTCAATTGAAATAGTGTTTCAAGTCTTCGCAGTTGCTTTCACAATTTCACGAATGATTGTCAGTCAATTATCATTTCTTTGTTCAATCGTCAAGATATAAGGGAATGAAGACGGAAATATTCATCAATCATTCACGATAATTGACGCACTTCACGAACTAATTGCACTCGTCAAATATGAACTGATATTGTTCGCAGTCTTGTATCAAACGAAAGTCATTCTGATTTTTCTTATGAAATAAAATTATTCAATCACATTTCGCAATGTGTCTGTTTTGTCAATTGTCAATACACATTTATCAGGTGAATATTGAATCTTGTTGATTGGAAGATTCACAATTGATAAATCTGTATTCACAACTGTGATTGTGTCTCACGGGTTGATTGTTTCAAAATCATAGTTTGAATTCAATGTAATGCTGATTGTCTCTTTTGGCAGATAGTGTTCATTCAAATATTGCAAAGCATACGCTTGATTTGTGGCAGCACTGTTCAATTCACTGTTCAATTCATATTTCTGTCTCAATCAATATTTGTCAATCGAACTTTGATTGTAATATGTATATAATGCACCACCACCACTTTCGCTTGTATATCTATTCACAAGTTCTTCAATTGTATCTGTGATTGTCATCTTGTCGATGTCATATCAAAAATGCAAAATATGATTGTTTCAAGTTGTGAAGAAATTCAGATTTCATTCGCCGTCAACATATCGCTTGTTTCAGATTGTTTTTGCTGATGAATCAATTATGTCGAAACAATTATCATAATGTCGAGTGAAATTCTTTGTTGTTGTGCTTGAAGTGTCAATCGTTCATTCAACAACGGCTGTGTAATAAGTGTTGAAATAAGTCAAAACATCAATCACCATTGCTGACGGTGTTTTCGTATAATCTCAATTTGTATAGTTCACATTCTTCAATAAAGAAGCAACTCATAAACAAATCAAGCTGAAATAACTTCTTGAAGAATCTTGTGTTCTTGCGATTTGTGAAACATATCAGAAATATATCTGTTTTCATTCAAGATGATTTTCATCAAATACTCGAACTTTCACTAATTCTCATCAATAATATTTTGACGTGTTGATTGCATAATCTGTTTGGATCGTCAATTGTCATTGTCATCAATTCACATTCGCAGAAAAAGAAATTTCATTCAAAACGTTGTTTGGGTTGATTGTTTCAATGAAAGTTCAATCTGGTTTGTATGTTTTGATTTGATAGTGTTTCATTATAAGAATTTTGTGAAATAAGATAAAGTTCAGCTGTATGTTCACGAATTTGTAATTGAAAAGATATTTTCACCATATTTCAAAGGTGTGAACGGTCAACTATAAACAACTTCTGTTCAATTCACTGTTGCTTTTTTATTTTCTCAATCGAAAATGATTATATCTCACGAAGTCAGACTTGTTGTGATTGTGATTGTATATCAATTCAGTTGAAAACTCATTCAAGAAGATGTTCAACTGTCCATTGTGATTGAAAGTCTTGGGTATGTTTCAGCACGTCATTCGTAAACAATTCAGCTCTGAAAAGTTCAAGTTTTCGAAACAAAATCAAATGTTGTTGCTGTTTCAAGATGTGAATGTGGGTTCACACAAGTGAAAGTCAGAACAACGTTTCAACATCGATTCACATTGAATGATTGACGATTGAATTTCAATGATGTGCAAGTTGCTGTTCGTTCTCTTACAACTCAATTGATAATTATCGTCAATTTTCATTCTGTTTTGCTTATTTGGTATTTCAATTCATCAATCAAATCATTCAAAGAATTTTCTGTGTCAGCACTTACAGAAACGACAAGCTGAATTGTCTTTGTTCTGTAATATTTTCAAAGAACTCATCATCAATCTTCAAGTGGCGTTTTGTATGTATCAAAATCAATTGCTCAAATATCATCGTGATTCGATGAAATCACTCTTATATTTCTTCAATTATCAAGATTTCGTCAGTTGAACATATAAATTCAACCATACAAGACTTGACTTCATTTCGGTGCTGTTCACAATAATTGTGTGTTGATTGTTCTGTCCATTCTGATTTGAATGAAATATTAAATTATTCAGTAATTTTTTTCGAGTTTGATTTTTCTGATAATTTCATCAGTGATATTTTGAATATCTGCTTCACTTCTGACTGTGATTCAATTCATATTGATTTCGATTCAATTATTATTTGTGATTTGATTCGTTGGCACAATGGATCATCTTTGACTTGGCACGAATAATTCTGGTCAATGTTCTCATACAAGATATGAACTTCATCTGTAAACATCTCATCATCAAGCTCTTGCTCAATCAGAACTTCACGCTCACACTCTTGATTTTGCAGCTGCAAGTGCATTGTATGATTCAATCAATCTCTGATTCATTTTGACTTGTTCATCATAAGAGTATCTTGTATAATCAAGCCATTTTTGTTCTCGTTGTAATTCTTTCTGCTTCAACGCTTCATATTTCATTCATTCTTCTTCAAATGCTTTTAATTTTTCATCAAGTTCTTTCTGAATCTCTTGTCTTTTCACTTCATAATCAGCTTTGATTTTTTCAATATCATTCAATTCATTATATTCTCTTTGTGCATTTATCTGTTCATCAAGTGCTTGTTTCTGTGCGTCTGACAATCATTCAAACGCTGATTGCATTGATTCATATGCGTTTTTGACTTCAAGCAAGTCTTTTGCTGTGAATCAGTTTATTTCTCGGTCTTTCTTCTGGTCTTGAAGTTCTTCTTTGCTGTATTTATTCGCAAGTTCAATAATGTCTTCATATTCTTTTTTGTAATCTTTCAACGTCTGTTCAGCTTTGATATATGCAGTTGCAATGTCAACGTCTTCTTCATTGTTCAAATCGTCAATTTTTTTCTTCAAATCAACGATTTCATCTGCAAGTTTTTCAGCTGATTTCACTGCTTCTTCCATTCAATCAACGATTCAATCTCTTGTTGATTTTCTCATTTTTTCAGTTTCTTTTGCATATTCGTCCATTTCTTTTATCAAGTCTTTCATTGCTTCACTCATTTCTTCAATCTTTTTCTTTGAACTTCATCATCAAGCTCATCATCAAGCTGGCACATCTATCAAATCAGAAACTCAACTCAAATTCAAACTTTGAATTGCACTTCAAACATTTTGATTTGCTGTGTATATTGATGAAGTCAATTTTTCAACTTGATTCACATAATTATCTTCAAGTGATTGATATGTATCATTCAATCATTGATTTCGTGTGTCTTTCACTCACTGAAAAGAATCTTTCAAATATTCTTTTGTTTGTTTCATTCATTCTGAAAATTGTCTATTTTGTTCTCAAAATCGATTTCAGATTGTTTCAAAAATATTGTCTCATTTCTCGACTTTTTGAACTTTTACAGTTCAACTATTCCATAATCAACTCCAAAAACTCTTTTTTCATACAGTTTTCAATAATGTGTCAGCTGTGTTCAATGCTGTTCTCAAAGCTCATACGATTCAACTGATTCATTGTTGCACATAATAAAAGAAATCGTGTCGGTTTCACGCCATTCAAGTCAATCATTGTGCTGTTGCTGATGATGATTCTGTCATTGAATTTGCTGTGGTGTCTGCAATTCATTGTGCAATATCATTCACAAATCAAGCAAAAGTTGTCAATGCGTTTCAAATATCTCATACAAGCATAATCACATTGTCTGCAATCACTTTTGCAGTATCAACAACTTCTTTTGCAACAGTTTTTATTGTATCAATATTATTGTCAAGCCGTTGTCATAACTGTGTTGTATAGTCTTTCAAACTTGGCAATAATTCCATTCAGATTTCTTCTCATAATGAATTCAATGAATCTTGAAAATTGGATCGTAATCAAGTCAACGTTGTTGCTTGTTGACTCATAAGATTTGCAAACTTTCATCATTCAGAACTCATATTTTGAAAAGCTTGCACAACATCATTTGATGTGATTTGTCATTTTGAAATCATATCTTGAATCTGTGATGTTGTTTTTCACAACATTTGACTCAATTCATCAAGCAATGGAACTCACGCCATTGTGAAATCACGCAATTCACGTCAAGTCAATTTTCATTGTGCAATCACTTGTCAATAATTCAAAGCAAGTCTTTCAAGTGGCACTGAAAGTCAAGCTGATACATCTCATAAAGATTTCAAAGTTGGAATTATTTCTTGTGCATTCACTCACATCGCAATCAATTGTTGTGCAGTGCTTCTCACTCACGTCAATTCAAAAGGTGTTTTTTTCGCAAAATCAGAAAGTTCTTTCAACATCGTATTTGCTTTTTCTCAACTTCACAACATTGTTGTGAATGCAATTTGTGCTTGTTCAAGATTGTCTGCAAGCTTTACAACTCATTTCACAGTTCACAAAGCTGTCAGAGAAATTCATAATCAAGCAACAGATTTTTTCAAAGTTCATAAAGCAGAATTGAATGTTGCTGAAAACTTGTCTTGTGCTTCAATCAATAATTTCAAAGTGTAATCTGTTTCCATTATTTATTTTTAAGAAGTGAAGCTTTCTGTTTGTTTTTCTGTTCTGCTCTTTTACTTTCGATGAATTCGTGTTCACGCTCTGACATCAGAAAAGCAAAATGCAGGTTCAATTGTCGTTCTGGAACTTTCTCCAATTCTATCGGCGAACAATGATATATTTCTTTCATCAAGACATAGTCGCGATGTTCTTGACTCACATTTTTTCACGTTTTCAATGTCTTTTTGAATTGTTCTATCAGTTCGTTGAAGAAGTCGGGGGGTTCTGAATCTTTTTACATTCATCAAGAATTCTTTGATAGTCAACATTTGACAGATTCAGAATTTCTTCTTTTGAAAGATTTGTCAAAGATTCAATCAAATAATCATTTGCTTCTTCTACTGTCAAAGGGTTGAATCTGCTTGATGAAGCGTCTTCTCAAATTCCAATACTGAAATCTTTATACAATACATTTTTGAATCATTTGTCGATTGCTCTTGTATATTCTGCAAAAACAATCTCTTTTTCTTCTCAATTGATTTTAATTTTCATCATCTCTTGTTTGATTAAATAATAAAGAATCTCTTGTTTGAATTAGGCGACAACACGGCACAAGAGAAAGAAAGCCAGTTGTCGCCGTTTGTTTTATGGGTTTGGTGTTTCAGTTGGTGTTTCAGTTTCTGTTGGTGTTTCAGGTGTTTCATTTTCTGTATATTCAGCAACATATGTTGCGTCTGCATAAACTTTTGCAGAATCACTGAATTCTGGGCTTCGTCAAGTGAATGTGTATCATTCACGAGTTGGATCAGTTGGTGCAGTTGCACATTCTCAATCATAGACATTTTCAGTTGCAAGAACTGTTTCTTCGTCATAATCAAGAAATTTTATTGTGTGAACAGGAACGTTCACCATATTTTCAACTCTTATGATTTTTGCTTCCATTGTTGAATATTGTTTTGAAATAAACTATTTGAAGCCGTCTCTTTTAGCGTTTCACTATTCCATTATATGAATAGGCATAGGCTCGACGGCTTGCTGGTCTTTTAGTATCAAGTTGAATTTCAGTTTATCAATACGATTTCGATTGTTGCACCGTCATCGTTTGAATATTGTCAAGTGAATCACATTGTTTGTTTCACAATATCATTGTTTGCGTCTGTTTTCGTCCAGTCATTCAATCATACTTTGAACAAATCAACATAAATTGCTGAAAAATCTCAATCAGAATTATTTTCTGCATAGAATCTGACAGCTTTTTTCTGACTGTTCAAAGCATAATCGCGAAGTGTTGTGTCATCGAATAATGCTTCACAATCTCATTCAACACCGAACTGTTGATTATATAATGAATCAACATCTGTTGAACCGAAACATTGAATGTCTGTCAAATTTTTGTTGATTGCAACTCTGAATGATTGCATACAAATTTCTGTTGCAGTATTCAATGAAGCTTCATCGTCTGCGAATCTCACTCACGCCATTGAAGCAGTGAATGCAGGTTCATCAGAATATGCAGGCTCTGGTGCTTCTCATTCTCAATATGCTTGCATTTGTTTTCATTGAAACTCTGCTGTGAATTTCATATAATCTGCAACTTCACAAGACAATTCAAATGTATTTATCATTGAGAATGGTGCGTATGAAGCAGACACTGGATCAATGTCGCATATTGTAGCACTTGGGTGTGTGTTGTTGTTCAATCTACTGAATAAATGAACAGTGAAACTTGAAACAGCTGTTGCAGTCATCGTCCACGTTCAATTTGTGATTGTTCACGCAGAAACTGTTCAATCAAAGCAATAATAAGTTGTTGAACCTATTTTGAGAACTTTTCTCAATGTTCATCAAGAAACAGAATCTCATCTTTTTGGTGTTCATCAGCTTGGTGTTCAAGTGAACACTTTCAATTTTTCATAACTTCACAAAGCAAGTTCGAATAAATATCAAATTGAATCATTCTTCACTATTCATTCAAGACTGATTCAAGATTTGTTTTTTGTTGTGAATGAATCATACGTTTCATCAATAACTCAATATCAAGAATCATCAGTTGCTGATTCTGTTGTTGGGTTGAGAACTCACGCTGTTTTTGGAAGCCATACCACTGGCGCAACAGCTGTTCATCTTGTTGATTCGATTCAAAGTCATATTGCTGACTTTCTTCAAATGAATGCGTCTGTCATTTTGATTGTTTTTTATAGAAATAAATTATTCAACAGATTTGTTTTTATATTCAGTCAATGCTTTGACTTTTTTGTAAGCTTCTTCAAGATTCTTTGCTTCAACAGTAATTCACAAAGTTGGGAAGCTGAACTTTCTTTCTTCTTTTGTTTCAATCTCTTTGATTTCTTCTTTCTCTGGGCAATTTTTACATCTTTTCGCCATTTTGATGAAATTAAAAGATAAATAATTTATTGTTCAACAGATGTGAATACACAAAGAACTTCAAACACTCTGAAAGGTTCTTGCGTGTTCGTGAATCATCGTTGATAACTGAATGTGCATTTTGTCGTCATTCAATTATTATTAGACCGGGTAATCGTTCAGATTTCTTTCAATTTTGTCATCACCATATCAGCAACGATTCTCATATTGTCTTCAATATCTCAATAATTGCTGATTGTTCTGTCTATCAGTCTGACCGTATAATTGATTTGATTTTCAAACGAACAACTGTCCAATAAATTGACATTTCAATTGCTGGGTGTAATAATAATTGCTGGCAGACTGATTCAGCTTTCAATTTTGATGTCGTGATTATAAACAGCTCAAATTCTTGCGTCGTTTCACGTTGCAAGTTCAAGCATTTTGTTGTAAATCGTATCTCATATTGATTTGAAGCTGTATGTTGTTTCAGTCATTTTTTACAAAGCTTGATGTAAATCTTTCTTGATGATTCTGTCGATTTCTTGTTGATTTTCTGTGTATCATCTTTCAAGATAATATTTTGTTTGTGGGTTCTTATAGTTCACATATTCACGAATTCTTGCATATGCAACAGGACTTCACACAACGACGAATCATTGTTGTATTCTATTGAAATCTGTTGTAATACTTGAACGCAGATTTCACGTCATATATGGTGCGTTGATTTTTGCTGAATTCTGGATCAATAATGCAACATCAGTCAACACAAGCTGAACACCACTTGAAACTGATTTTCAAAGGTTCAACACTTTGTCAACGTCTCATCACATTGTGAACTTTATTTTCATCATTTTAGTTTCAGTTGCTTTCAATAATAAATGATTTGAAGAACTTTCTCATTGTTCAATCTCGATGTTCTGTTCTATCAACTATATATGTGATTGAATCACACACAAGCTTGTCTCATACATTCAACTGAATTTTCGAATATATTTTCCTTGTTTTCAAGAAATCAATTCATTCAAGTCAGTCTTTCGTTGAAACTGGTTGAATATTGCAAGCAATTGTTGTTCAGTTTTGTGAATAACTTGCAATTTTTGATGTTTCGTTTCTTGAATATGTATAAAGAGTCGCTTTTTTGTTGAATAGAATTCACATCGTTTTTATATTGGCAAATTAAAGTTCTTGTATTTATCAAGAAGTGTTGTGAAACTGAAATATATATCATCAGAAGTCAATGATTGTTGTCAAAAGTTTGCGCTTTTGGCTCAAAACGTGATTGATTCATCTCAAAGTTTGTATGATGAAATTCAGATTCAGAAATCAACTTTCATTGATTCTGGCAATTCTGCACATCACAACATCATTTCAAGAAGTTTCAAATCATCTGGAATTGTTTGAAATCAAGCTGTGTATTCAACTTCTATCATTCACCAATCATTCAATTGAAGTTTCTTGAATATTGCACGTCTGTCATAAATAATCAGATAATCAGTTCACTTTGTTCAAACATCAGAACTTCAATTCAGTTTATCTATGCTCGCAACTGGCTTGTTCTTCAAATAGAATTC
>Ga0310786_10005115_pt1 | contig 17936 bp, 13 predicted proteins | sample AusTroGonzalo_MG_FD_203881 | JGI IMG/M metagenome (GOLD analysis project Ga0310786, IMG submission 203881) | Bovine rumen microbial communities from tropical cattle in Woodstock, Queensland, Australia - Gonzalo_03 (v2) (version 2) | ecosystem: Host-associated > Mammals > Digestive system >... | reverse complement strand
TTTGTAATTTTTACCTTTCTTGAAAAAGGGGGAGCATCCCTGCTCTGGGAAGCTCCCCCTCGGGTTATTTAGCTTCTAAAATTAGAATCCGTAAGATTACTCATTACCAACAGTCGGGTCAATCGTGATGACAGCCCAAACACGCTGTGTCCAAGGCTTGAGAGCACCGTGAGAGTAAACGACTGAAATCGGAACGAATACATGGAATTCCTTAACGACACCACCATTGTTGGTGTAAGCAAGCTTATCAGTACTTCTTGTTGATTCAATCTTACCAAGTGGAGTATTACCAGCGGTAGTTGCTGAGGTGTTAACATCAACAATCTTGAAGTATTCCCATCTGGTTGTGCCATCGGTATTCTTACCCGTCAGAGCAGGAATAGCATCGATAGTACGCAGGCTCTTAATTGCAGATTCATTAAGGTATGCATTACGCTCGGAAGCATTCTTGTATGCATCGCTTCGAATCTCAGCACGCTCTACATAGAGGTTCTTAATGTTGTAGAAGCTGTAAGGAACACTTGCCTTGTCACCATCAACATACTTACCCTCATAAGTAATACGTTCGCCAGCAAACTTCTGCTTTTCGTTATCCATTACGATAGCGTATGTACGCCAGTCACGCATATTGATGAGTTTCCAGATATCGTAGATCTGAGTAGTATTAGGAGCATCCTTCCAAACGGTCTCTACCGGCCAAACGTTAATCGGACGGAGGAAACGTACATTGAAGTAATTCTTACCGATCAGAGGATCGTAGCAAGCATCATTAGCTACAACAATCTCAACATAAGCTGCGAATGTCTTCTCTTTCTGACCACTCAGATAGTATTCCTTCTGCTGGTCGCCAGCCTTATCGTACATGCCGATGAAGTTCAAGATATCGTTAGCAGGCTCATTGACATCCTCCTTGTTATCAGCAAGAGCAGCCTTGTTGTCCATCAGATAAGGAGCAGCAGTTTCCTCGATACGACCGAGCCAGTGAATCTGACCCTGTGCAGTCAAAGTGCAGATGGGCACAGCCATACCTGGACCACCAGCAACTGTACGATAGTCGATGATAGCACTAGCACCTGCTTCAGTATAACCATAAGCAAGAATCTGATCACGAGTAGCATTCAAGCCAACATACCATGTGCGGCCAGATGCACCCTTTGCTTGCCAAACTTTAACTTTAAGCGCATTCGAGGCTGCGGCATCAAGATCAAGATCGGCGGTATTATTGCCATTCTCAGTGTTCTCACCACTCTGTGGATAACGGAAGCGGAAGGTAACGTCATTATTCGCAAACTTAGAGAACTTACCCTCGTTATAGATATCAACTATGATACGTTGATCAAGCCAGTACTCAGTAAGATCTTTCTTAAATCCGAACGGTGTTACACCATTAGCATCACTGAATGTGCCCAAAGCAGGACGTACAACCTCAGCAGGTGTCGGAACGTTAGCATACACCTCAATAGTGTCAGCTGTCATATCGCGATAACCAGTAGCGAAGTCATACCAATGGTCAAGAATTCGACGGTTAATGTCACCATATGCAAAGTGTATTTCATTAGGATTGAAATAAAGCTTCACATTGATGTGTGTACCATTATTCTTATTGGTGAAACGTACAACCGTTGAGAGTTCTTTCTGACTCTCTCCCTTATTCTTATAAGTAGCCCCCAGCACACTAATCATCTTAGCGTAAGCATCCTTGAATGAGGGTGCGCCATCTGTCGTTCCAGCAGGATCATTCTCTGTTAAGTTCCAAAGAAGAACATTTGTCTGCTCATCCCAATGATGAGTGTTTGTTGCATTATCGAACGGAGTGTACCATACACGACCGAAGCGGTTGTTATCAGAAGTGTAATTGTTGAAATTAGTCTCTGCATCAGCAACAACCCACTTACCATCCTTTACTTCCTTAATATAGTAACGCTTAGCACGCCATGAAGGATTATAAAGATCACCATTGTTCAACAGAGTAGGCATCTCAGTATAGTTTCCAGCAACCTCAAGATAGTAGTTTTTCTCGAAATCCTGCTTGGTAGAGCCGTCAGTACCAATCTTTGACAGAATCAGATGCTCAACTTGTGCCCAAGTAATGGCCTTCTCCTCACCACAATTCATCCACATCTCTGCAAGATTGATGGGAACATCAATGTCATCAATCTCATCCTTTACGATACGAAGCTTGATGTAACCATACATAACAATCTCCTGACTCTCTTTCTTTACGAGGTCAACACGAATCAGCGGTTCGCGGTCTACAGCCTCCTGAGTTGCAACCTTACCTGAAATCATCTCACCAAGAGGTGTGTTTTCAGTGGTTACAGAACGGGGGGCAAACCAACCAGAAGTAACGTCATCAGAAACATTACCATTTTCGTCTACACGCTCGATATGCATAGACTCACTTGTTGAGTTCTCACCAACACGGTAGTCAATGGGAGTGAAATGATACTCCAAGCCTAATTCTTCGAGTTGAGCTTCAGTCATAACCTGATCATACTTGCTCTGTCCATAGCGAGTATAAGTAATATAGTTGAAATGAGTCTCAATCAGCGGACGAAGATTAATCTTGCTGGTGTAAACAACCTGATGAGTTGCTGGCATAGGTATAGCACAATTTGACCATGTGTCAGAAGCACCATTCCATCCCGTTTCAACATAAAGGTGGTTATTACGAATGATACCAGGCTGAGTAAATGGAGTTACTGAATGGGTGTTGACAAAAGTACCTTGGTCAAGTACAACATCAGGATTATTGTCAGCAAGAGACAGAATTTCATAAACAGCAGGAACTACGACAGCATAGTCAGATGTTACAGTTGTATCAGCTGTAGCAATCTGGGCAGCAATGAAAGGTAGGGGAGCTGGTTTACCTGTATTATCGGTACCCCATGCATTCCACTGATATTGATCATTATCCCAAAGTGGTTCATAATCATAGTAATACACTCTTATCAGATTACCTTCTTCATCTGTGACATAATTACCATCATCATCAGTCTCATAATACCAATCATACAGGTGTGTTCTATTATCAGCAGTACCAGTGTATGTTCCACCAGCATAATTACCATTTGTATAGGTATTGTTATTGAATGCCCAATTATAGAAATAGCCCCATACCTTATCATAATTAGCGGTGAAGGGAACCTTCAGAATTCCTTTGTCAAGAACATTCACCTTGCTATCAGACTTGAAGATAGGTTCCTTTGGAGTTGTACCAATGTACTGATTGTCAGCGCGTGTATACACCTCTGCAAGGTTCTCGTAGAATTTAATCTCAGCACCTTCAATATCTGCTTTTGAGGGATTAATATGATAATAAGCTACGCCACCATTTGCTATGATTGTTGTTTGAATGACATTATTTACGCGCTTATATTGCATGGACTTGTCAACAACAACCTTAATCTCGTTATTGCCTTTGGTGGGAACCCACTGACCATCCTTGTATTCAACTACCCAATAGTCAAATGACTTACTTCCACCCTCTACAAACACGGCGGGTTTTGCATAAGGAAGTTCAACGGCTTCAATACCCTCCCAGTAGAACTCAGGCTTCAAAACGATGCTTGTAAGTCTCTTGGAAACCAGCATGTTGATGTTGTTGATGGCATCGTTCAGCTGAGCAGTGATGTTGTCGCTCAGCTCCTGGAACTTCTGGGTCATCTTCTGGATATCCTCACTGATGGTAAGGGCAGCAATCTGATCCTTAACACCCTGGATATCGCTCTTAATCTGTGTCAGATCAGCCTCAGTCAGGTAACCGGCCTCCTCAACCTTCTTCTGGAAGGCATTCAGAGCGTCAATCTGATTCTGAAGAGTCACGTCGGCAGCCTTTGCGATAGCCTCGATGTCGTCCTTGCTGGGAATCTGGCCGGTAATGGCGGTCAGAGTAGCCTGCAGGGCCTCGATGTCGCTCTTTGTGGCGCAGTTGTCGATGGCCTGGATCTGAGTCTCAAGCGTAGCTACGCGGGCGATAGCCTCGGTCAGCTGGTTCTCAAGAGCTGTCACAGCAGACTTGTCAGCCTTCTCGTCAAGGGCAGACTTGTCGGCCTTGCTGTCAAGGTCAGACTTGTCAGCCTTGCTGTCAAGGGCAGACTTGTCAGCCTTGTTGGCGAGCTCTGACTTGAGGCTTTCCAACTGAGTCTTCAGAGTAGCAACCTCTGTCTGAGCAGAGCTCAACTGACCTGTAAGGTCGGACTTCAGACTGGCAAGCTCCTTCTGCAGGGCAGCAATGTCCTGAGAGTTCTTGTTGATGTCATCGTCGTAATCCTTACAAGACACGAACATACTTACAGAAGCAATCAGGAATGCTCCCATAAGCAGTTTACTGAAAATCTTTCTTTTCATACGATTAATAATTTAAATTAATAAAAAAATTAAGTTGTTATACTTCTTTTTCTTCTCTCAAATCCAGCCCAGAGCACACGTTTTACGTTCACGTCAGGGCAGTGTATCTCCTACACGGAGATACATTTTGCAAGGATTGATGTTATACTTCATATTGGTAAGTCGGGGAAAAAAGCAGCCGGAAGTTTGGAACTTTCGGCTTTTTTATTTATCTTTGCACCGATATATGATAACGATTGAGAATATTCGGAAGAGTTTTGGAGCATTAGAGGTGCTGAAGGGCATAGATCTCCATATTGAGAAAGGTGAAGTGGTGAGCATTGTCGGACCTTCGGGTGCCGGCAAGACCACGCTGTTGCAGATCATCGGAACGCTTGATAAGCCTGACAGCGGACGAGTCGTTGTGGATGGCATCGACACCAGCGAGTTGTCGACTAAGAAACTGAGCGACTTCCGTAACCGTCACTTAGGCTTTGTGTTCCAGTTCCACCAGCTGCTGCCGGAATTCACAGCCCTGGAAAACATCATGATTCCAGCCTATATCGCTGGTGTCTCTCAGAAGGAGGCAAAGAAGCGGGCTAAGGAGTTGTTGGAATTCATGGGACTGGCTGACCGTGCTAGCCACAAGCCGAATGAGTTGTCGGGTGGTGAGAAACAGCGAGTTGCTGTGGCTCGTGCCCTGATCAACAAACCTGCGGTGATTCTTGCTGATGAACCGTCGGGCTCACTTGATACGAAAAACAAGGAGGAGTTGCATCAGCTCTTCTTTGACTTGCGTGACAAATTCGGCCAGACATTCGTTATTGTGACCCATGACGAAACCCTTGCCGCCCTTACCGACCGTACGATCCATCTGAGGGATGGAGAGATAGAAAACCAACGGTCGTCGGACGAAAAGGAAGATCAATCAATTGGTGAGGTGCAAGCCGTCGGAGGCGATGGTGATGAGCTTCCGCTTGTATAAGTCGCCGACAGCCTGTTTGAACACTTTCTTCGAAACGCCGAAGCGGGCGGAAATCTCTTCGGAGGGTGATTTGTCGCCTAAGTCACAGAAACCGTCATGCTCATACAGATAACGTAATAGCTCCTCCGAGAAATCGAGTGCCAGCTCATGTCCCGTCTTCTTCTGGTAGCGTTCCACCTTGGCTGTGGCCATCAGCCGGTGGGTCTTCTCGTCTTCCATAATATAGACATAGTATTTCTTCCCCCGTTCCATGTGCTGTTTCTGTTCTCGGAACGGACAGAACAGGTCTTTCATCAGCCCCCAGTTCAGAAAAGCCCCGTATTCATTGGTCCAGGCACACTCCAACCAAGCGAACTCGCCGACCTTTGCAATCGGACGCTCCGTGGTGGCGATGATACGCTCGTCTTGGTCCAGATAGATAAACACCTCTATCTCCTCGCCGATCCTCATGTCACTGGTCACGTATCTTTTGGGCAAAAGAATGTTTCCCTCGTCGCCACCGTCGAGATAAAGTCCGTAATCTGTACGTTTCTTTATCCGCAAAGTCTGATAATCTCCCAGTTTCAACATATAATATAGTATTCTACTCCTTCCTGCTCCTTTTCTTGTGCATCCACTTCGAGATGGTCGTGTATAATGACGTTTCCTCGTGGTGCTGAGCCTCGGTGAAGCTCATGCGTTCCTCCTTCGTGTCACCATACTGATCGGGGAAGATGATCATCAGGTTCTTACCAGAGAAGTACTGCTGCAGTTCGTCGGGCAGACGCTCCAAGGCATTCTTGTAGGAGATGGTACCCTTACGGGCCGTGACAACGATGAACATCTGGTCATCCTGGATGGTGCTTGCCAGTCGTGGCAGTTCATTCCAATGAGCCATCGGCGTATATTCAGCGCGGACACTGGAATGGCGGTTGTTGATATACTCGGCGATGAGTTCAAGCGACTCCTGACGGCCGTGGAACTGTGTGCGGCAGTCCAGTTGTTCGGCAAAGCGGCATAGGCGCTCCAACCAACGGTGGAAGCCGGGCTCGAACTCGGCCCTTGAGGGCACGGCCACCTGTATGCGGCGCAGGGTATTCAGCGGCTGCACGAAACGGATAAGGATGATCTGACGGTTCAGACCGTTGTAAAGGCTCTGGATGAAGTCACCCCAGAACTTGGGGTTGCGTTCTGTATGGACGTGCATGCCCATGATAATCTCCGAGGCTGCAAATTCACGGAAGGCATGCTTGATGCCGTTGGCGATATTGGATGCCAGCCGTACCTGTGTCTGCATTCCAACCTCGGCAGCAGCTGCCTGCTGTTGTAGCTGTTCCAGTAGTCGTAGTCCTGCCTCCCTGTGGCGCGTGGCCTTCTCATCGTCGTAGACCACGTTGAGAGCCACCACCCCCCGGTCGAGCCGCTGGTTGCGCACCAAGAGAGCCAGACTGAGCAGCTGGGGAGCTATCTCCACGTATTTCACACAGATCAGAATCTTCTCGTCATCGCTGTCGGCGGGGTAGGAGAGGTTGTCACGGCTCTGGGCAAGCACGACCTGGCGCGAGGCATGGTCGGTCATCAGGGTTGAGATGATACAGGTGACGAGAATCATCATCACCACACCGTTGAGCATATCGTCGTTGACAAGGAAGACGCCTGGAGCCACTTCGAGGCGCATGCCCACCATCACCATGGCGATAGCACCGGCGGCATGGGCAGAGGTGAGTCCGAACATCATGTTGCCGTCGCGCTGCGGCAGACGGAAGATAAGACTGGAAACGTAGGCGGCCAGGGCCTTGCCGAAGGTGCCGAAGAAGGCGATGAGGAAGACTACCCAGACGACATGCCAGGAGGTGAAGACGGTGCGCACGTTGATGAGCATACCCACACCGATCAGGAAATAGGGGATGAAGAGGGCGTTACCGATGAACTCAATGCGGTTCATCAGGGGTGATACCTTCGGTATATACCTGTTCAATATAAGACCGGAGAGGAAAGCGCCGAAGATGCCTTCAAGACCGATGGCGGCGGAGAGGGCAGCCGATAGGAACATCACGGCGAGCACGAAGATATACTGCATCACCTGGTCGCTGTAACGGCGCAGGAAATGGCGTGCCAGACGGGGGATGAGCCAGACGGAACCGGCTATGAACGCGGCGAGCTTGAGCAGGAACAGTGGCCAGAAGAGGAGTCGGGAACTCTGATTGGCAAACTGGCCGGCAAGGGCGGCAATCATCACCAGGGCCATGAAGAGCGAGATCATCGATGAACCGACGGAGAGCTGTACCGAGTTGTGACGCTGCAGACCAAAGCGGCTGATGATGGGGTAGGCGATGAGCGTGTTGGAGGCCATGATACAGCCCAGCAGGAACGACGCTGTGTGGGAGTAGCCAAGCAATATGCGTCCCATGGCGTAGGTCAGCAGGAGGGGAATGAAGCATGTGAGCAGTCCGAAGATCAGGAACTGTCGTGAGTTACGCTTCACACTCTCCAGATCCATCTCCAGTCCGGCGAGGAACATGATGTAATACAGACCCACGCTGCCGAAGATCTCAAAGGAAATGTCGCGCTGCAGGATATTGAAACCGTATTTGCCGATAAGCACACCGGCGAGTACCATACCGATGATGTGCGGAATGCGCAGCTTACTCATCACGATTGGCGCAAATAGGATAATCATCAGTACCACGAAGAATATCATCGTGGGGTCGGTGATGGGGAAATATGCTGCCAATAGTCTCATTTCGCCTGCAAAGTTACGAAAATTTTTTCTTATTACGAAAAAAAGTAGTACCTTTGCAGCCAAATTTGTAACAATAGAAAGGATTAGACTTATGAAAGTAGCAATTGTAGGTGCGAGTGGAGCCGTGGGACAGGAGTTCCTGCGCATTCTCGCTGAGAGAAATTTCCCGATGGATGAACTGGTGCTGTTTGGTTCTGAGCGCAGTGCCGGCAAGAAGTATACCTTTAAGGGTCAGGAGATTGAGGTGAAGCTCCTGCAGCATAACGATGACTTCAAGGATGTCGATATCGCCTTTACCTCTGCCGGTGCCGGCACATCGAAGGAATTTGCCGAGACCATCACGAAGTATGGTGCCGTGATGATCGACAACTCCAGCGCCTTCCGTATGGACGACGATGTACCCCTGGTGGTGCCAGAGTGCAACGCCGAGGATGCCCTGAACCGTCCCCGTGGCATCATCGCCAACCCGAACTGTACGACGATTATGATGGTCGTGGTGCTCCAGCCGTTGGAGAAACTCTCTCATATCAAGCGCATCCACGTGGCCTCCTATCAGAGCGCCTCTGGTGCCGGTGCCGCTGCCATGGCCGAACTGCAGCAGCAGTATAAGGAGATGGTGGAGGACGGTGAGGTGAAGACCGTCAAGAAGTTCGCCCACCAGCTGGCCTACAATGTGATTCCCCAGATCGACGTGTTCCAGCCCAATGGCTACACGAAGGAGGAGATGAAGATGTACAACGAGACCCGTAAGATCATGCACACTGATGCCAAGTGCTCAGCCATGTGCGTCCGTGTATCCTCGCTCCGCTCTCACTCAGAGTCGGTATGGATCGAGACCGAGCGCCCCATCAGCGTCGAGGAGGCCCAGAAGGCCATTGCTGCTGCGCCTGGTTGTACGCTGAAGGACGATCCCGCTACACTGACCTATCCGATGCCTTTGGAGACAGCAGGCAAGGATGATGTCTATGTAGGCCGTATCCGTAAGGATATCAGCGACGAGAACGGTCTGACATTCTGGCTCTCCGGCGATCAGATCCGTAAGGGTGCCGCCCTGAATGCCGTTCAAATCGCGGAGTATCTTGTCAAGGTTGGAAATGTTAAGTAAACGTATATTATGCAGGGCAGCCAGTCTGGTTGCCCTGATGTTTACCCTAAGCTGTGGAACAGGCGATGACGATGGTTCGCGGCTGGGCGAGGTCATTGTCGGCACGTGGCAGCGGACTGAACTGACGTTTGAGGGAGATACCGAACTCGATCCCGAGGACTTCACCTACGACCTCTTTATATATAATGGTGACGGCAGTTACAACGGGATGGTGCGCCAGGGTACCTTCTCGCTCATCAGCAAGTATGGTAGCCTAATCTATGAAGGCAACTATAAGTGCGACAATGATAATATCCGGCTGGAATTTGATGATGACGGTATCCAACGGAAGATCCTGGCACAGGTCATTATGTTTACAGAAACGACACTTCAGCTAAAGTACGTAGTCGAAGAGTACAATGTCACCATCCACCTCACTCTCACAAAACTCTAATCTTCCTCCGTCACGACGTCAGCGGCATGATAGATGCAGTCGTACGTGATTTGTCCGAATGCTGAGAAATAGCCCAGGCATCCGCCCGCGAAGTTCGCAATGGGATTTGTGCCGCTACTCTCCATCACTTGCATGGAGTAGAGGTAGTCATAAGACCGCAGGTCGATGGCACGGATCTCGATATGCAGCCGGTCTCCCTCATGCAATGTGTCGTTGTTGTCATCTCCCTCACGGAAGAAACTGAAAAGCTGTTGCAGTTCCTTGCTGGGATTATTGCGGTCGCTGAGCACGGCCCAGCGGTAGCCGAGGTCGTTGCGGTAGATATGCATGAAGTACCAGTTGTCCTCATTCGGCAGGTCCTGGATGCGCAGGTCACCCATCTGGAACCACTCCGTCATAATCTTCTTGCGGATGAAGCGGAACTCATTCATCTTCGGCTGTTGCTGCATGATGGAGGTAGAGGTGAAATGATGGCCGTCTAACTCTACGTCTATCTTGTATTCCACACCGGGGGTGCCCTTCTTGGAGGCACGGTAGTAACCGTTCCTGCTGTAGTTGAGCTTCTCGTTAGTACCGTCGTTGCCAGTGACGGTGACGATAGCCTGGCTGATGTCGCTCGTGCTGGTGTTGTCATCCATCGCGTTGGTCTGGCTGATGCGGGCCACCATGCCGCTGTTGGAGACAGAGGCCTCGACTACGTAGATTGGCTCCACCTGGTGGTAGTCGATGTCGATCTCCTTCTCGCAGGCTGACAGGCAGATAAGAAGACAGACTATTAGACATTTAGACAAATGCCTTTTTACAAGTGGATGGTTATACTTTTTTATTCTTCTCATGATTAAATATATGTCTAATTGTCTAATAGTCTAATACTCTAATTCTCTATCTGTCTAAAAGTCAACAGCAAACGACACTGACGGCACGATGCCGAAGAGCGAATATTGCTTGGCGCGGGTGGCAGAACCGTTCTCGCTATCCTCGAAGTTGATGAGGAACGGGTTGTAACGGTTGTAGAGGTTATAGATGCCGAACACCCATTTGTGGGTGGTATGACGGTGCTGGCGTGTCCAGACGGCCCCCACGTCGAGACGGTGGTAGTCGGGGGCACGGTAGCCGTTGCGCTCAGCGTAATAGTAGATCCAGTTGTCGATGATCTGGTATTTGCCGCTGGGAGCCGTAAAGGCCTGACCACTATTGAACACCCAGGCAGCATTGAGCGTCCAGCTTTTCGACAGCTGGTACATGGCCACGATGTTGATGTCGTGACGGCGGTCGTTGTTGGCGTCATACCAGCGTCCGCCATTGATGCCGTCGATGCGAGTACGTGACCAGGAGAGCGTATAACCGATCCATCCCGTCAGCCGTCCGCTGTTCTTGCGGGCTAACAGTTCCACACCGTAGGCCTTGCCGTCGCCGGGCAGCACTAAGCGTTCAATCTCTATCTCACTGCGGAATGTCTTGCCGTCGCGGTAGTCAAGCACGTTCTTGATCTTCCGGTAGTAGCCTTCCATCGAGAAGTCATAGACCTCGTCGGGTGTCATCGCAAATAGACCTGCACTCACCTGGTCGGCAATCTCCGGCTCTACAATGTTGCTGCTGATGGTGTAGCGGTCGAAGGGAGTAGAGGTGCTCTGGTTGCGCAGGGCGTGGATGTTCTGGGTTGTCCTGGCGTAGGCGAGTTTGAGATTAAGGGATGGGGATAATGAGAAATTGAGACTGGCACGGGGCTCCCATACAACGTGCGTTCTGACAATCTGGTTCTTCTTGTAGTTGTAATACCAGTCGATGGTGCCGTCGGGGGCGATGTCGTAATAGAGTGAGCCACCCAAGGGCGAGAAGGTACTCAGACGGAGTCCTGCCGAGGCTGTCAGCCATCTGGCGACTTTGGCATTCGTGTTGAGCCAGACGGCGTTCTCCCAGGCACGGCGACGCTCGTTCTCGTATTTGCTGAGCACCTGCCATTCAGCCGACTTCACGTTGAGGATCGATGACTGGAAACCTGTCTTCAGATCATAGCGGCCTAATGCGATGTGGAAGTCCTGACGGAGGCTACCCTGACGGATATGCCCTTTGTACCAGAGGTTGAGGCCGAGGAAATCGACGCCGTTGTCGTTCTTGTAGCTGCTATAGAATAAGGTGGTCTGGCTGTTGGAGCCCCCATTGAAGTGGTGAAGCCATTTCAGACTGCTCGTCAGGTTACGCCAGCGGATGTCGATCATCTCATCCATCGCCGTACGGTCGTAACCGGTGAAGAAGGTGAGGAACAACTGGTCGCGGTTAGTGACCGTCCAGTCGAGTTTGGCATTCACGTCATAGAAATAGAGGGTGTTGTTCTTGAAGTCGTCGCTGAGCTTCAGGAAGGCGTCGAGATAGGTGCGGCGGGCTGTGACGAGGAACGACAGGCGGTCTTTGACGATCGGTCCCTCAATGGTTCCCTTTGCCGAGAGCAGACCGACGGTGGCACCGCCATGCCAATGCTGTTTGTCGCCGGTGCGTCCGCTGATGTCAAGCACGGCCGACGAGGCTCCGCCATACTGGGCGGGCAGCAGTCCCTTGTAGAGCGTGGCACCGCCAAGGGCATCGTCGTTGAAGGCGGAGAAGAGTCCTGCCAGATGGCCGACATTATAGACGGGCGCATTGTCGAAGAGCACCAGGTTCTGCGCCGACGTACCGCCACGCACCTGGAAACTGCTGGAGGCATCGCTCTCAGCCTTGATGCCAGGCAACAGCTGGATGCTGCGCATGATATCATTCTCGCCGAAGAGCTGCGGGGCTGCCGTCAGTTCCTTCAGCTGGAGCTGCTCGGCTCCAGTCTGTGTATTCTGCAGGCGCTGACGCGCGGAGGTGGATGTAATAATCACCTCGTCCAACCGCTCGGTGCGGATGGTATCGACCTCTTCAGGTGCCGTCAAAAATGCCAGAAAAAGGAGACATCCTGTAAACATGGCTGCAAAGGTACGGATTTTTTTGGAGGTTTCCAAAAAAATCACTATCTTTGCCGCATCAAATTGTAAATTGATTGATTATGAAGAAGATTTTTGTGGCCATTGTGGCTGTTGTGGCACTTTGTGCCTGTAGTAGTGACCCCGTGTATCTGAACTATCGCGGTCTGTCGATGGGCCTGCCCTTCAAGACCTTCTGCGACTCTCTGATGGCCCGTGGCTTCGCGGTTGACTCTGCCCATTCCGACTCTGCCATGACGAATGTTGTGATGGTAAAGCCCGGTGAGCTCTATCATCTGGTGATGGCCCAGCAGAACGATACGATAAAGATGATACAGGAGTCCTATCAGTTGTCAACCAACGACAGCACGCGTAATCTCTGGCAGCAGATCCGTGACGAGACGGAGAAGGAACTTGGCACCTGGCCCAATATGCCCAAGCGGGGCGACGACCATAAAGTGGCTAAGTTCGAGACCGACGGCGGCTTCATCACCATTACGCTGATGAACACCTACAAGCCAACCCTGACGGTGCTCTACCAGCAGAAATAAAGAAAACTTACATTTCTACGAGAATCTTTCCTGTTTCGGTTTCGCGCAGGGAGGCGCACATGCCCTGGACAATCTTGAGGGGGAGGAAGTCCCCTGGCAGGCGGTCCAGCACCGACGTGGTGCAGCCGTCTTCCGTGAAGAGCAGGCGCAGGGTGAAGTCTTTCTCGCTGTAGTCGAGCGTGAGCGTGACGGCACCGTCGAAAGGCAGGATTCCGTAAAGCGTCTCTTCCATGACGTGCTGGACTTTCATCAGCATGTCATTGCCCAGACCGTATTTGTTGCAGAAAATACCCACCTCGCCGAACATGCCGTAGAGGTCAAAGTGCTTGTCAGCCAGTTTGAACTCGAGGGTGCGGATACGGTTGACGAAGGCGATGGTGGCCGGGCGCTGCGGGTGCTCGAAGATCTGCTCCGGGCTGCCCTCTTCGTAGATGACGCCTTCGTTCATGAAGAAGATGCGGGTGCTGACGCTGCGTACGAACTGCATCTCGTGGCTGACAATGGCCATCGTCATGCCTTCTCTCGCCAAGCGGCGGATGACCACCAGCACTTCGCTGACCATCGTGGGGTCCAGGGCCGACGTGGGCTCGTCGAAGAGGATGATCTCCGGATCCATGGCCAGACAGCGTGCGATGGCGGCTCGCTGCTTCTGCCCGCCGGACAGTTCACTGGGCAGGCTCCCGGCCTTGTCGTACAGGCCGACCAACTGCAGCAGCTCCATCGCCCGGATTTCGGCCTCCTTGCGGCTCTTGCCCAAGAGGGTGCATGGGCAGAGGGTGATGTTGTCCAGAATGGTCAGATGGTGGAACAGGTTGAAGTTCTGGAATACCATGCCCATCTTGCGCCGGAGCAGGTTCACGTCGGCCTTGCGGTCGAGAATGTCGATACCATTGATCTCAATCTGTCCTCCACTGGGCTCTTCCAGCCGGTTGAGGCAGCGCAGGAAGGTACTCTTACCTGTGCCGGAAGGACCGATGATACCGATGACCTCTCCCTTGGCAATCTCGCAGTTGACATCACGCAGGACTGTGAGTTCCTTTTCGCCGTTATTGAAAACTTTACTTAAATGCTTGACACTTATCATGGCAACTTATTTTGATGCGTTGAGTTTCCTGTCCAATGCGTCCAGCAGGCCGCCGCTGAGACGGGACAGGATGATGTAGATGATGGAAACGAGGATGAGCGGGAAGAACGCATCCAGCGTGCGGGTGCGGATGATGTCGCCCACGCAGGTCAGGTCCAGGACAGCGACGTATCCCACGATTGACGTGCTCTTGATGAGGGCGATCACCTCTCCCTTGAATACGGGTATGATGCGCCTGAGCACCTGGGGGAAGGCGACGAGGCGGAATGTCTGCATCTTGTTCAGCCCTAAGGCGGCTCCCGCTTCCCACTGGCCGTTATCCACGCTCATCATACCGGAACGGAACACCTCGCTGAAGCATGCTCCGAAGAAAAGGCCGAAACCGAAAATGGATACGGCGACGCCCGACATGTTTACCTTGGCGAAGATGACGTAGAACATGATCATGAGGATGACCAGGACAGGAATGCCGCGGACCACGTCCACAAAGACGCGGGTAGTACCGCTTATCACCGCGTTGGGTCGCATACGCAGATAGCACAGCAGGATGCCGAGGAGGATGGCGACCAGCAACGAGAGAAGGGAAAGCTCCAGGGTGACGATCAGACCGTTTCCTAACAACTTCCACCGATCCTCTTCAATCAGGTTGTGACGGATGTTCTCCTTGGTGCGCGTCCAGATGCCCTGCCCGCCGGAAGCCCCCCATTGCGGATCCACACCGAAGCAGCATAGCCCGCCTTCCATGTATTCATCGGAGAATAGGACCTGTTTGGCCCGTTCCGGTGTAACCAGCAGGTGCGAGAGGATAAGGTCTATCTTGTTGGCGTTCAGGGAAGGGATGAGGGCGGGGAACTGAATGATGACGTATTCAGGACTGTAGCCGGCACTGCGGCAGAACAGGTTCATCAGGTCCGGTTCGATGCCGGTTATGGCGTCCTGCTGGAGAAAGATGTAAGGGTGCGCGAGGGTGATGCCCACGATGAGTTTCTTCCCTTCCTGGGGAGCAGGCCGTTTCCCGGCCTCCACCGTCATCGAATCCAGGTTGTGTAGCCAGCAGTTGTACCAGCGGTCATATTCGCCGCTGGCTTTCATCGCCCGGAGGAAATGATTGAACTCGTCGCAAAGGGCAACGTCGTCCTTTCGGAAAGCGATGGCCCCGGAACCCCGCAGGATGCCCGCGAAGTATTTCTTGAATCCCTGCCGCGCCATCTGGTTGGCGTCGAACTGGACTTCCTGCAGTAAGCCGAAATCCGCCCGCCCGCTTTTGACCGCAATGGGGATATCGCCAAGGCTGACCCGCATGATGTCGATGCCAGGATAGGAGGACACGAGCAGGTCGGTCGAACTGCCGCCGGGCAGGGCGACGCTGTGACCCGACAGGTCCTCGATGCAGGTCGGCGCAAATTCGGCCTCTGACTCAGCGCCGGCCCCGGAACAGGCTGACAGGACGAGGGAAAGGATCAGGTATGCCCAAATTGCTCTCATAGCGTGCGGCGTTTAGGTGTGAGACGTTTCTCCAGGGCATCCGCGGCCAGGCCGAACAGCCAGGAGAGAAGAAGATAGACGAGCGCCGTCATCAGCAGCGGGAAGAAGGCGTCGAAAGTCCGGGAACGGATATAGTCGCTGGCTTTGGTGAGGTCCATGACGGACACGTAGCCGACGATGGAGGTGGCCTTGATGAGGGCGGCCATCTGGTTCTTATAGACTGGCAGTATGCGGAGCAGCATCTGGGGCAGGACAATCTTACGGAGCACCAGCCCCTTGCTCATGCCCAACGCGGCACCGGCTTCCCATTGCCCTTTGTCCACGCCTTCGATGCCGGAACGGAAAATCTCGCTGATATAAGCTCCGAAATAGAGGGAGAAGCACAGCACCGTGATGTGGATCTTGTCCAGCCCTGACGAGGCGAATACCAGATAGAACATCACGAGGAGCAGAAGTAGCAGGGGGAGGCTGCGCATCAGCTCGATATAAATCATGGCGATACGGGAGACCACTTTGTTGCTGCTCATCCGAAGGCTGCAGATGAGCGCGCCGATGACCGTGGCGAGCAGCAGGGAGAGCAGCGAGATCTCCACGGTCACGCCAAGCCCTTCTGCCATCATCTTCCACCGGTCCTCTGTCAACAGGTTGGAAACGATGCTTTCGCGTATGCTACCCATATACACTACAATTGCACAATCGGCTACAAATATACGAAAAAAAGTGTAAAGTGAATAGTAAAAAGCATAAAAATTGCTGCCGCCAATATAAATTATCAATTATCAATCGTCAATTATCAATTAAAAATAGTACCTTTGCACCCATTCAACACAGAGAATGATAGTATGATACAAAAGAAACATTGGGTGCTCGCCGCCACCTTCACCATTATCTGCGGCGCATTGGTGCTGACATCGTGTAGCAAAGACGACAATCCCTTCGTAGATCCGGAGCCCGGACCAGGCGCAGAATACCGTGCCATATTGAAGTCACTCGACTGGGGGCAGGACACGACCTTTGTGTATGGTCATAAGGTTCCCGATGTTGACGCCGTCTGCTCCTCACTTGGCTTTGCCAGGTTGATGAGGGCGTTAAGCTATAACTGCAAGGCAAAGGTGTCGAGCGCGATGAACCGCGAGACGGAATATATCGCCAGCACTTTCGGCTTCGCCCTGCCTGAACTGAAGACCAGCGTGGCAGCGCAGACCCGCCTCATCCTGACCGACCACTCCGACTATGCGCAGTGTGTGGACGGCGCTCGCGAGGCCGTCATCCTGCAGATGATAGACCACCACGTGGAGGGCGACATCAAGGACAGCTCGATACCATACGTGCGCCGTGAGATGATAGGCTCCACCTGTACCATCATCTATGAGATGTACAAGGAGCTGGGCATCAGCATCGACGACGAGACCGCCCACATCTTGCTGGCGGGCATTGTCAGTGACACCCGAAACCTTACAAAGCCCGCCACCTGTGCCATTGACACCGTGGCATGGGAGGCCCTGACAGCCCAGTTAGGCATCAGCCCTGATTCGATAGCTGTCGTCAGCAAGCACATGTCAGAAGCCGCTGAAGATTACTTCGGTATGACTGATAAGGAAATCTTCATGTCCGACTATAAGGGCTACGAGTATAACGGTTATCGGTTCGGTATGGGTAGCCTCGACTGCAAGGCAGAGGAGATGGACGACTTCATCGACCGTATGCTGGCCGAGATGCCGGAGGTGTTGAAAGAGAACGGTCTTGACATGGTTTTTGCAAAGATTGATAATAAGGTACCCAACCCTGATACCAGCGACCCTGACGATCTCTTCATTGGTGCCGGCACCTACTTCATCTACTACGGCACAGGAGCCCGTGAGGTGGCTGAGGCCATCATAGGTCCCAGCCTGCGCGAAGGTGTGACCTTCTCCGAGACGAAGTTGTCGCGTAAGCAGATTGTACCGCTCATCCAGGAACGACTGACGGAAAAATAAAACAAGGATCCCTTTGTTTTCTTACTATGAATTTTGCCTTTGAGGTTGTCAGGTTGACAAAATGCCCTGCCACAAAGGATTTGCAACCTGTTTGAGGTTGTCAGAGGTTGTCAGAGGTTGACAAAGTGGCAGCCTGACAGATGGGCAAGCCTTCGTAGGGAGTTTAGACGGTTCAAACCCATTTGTCAGAAGGCTCCTGAGCATTGTCAGGAGCCTTCCGTTAGTTAAATTCTCGAGAGAATTGAGGCGAAAGGAGCCTCCAAAGCGGAGGTTTAGACGTAGCAAACCTCTAAATTCTCTCGAGAATTGAGAATCGTCTGGCAT
>Ga0310786_10005114_pt1 | contig 17937 bp, 13 predicted proteins | sample AusTroGonzalo_MG_FD_203881 | JGI IMG/M metagenome (GOLD analysis project Ga0310786, IMG submission 203881) | Bovine rumen microbial communities from tropical cattle in Woodstock, Queensland, Australia - Gonzalo_03 (v2) (version 2) | ecosystem: Host-associated > Mammals > Digestive system >... | reverse complement strand
CTGTACTTGCTTTCGATATGAGGCATAAGGCTGTCAACGATATCATCAACGAAGTTGTCGTAGCCTTGATTTGAGCCTGCATCAGCAAAGCCTGTAGCATCGTTCATAGTAGCACTTGTGAATACGAAAGGAACAACTACGATCATGTCCTTTGCAGCACCTTCAGCAATAGCATTGCCTATGATCTGCTGTGTATACATCTGACCGTTGCCCTGAGTTATCATACGGTTCTCGTTCTCAAAGAAGCCGTGGAGGAGATAAAGTACAGGGTACTGCTTGCTTTCGTCATAGTTTGCAGGGAGAAGGATATTGTAAGGCTTGTTCTTGTTAGCCTTCTTGGAGAAGTATGTTTCCTTCTTAATGGTACCGTACTGAACACCCTGTTTCTTTGTATGAGAATCATTAGGCTCATTGTTTACCAGTGAATTCTGAACTATTTCTGTGAGCTCCTCCATGCTGTACTTGCGCTGTCCGGGAACAACAACAGGCTCATTTACAGGGAATTCCTTTATTTTTCCTGCAACGAACTGCATGATGAGGAGAGCATCATTTACTTCAAAAACACCATTGCTGTCAGCATCGGCAGCTTTAAGTGTCTTCTTGTCTGTGATACCGTTGATGCAGGCTCTGCGGGCTGCAACGATATCAAGTGAGTCGATAGTACCGTCATAGTTTATATCGCCCTTGCTCATCTGTACGGCAGCAGGCGGCTCGCTGATCTCAGTGCCGCTCTTTGCACCTACTACCTCATCGAGATAGAAGTCACATTTGCTGTTTTCATCTGTCTCAACGTAGAGCTGCATATCCTTTGCTCCGTCCGGGATAGTGAATTTTGCGTTTTCAAGGTGAGCCCACTGACCCTTTTCGGCAGTTACCTCAGCTATCTTCGGATAGCTTGTGCTGCTTCCATCGCTGTACTGCAAGGTGAGGTAGAAGGTAACGGGAGAGGAGGTATCCTCAGTCATTACATAAGCACTGAAGGAGTAATCCTGACCTGCCGAAAAGCCCGAACCAAGGCTTACGGTAGCACCGTTCCACGAGTTCGTTCTTCCGCTTGCATAGAGAGAAGCCTCACCTGAGCGTGATTTGCCTGATACTGTCTTTACAGATGCAGCACCTCGTCCGCTCCATTGTTCGCTTCCGTCCTCAAAGGTGCTGTGCAGCAGGTAATCGCTGTCCGCCGCACAGACAGGTGCAACAGCGGTGCAAGAGAGGGCAAGTACAGCTGCTGACACGGTTGATAAGATTTTCTTTTTCATTTCCAATCCTCCTAAGAAAAATAATATAATTAAGACATTTCCGCATATGTTATTCCCGGCAATGACAAAAGTCGTAGAGGGAAGCAACGGTAATTAATATGCAGTTATGCCAAAAAAACAATATATATATTTATTATTATCATGTTTTTTGTCTACTGTCAACTCAAAAAATGAGGATTATTGTAGAAAAAGAACGGTTTTTTACAATTAGTTATAAAATTGCAAATATTTGATATTATTAAATAACTGTTAAATCGGCAAGATATATAAATAAAGCTGCGTCCATTTGTACAAATGTAATGAAAATACAAAAAAAGCCCCCGAAGCGGCATTTTTTAATGCTTCGGGGGAATGATTTTACTAATTATCTTTTTGGCCTTCCGGGCTTTGACATTTTCTGCTTATACATTCTTGCGTCACTTATTTTGATAAGATCCTCAATACGTGTGTTTTTATCAGACTCGATAAGGTATGCACCGTAGCTCAGTTCTATCTTATATGGCTTGCCCTGACTCACGTTGTACTCATTGCACATACGCAGCAGATCAAAAATAAATTTATCCAGCTTTTCCTGCGAATAATCAGAGGCGTAGATATAGAATTCGTCACCGCCCACACGACCTGCTATCTCGTTTGAGGTACAGCATTGAGTAATAATATCGGCAGCAGCCTTGATAGCGGCATCGCCCTCATTATGACCGTAAACGTCATTTATGCGTTTAAGACCATCCATATCAAGCACCATTGTACAAATAATGCTTTTGCCTTCGAGATTGCCGACAGCATATTCCGAAGCGTCATTGAAGCCTCGGCGGTTGAACATACCTGTAAGTGCATCATGTATACTTATCTGCTTCTGCTTTTCGTACAGACCCTTTTGCTTTTCATAGAGCTTATTGATATTGTCGTTTTTCCAAAGACGTTCAATGGTAACAGAAAGGTTGAGCAGGAAGATATTATAAAAATCGGTAAAGATATCATCATCTTTCATTTCTATGAGGGTATATCCGAACATTCTTTCAGAGCAGTATATACACATTATGTAATAGAAATGCGGGACATCTGAATTGACACGAGGCACCATTTCCGAGCTTTTCATAGGTTCGTTTGTTTTTATATACTCATTTTGCTCATCTATCCATATCAGAGGAGTGAAATTATCAGAGGGGACAGAGTATTCGCTGGTGCAGGAAAGCCTGCCTTTGGTATCTGTCTGAGCAAAAAGGAAGAATGCGGTGTAATCACCGAAATTCGTTGCGCATTCCTTGAACGAAGTTTCGAGCTGGTCAAGCCTTTCGACCTTGTTCAGCTTGAGTATTGCAGCCTGGGCATCATTTACGCAGTTATCGAAATATCTGACATTATTGTTTATCTCATCTATATTGTGTATCTCGGCTTTATAGTCTATGCTCATACAGCCGCAGGACTGGGATATGATAATTCTCGGAGAAACGATATTATCGCCGCTGAATGGTTCGTTATTCATGAGCTGCTCTAAGATAGACATTGTTTTTTCTGCAATATCCTCTCTTTCACGGGTAGCTGTTGTTATATGAGGCACGAACTGTTTTCCCTCCAGCGAGCTGTCATAGCCTGATATAGCTATATCCTCGGGTATTTTTATCCCCCTGCCCTTTAAAGCAGTAGCAAGGGATATTGCCATATAGTCGTTTGAGCATACGATAGCCTGCGGACGTTCGGGACGTGACAGGAAGAAATCTGCGGCTTCCTCGCCCTTATGAAACCAGAAATCGCCCTCAAATACACCTACACCGTCCTCGGGGAGCCCTCTTGACTTCATTACAGATCTGAATACTTTAAGTCTGAGCTGTGCATCGGGATGTGAGAGGTAGCCTGTCATAAAGCCTATTCTGGTATGCTTGTGAACATCCAGGAAATGTTCTATGAGCCTGCGCATACCCGAAGCATCTTCAAATTCTATATTATAGAAACCGTCAACATGTGTGCTGATGGATATTACGGGACATTTTGCACCGCGGAGCTTCCTGATGATCCTATCTTCCGCGCCTTCTACGTTATAGCCCTCGCCGTCATAGATTATGCCGTCGAACTGATCGAGGTCGATATAATCGATTATGTCATATTCACCATCAGAGAATTCAAGTGTTTTTTCTCCTATTTTTCCAAGAGAATTGAAATATACAATATTAGCGTTGATCTTTTTTGCAGCACGATTGAAGCATCTGCAAAGTCCGCTTCTGTATCTGCTTGTAAGAGCACAGCCGAAAAATGCTATAGTTCTAAGGGAATTGATCATTGATAAATTCACCTCCGTTGAGGATTTGCTTCCCTGAATCCTGTTCAGGGCAATGACTGTCATCAGGCAGTTATTGAGGATATATTACTTATAATCGAAAATGATACTATGTTTTATTTCTTTATCGTTCAAAAGAATTCTCATCCTTCCGTTAACGATACGAATATTCTCTTCAGATGCATAGGTATCCTTTTCAAGCCCTGAGCGGACAACAGCATTAATATCCGAATTGTACAGCTCCAAAGCTGTATTTTCATTATATCCGCCGAATATCAGGGCTTTTTGTCCTTTGCTTTCGAGCTTCAATGATGAATCTGTGAGGGCTATATCTGATATACCATGCAAAGCACCGAAAACAGTTGAATTATCAGACATAACATTTGAGGTGACTCCGAAGCTGTCTGTAACTATGTCAGCCTTTTCTCCGTTTATTGAGCCGATAATAGCCATGTGGTTGCCTTTTCCGTAAAAGTTTATCGTACTTTTATTGATAGAAACGCAGGCATTGCTTTCAAGAGAACCGACAAGAATACCGGTTTCGCCTGTAAAATCTGCTTCAATCAGGCACATATTTATCATAGGCTTTGCCTCACCGGTAATGGTGCCTATTCCCACGCAGGATTCCGTACAGGATTTGAAATTGTATTCTCCACGATTTATATTTATGGTTCCGCCGAGACCGGAGCCGATACATACGCCTTTTTGTCCGCGGCAGGTTATCTTTATCGCACCGTCCTGATCGAATATGAGCTCACCGTGGCGGGCATCTAATTTATTTCCTATGCCATAGTATTCTGAGGCATTAAGGTCGATATTGAGAGTGCCCTTACCCTCGATAGTGAGCCTTGCAGACTCATGCACCTGTATTCCCGAGTCCATAAGATGATTTGTTCCGTGGAGTACGATAGTGACATTTGAATCGGCACCTATTTCTATGCAGGGACGTTTTTTGATATTTGCAAAAAATACGTCCTCAAGGCTTATACAACCGCTGTAGCCTGCCTCGATACGCAGGTGGATATTGGTTTTCATTTCGGGAGTTCCGATGATCGAAACGTCCTTGTAGACCATTTCGTCCTTGCCGACTACTATATCGGTGTAGCCGTCCCTTTCCAGCTTTGTAAGAGATATGCGGTTGGTCTTTCCTGCTGAATAGACCTTTTTGTTATTGCCGTCTATGCGTTCCTGGTAGTACAGTTTTATCTCGTTCCTTATCCTTTCGTCTATCTGAGACAGTATCTCGGCAGAAGGCTTAGCAGTATAGAAGCCCTGTATAAGGTCTGCTCCGAGATGAATGACATTGCGGAGCTCTTCGGCTGTTTCAACACCTTCTGCAAGAGCCAGGATATTATTATCGTGACAGAAATCTATTATCTCACGTACAAAATGCTGCTTTTTAGGCTGATTTTGTATCTCGCTGACCAGAGAACGGTCTATTTTTACATAATCGGGCATATATCTCAGCAGATTGCTGACATTTGAATAGCCTGTACCGTAATCGTCAACAGCAAAGCCGATGTTATATTCATCGTAGAAATGCTGAAGCCTTGTAAGGTCGCTGTCGCTGAGCTCAGCCTCCTCGGTAAGCTCTATAACTATCTCCGTGGAATTGTTTTCCAGATAGTCTTTAAGGACAGGGAGGTCATCGTTGCTTATCCTTACACCGGGGATACTGTTGATAAATATCTTTACATTGCCGAGAACGGCACGTTTTTCCCTGACTATGCGCAGTACGTTCAGGAAGGTTGCACGCTCAACATCGGAAAGACGCTCCTGCATGGTAGCGAATTTGATGATAGAGAGCGGACTGACATAGGGGACTGTCCTTGCGCGCATAAGTGCCTCATAGCCGTATATGCTGCCGTTATTGACATTAACGATGGGCTGGAAGTGATAGTCCAGCAGATTTTCGTTAAGTATCTTTGTGACAAGGTCATATTCGTTCTTTTCGTTTTCATCGAGACTGCCATAGGCGTAGGAATAAACAGTGAACTTGTTATTGCGGATGCGGTTCAGCTGCTCCTGCATATGTTTAAGGGAAAGGTTGCGTTTCAATATCTCAAAGCCGCGGCAGACCGATGCTGTCCAGCGTCTGTATATATCATCATATGAGCTGCATGGATCTTTGTATCTTACAGCTGCATAGCCGAAGCATTCATTTTCAAAGTAAACGGGAGTAAAGAAGTAAGCGGCAGGTGATGAACGTTCATATTCAAGGTCGGGCAGCATTTCAGCTGATGAAAAGCTTTGCTCCAGACCTGCCATATTGTTTTGGTGGCTGCTGTAATATCTTATAGCATGGATAACGTTCTTGTAGCCGTTATGAGAAACATGGACTCCCAGACCTATATTTTTCCATCTGCTGTCCATACAGAGGTGGAATTCGCTTATGCCCTTCAGCTGATATGTGTATGAATAGACGGTGCTGAGGAATTCCTGAAGAGATGACTGAGATATAAGTGTCTCGTCCATTTTATTGAAAATAGAGTCAAAGCCCTCCTCAGAGATATCTGTTCCCCACTCGCTGCGCTTTATCTGATACTGCGGCATAGTCTCATTATGACAGCCGCAGCTTTCGCCCAATAGCATTTTGGGCTTTAGCTTGAAGGAATCGGGAGTTTTGCCATTCATTCTGTCCATAAGGAAACTGAAGGTATACTCGCCGAATTCATAAGCAGGGATAAGTGAGGAAGTAAGAGAGCAAGGGCTTGTTCTGCCGTCATATGTGGAATCATAGCCTACAACGGCTATATCCTCGGGGACACGTATGCCATGCTCCGCGAATATCTTGCACAGACCGATAGCCATCTGGTCATTGGCGCAAGCAACGGCATCTGGGAGAGCGGCTCTGTCGGCGATAAGCTGCTCGGCATACACCTCTCCGCTCTTGTACCAGAAATCACCGTAAAAAATACGATCCTCTGACATATCAAGTCCTGCGTTTTCCATAGCATCGCGATAGGCTTTAAGACGCTCCTTGGAGTGTTTATGCCATTTTTTGCCCGAAACGAAGGCAATATCACGACAGCCATGAGCTACGATGAGATGTGTTATAAGATCAAAAACTGCAGAATAACCATCGGTGCATATACTCGGGAAGAGGTCGCTTTCCTTTTCAATGACCACAATAGGTCCGTTAAAGGTATCCTTTAGTCTCTTTTCCAGATTTTCTGCTGCACCTTCGGTCTGTATACTGTCTTTAAGGATAACAGCTCCGCTGAATTTTTCGGGGTTCATCAGAGAGAAAATATTAGAGTCACCCTGTTCCCCCTCGGGAGTATCCTGATATTTCATGTACATTGAGAAAATACATACATCATAATCGGCAGCGAGTGCTTTATTCAGAAAGCCACTGATGAAACGGCTCTGATATTCTTCGTCCGCCTGTCCGACAAACAATGCGAGTTTTTTCCTTGAACTGTTCATAAGTGCGTTCCTTTCCGATAAATAAGCAAATATAGCAAAACAGAGTAACATAAATACTCTTATCATATTATTTACCATTTTTCTTTTGTAATTATTATATCATATATTATATGATAAGTCAATTATTATTGACTGTTTGTACAAGAAAATTCAATAAATAACTATAAATTGGACATTTATTGATTTATTTTATATTATGTGATATAATTAATTGAAACCATCTGTTCATCGGAGGCACAGACGATGCTGGAAACTGCAAATAAAATACTTGAAAACGCTACATTCCGCCAAAAGCTCGATGAGCTCGAAGTGCTGGAAAAGGAGCGTATCTTCTGCGGACACGGACTTGAACACCTGCTGGCCGTGGCGAGAATGACCATGCTGATATGCATGGAAAGAGGCATATCTGCCGAAGCGGATATAGTTTATTCTGCGGCACTTCTCCATGATATAGGCAGAGTTGAGGAGTATACCCTTGGACTTCCCCATGAGAAGTCGGGAGCTGAAACAGCTCGGCAGATACTTTCGGAGACAGGCTGCGGCAGAGAAAAGACCGAAAAAATAATCGGAATGATACTTTCTCACAGAAGCGGTCGTGAATGCTCCGATACACTGGAGGCTGTGTTTTACGAAGCAGACAAGAAGTCGAGAATGTGCAGCTTCTGCAAGGCACAGGACGAATGTAACTGGCCGTATGAAAAGCGGAATTATAATATAGAGGTATGAAAATGAAGATAGGCAATAAAGATTTTGACGTAAAGAGAAGCTGTTATATAATGGGTATCCTTAACGTCACTCCTGACTCTTTTTCGGACGGCGGACGTTATAATAACATAGACTCAGCACTAAGACAGACCGAGAAAATGCTCTCGGAGGGCATGGATATACTTGATATCGGCGGAGAGTCTACCCGTCCGGGATATACAAAGATATCCGATGAGGAGGAGATACAGCGTACAGCACCCGTTATCGAGGCTGTAAAAAGCCGTTTTGATGTACCGGTCTCACTGGATACGTATAAATACAGGGTGGCAGAAGCAGGCATAAAAGCCGGAGCCGACCTTATCAACGATATATGGGGACTTAAATACGACAAAGGCGAAATGGCAGCACTTATAGCAGGAAGCAATGCCGCCTGCTGTCTTATGCATAACAGGGAAAATATGGACTACACCTCGTATTTTGATGATGTTATATCCGATATGGAAGAAACTGTTGAAATTGCGGAAAAAGCAGGCATCAGCTCTGACAGGATAATACTTGATCCCGGAGTAGGCTTTGCAAAGAACTATGAGAATAATCTCGAGATAATTGACCGCATGGACGAATTCCGTGAAAGGCTTGGCTATCCCGTGCTTCTCGGAGCTTCAAGAAAATCTGTAATAGGACTTACACTTGACCTGCCTTCTGATGAACGTCTTGAAGGAACGATAGCTCTTTCTGTCATAGGAGCCATGAAGGGGGCAGCCTTTCTGAGAGTACACGATATAAAGGAAAATGTCCGTGCCGTTAAGATGACAATGGCAGTAATGAAAGGATACAGAAATGGACAGGATATGCATTGATGAACTGAAAATATTTGCTCATCACGGTGTATTTGAGCATGAAAACATAAACGGACAGAATTTTTACGTGAATGCCGTGCTTTATGTGGATACCGAAAAAGCAGGACTTACCGATGAGCTTGATAATTCTGTTGATTACGGTATGGTCTGTAAGATCATACATGAAGCCATGACACAGCATACCTATAAGCTTATTGAAGCCGCAGCACAGGCGGCTGCTGTGGCAGTCCTGAAAAGCTCTCCTCTCATAGTACGCACGGATATCGAGATAAGAAAACCCGAAGCACCTATAGATATGGAATTTGGTTCTGTATCAGTAAAAATAAGCCGCAGCCGACATACTGCGCTTATAGCACTGGGTTCAAATATAGGGGACAGCAAAAGCATTATCTCCGAGGCTGTGAAAAAGCTTGAGCAGAGTGAGTATATCACAAGTATTAAGCAGTCCTCGCTTATCGTTACAAAGCCCTACGGATACACGGAGCAGGATGATTTCCTTAACGGAGCAGTTCTATGCGAGACCTTTCTTTCACCTCACGGGCTCCTTGAACTAATGCATCAGATTGAAAACGAAGCAGGACGCACACGCGAGATACACTGGGGTCCGAGAACGCTTGACCTTGATCTCATATTCTATGACAGGAGCATTATATCCGATACTGCTCTTACAGTTCCTCACCCTGATATGCAGAACAGGGATTTTGTACTAATACCCGCAGCAGAACTTATGCCCGATTATGTACACCCCGTACTTGGACTGAAAGTCTCGGAGCTTCTTGAAAGGCTTGGTGAAAAATGATCAATATTATAGCAGCAGTAGCAGCAAACGGAATTATAGGCTGCCATGGAAAGATACCGTGGGATATTCCCGAGGACAGGGCTCGTTTTCGTGAGCTTACAACAGGAAATATATGTATAATGGGCAGACGCACCTATGAAAGCATAGGCAGACCTCTTCCCGACAGGATAAATATAGTGGTTTCTGCAAATCAGAGCCTGTTTTCGCGTAATCTCAGAACAGTCCGCAGTCTTGAGGAAGCCATTAAGCTTGCAAAAAAATGTGCGGATATGTCGGGCGGAGATCAGGAGATATTTATCTGCGGCGGAAAAAGGATATACGCCGAGGGACTTGAGATAGCAGACCGCGTTTATCTTACCGAGATTGATAAGAAGTATGAGGGCGATGCGTTTTTTCCCGAATTTGACAAAAGCAGCTTCGAGCTGACAAAGCAGGAGCGCAGAGAGGAACTTGGGCTCAGCTTTTATGTATACGACAGAAAGAAATAGATCGTAGAAGCTCATTTCCTTTTGTTATATTCATGCCTCTTGCAAAGCCGTATTGCGGCCTTGCAGAGGCAATATAAATAAGCCGTACTTAAAACTTAATTAATCGTTTTTTTGCAGCCGTTTCTGAGGTTATCCGAAGAGAATGGCTGTATTTTGTTTTTTATATACCCTTTTTATTTTTATAAAAAAGACGTTTTTTACTGCCCAATTGATACGGAAATTACCACTATTAAAATTATAACAAAAAGTTATAATTTCTATCAATTCAATCACCAGTAGTATAAAGTCCACTAAAAAAGCGTTTTGTCCACCTAAAGTGTAAAGTTGATTGGTAGTACCAAAATTTATATTTAATTAAAATGACAAAAAATGGTAACTTAAATTAATTACAGCAAGTATTGACTTGTATCTAATTGCCAAATAGTTTATCCTGTAAGTGAAATATATAGAGCATTTGCTCATCAGGGGTTTATTTAATCATTAATTTGTGTAAAAATAAATGATTACAAAAGGAGTGATTGGAGTGAAAATTAATACACTCAAGAAGATCATCAGCGGAACCGTATCTGCAATGATGATCGCAGCAAGTTTACCTCTCTCGACATCAGCAGGCGGATTTGACTTTGGCAACATGGGCGGCGGCAACGGCGGCGGCTTTGACATGGGTGGATTTGACTTTAGCCAGATGGGCGGCGGCAACGGCGGCGGCTTCGACATGGGCGGATTTGACTTCAGCCAGATGGGCGGCTTCGATATGGGCGGCTTCGGCGGCGGCAATGGCGGCGGCTTTGACATGGGCGGCTTTGGCGGCTTCGGCGGCGGAAACGGCGGCGGTTTTGACATGGGCGGCTTCGGCGGCGGAAACAACGGTGGAAATATCGACTGGGGCGGCATGGCTGGCGGCTTCAATAACGGCGGTGGAAACATCGGCGGTGATGCAGGCAACGGCGGTAACGCAAATAAGGGTCTCAACGCTGAGATCAAGAACGATATGCCTACAACTGTACCGAGCGGCAACGAAAAGAGCGGTGGCTGCAAGGTCGAGAAGAAGACATATAACTGTAAATTCACAGGCGGACAGAAGAGCTGTAACGTTGTTCTTCCTCCAAACTATGATTCAAGTAAGAAATATCCTGTAATGTACGTTCTCCACGGTATCGGCGGCAACGAAGGTTCAATGGTAAGCGGTATGGGCGTTCAGGAGCTTCTTGCAGGACTTATCGGCAACGGCAAGGCTGAGGAAATGATCATCGTACTTCCGAGCCAGTACACAAGCAAGAACGGCAACGGCGGCGGAGGCGGCTTCGGTATCAATCAGGAGACCTGCGCAGCTTATGATAACTTCCTCTATGATATCTCAGACAGCCTTATCCCATTCATTGAAGCAAATTATCCTGTAAAGACAGGCAGAGAGAACAGAGCTATCACCGGTTTCTCAATGGGAGGCCGAGAAGCTATCTACATCGGACTTATGAGACCTGACCTCTTCGGTTATGTAGGCGGAGCTTGCCCTGCACCGGGTATCACACCAGGTAAGGATATGTTCATGGAGCACCCCGGCTGTATGACAGAAAGTGAAATGAAGTTCAGAGATGTAGGCCCTGAGCCATATGTATTTATGATCACAGGCGGTACAAACGACTCTGTTGTTGGTACATTCCCTAAGTCCTACAGCGATATCCTCACAAGAAACGGTGTAGACCATGTTTATCAGTCTATCCCGGGCGGCGGACACGGTGCTGATTCTGTTAAGCCTCATCTCTATACATTTATGAGATATGCATTCAAGGGCTCAGAGGCATCTGTAGTTACTACAACTACGACCACTACTACCACAACAACTACTACAACTACAACAACAACCACTACTGTTACTACAACAGCTCCTGTGACAACTACAACAGTTGATCTCAAGGAATACCTCAACGACAAGGTAACTATCTGGGGCGATGCAAATATTGACGGAATGGTTGATATGAGCGATGTAGTTGCAATCATGCAGTCACTTGCAAATCCTGACAAGTATTTCCTCTCGGATCAGGGTAAATTCAACGGTGACGTTGCAGAAGCCGGTTCAGGCATCACAAGCAATGATGCACTTGTTATCCAGAAGTTCCTTTTAGGAGCAGTAACTTCTCTCCCTGAGAGCTACATGAAGTGATTTTCTTCATTTCGTAATAAAATTGATATCTCGAAGGAAACGTGCCGCATTTTATGCGGTGCGTTTTCTTTTATGCGGTATTGAAATTGGATAGCAAAGGTGGTATAATATTAATACATATTATTAATAGGAAAGGAACCGGAATTATGAGTGACAGTTTTAATAATACCCCATGCGGTCTTACCGAGTCTGAGATAAGCTTTTCATGCTGTGAGCTTGGGAATATTAAAGCAGATGAAGTAATGGATTATGATATAGTGGTAGTAGGTGCGGGGGCATCGGGCGTTCCTGCGGCAGGCTGGGCAGCCGAGCTTGGTGCGAAAACTGCGATACTGCAAAAGGAGTCAGGAGTAGTTTCACAGGGAAACTGCGGCTCTGCAATAATAAAGTCCCGTTCCACAGAGGCTGGTATCGCAAAGTGGATACATCACACCAACAGCCTATGTGACTGGAGAGCCGATACAAAGCAGCTCCGCGCTTATGCCGAACATTCCGAGGAGGCTATGATGTGGTTCCTTAACCGTGCAGGACTTACCAAGGAGACAGAGTATGGCGACGGAAGCAAGGTGGACAATAACGCCGAGAGTGCAAAGCTGCTCAATGACGGGGATAAGCTCTGTGCATTCAGAAGCACCAGCGGTGACTTCACAGGGGTATGGAAGGACCGTATGAACAGCTATGACTACGGCGATGACCATTGCTATTTCTGGGCACCGTGGATAGGTCCTAAGCCTCTTAACGTAGGAAATGCCCTGCATAATGTCCTCAATAACATTATGGCAATGAATGATGATCTTGATGCTTATTTCTCAACACCTGCGGTCAAGCTTATAATGGACGGGAAGAGAGTAACAGGTGTTATCGCTAAAAATAAGGACGGAAGATACATACAGTTCAATGCTTCAAAGGCAGTTATACTTGCAACAGGCGATTATACCAACAATCCTGCTATGGTACAGCGTTGGTGCCCTGATATTGCGGAATTTGACAAGAAGCAGTTCGGCAAGACAGGTGACGGACATGTACTTGCGATAAGTGCAGGAGCAAATATGGAAAATCTCGGACATACTAAGATGATGCATGATTTTGACTCCGCACTTATGTTTGAAGAGCCCTTTCTATATTTAAATATGAAGGGCGAGAGATTTACCAATGAGTACACAGGCTTTGTGTATATGGGAAATCTGCTGAAATATCAGCCGAAATTCAAGGGAACTATGCTCGATGCCGATCACAAGGACGGCTCAAAGGGCTGGTACTGTGCTATATACGACAGCGATTATGTTAACTGGGACAAGGAAGAGTTCGTGGACGGCTGTGTTCCGCCTTTCGTTATGGAGAAGTTTATACCGGGGGCTGTTGAAGAGCCGCAGGGTGTATTCAAAAACCTTATAGACCTTCACAGATGCGATACTCTTGAAGAGCTTGCAAATGAGCTTGGTATCCCTTACGAGACTATGAAAGCTTCTGTTGAACGATATAACGAGCTTTGCGATAAGGGCTGCGATACGGATTTCGGCAAGCCTGCAAAATATATGCACAAGATAGAAAAGGCTCCGTTCTGGGGGGCAAGAAAGCATATAAGAGTTTCCGCAGAGGTATCGGGAGTAATAACCAATGAAAATGCACAGGCTCTTGACTCAGACGGCAATCCCATTGAGGGACTTTACTGCGCAGGAAATCTTGGAGGTCCGTTCTACGGCGGAGCTGATTATCCATTCCACCAGACAGGTCTTTCCCTCGGAAGATGCTATACCTTCGGCATGATAGCCGCAAAACATGCACTTGGCGTCCTTTGAGCTGATTAAGCCGTTAGGGAGCGGCTTTGCCGCTCTGTAGAGGAGCACAGTGTGCGTCTGCCGTAAATAAAGATTGTCTTGGATTTCGGCTCGTTGCGAAAATGCCTTTCTGTAATAGGGCTGAAAAAACTTGAAATTCAATGGAAAACCATTGATTATCACTGAAAAAATTTTTCTGCGTTTTAAACAAAAATGATAGAAAAAATTGTGCATGATAGCTATTGCAAGCATACTGAAAAGGAGATGATGCTTTTGAGATTACCGTTTATTATAAAAAGAGCTGCTGCGGCATTTGGTGCGGCAGTAATGCTTCTGAGTTTTTCCTCCTGCGGAAAGGCTGAAATACACGAAATAAGGACTGAACATAAAACCAAAGTACCGCCGAAAATGATGTATCTCGGTGATTCCATAGCCGCAGGCTACGGACTTGAAGGCTACAAAAAGGATGATAATTATAACTGCCGCTCATATTCAAATATTCTTAAGGAAAAGTATGAGCATGAGCTTGAAGGCGAGTGCGGACATACAATGGTGAATATGGCTGTATCCGGCTATACATCTGCTGATCTTATCGCGCAGATACAGAGCGGGGAGCTTGACAGCGAACTTAAAGACTCAGATGCGGTCGTAATATCTATCGGAGGAAATGATCTTCTCGGCATATTGTTCGGAATTATCGACAGTCTCGGAATAAAGGATATCAGCTCCTTTGATATCAAGGATATAGACTTTGTAAGTGCGGGAGCAGCTCTTATCGGAGTGGGGAGCGATGCGGATAAGGCGATCGAGCAGTTCGGCGTGAATATGGATACCATAACTGCTGAGCTGAAAAAGCGGACTGAGGGAACGATATTTGTGCAGACTCTTTATGATCCTGTTGCGTACTATGAACAGTTCTCTGTGCTGACAGATTTTGCGGCTCAGAAGATACTGAAGCTCAATAATGTCATTTCCGAAAAGTCGGCAAACGGATATAAGGTCATAGATGTTGCATCGGATTTTACGGGCAGAGCAGGAGAGCTTACAAATATCAAGAAAATGGATATCCACCCGAATGAGGCAGGACATCAGGTCATTGCAGAGGATGTGGACAAAGCATTCCGTGCTGAAGGTTTTTCCTATGTGACCACCGATGAAGTAAAGGACGAACCTTCATATGGCGGCATATTGGCTGTTATCTGCGGTATTGCAGGAGGAGCAGCTATACTGTTGGCTGGCATTATTCTGTTAGCAAGAAAAAAGTCAAAAAAATAAAATGAAGCCTGAAAGGAGATATACTTCTTTCAGGCTTTTATTTGTTGTGTTTCAGTGCGCTTACTTCATCTTCACTTAGCGGACGAAAATCGCCCTGTTTCAGGGCAGGATCAAGCAAGAGAGAGCCTATAGAGTCGCGGCGAAGATAGAATATTTTGCATCCCACAGCCTCCATTATCCGCTTTACCTCATGCTTTTTGCCCTCGTGGATAGTAAGTGAGGCGGAAAATGCCGCACCGTTGGAGTTTTTCATATATTTTTCGCGGCGTTCAGGCGGTATAAGATCTTCAAGCTCATATATTTTGTACTGCTTGCAAAGCAGGAGCTCCGCAGGCCTTGAAGTAAAGCCTTTCATGGAGATGCCTTTTTCAATGAGAAGCTTTTTTTCCTCATTTACAGTCCCCACAGCATAGAAGAAATAGGTCTTGCTGATATGTCTGTTGGGCTGCATTATTTTGAAATCAAGGTCACCGTCATCTGTTAGTATGAGCAGTCCGCAGGTGTCCTTATCAAGCCTGCCAACGGGGTGGAGCTTATCAGCAAGCTCAGGAGGGAAGTAGTCCATGACCGTTCTGTGGAATGCGTCTGAACGCGCAGTTACGCAGCCCTGCGGCTTGTTGAACATATAGTAAAGCATTATAATTCTACCGTATCGCCTGTGTTAAGGTGATTTTCTGTAAGATAGCTGTCGGAGAGCTTTATCAGCTTTTCGTTATCGTTTTCATCTTTTACAATAACGCTGCACATTGGCTCTTCGCCGTCGGGGACTCCCTCACAGCCGTAGTCCCATTCGGTGATATCGAGTATAGTATATTTCACAGTATTTCCTCCTTTATGTATCTGAGCAGTCCTCGGCAGCCTTCGTTTATATCGCTGTAAGCCTTGTCGAAATCGCGGCTGTACCATGGGTCGGAAACATCATCGCCCCTGCCTGCAAATGAGAGTAGCTTATATATCTTTCCGTCACTGTCACTGCCGAAAATTCGGTTCATATTGCGAATATTAGCGGTGTCCATGCCGATGAAAAGGTCGTATTTTTCATAGTCGGTTTTTTTCAGCTGTACGGCGAATTTTCCTTCGCAGCCGATGCCGTGTCTTGCAAGCTCAGCCCTTGCAGGTGGATATACCGGGTTGCCGAGCTCTTCAGTGCTTGTGGCACTTGAGGAAATTGATACTCTGTCTGAAAGACAACTGTCAGCGACCAGCTTTTTCATTATAAATTCTGCCATAGGAGAGCGGCATATATTGCCGTGGCATACAAACATGATTTTATACATCTTCTCAAATCTCCTTATATGTTTGATTATCTTCGTAAAATAGCCTTGAAATGCGTTTTGACATAACATGAATAAAAATGAATATTTTCTTATGGTTTTGCATATATTTTCATATTTTCTCATGTTTTGTCATGCAATCGTGGAAAAAGTGTGGAAGAATACTCGATCGTATATTGGTGCAAACCAGTAGTATTTGTGGATTATTACTACGAAAAATGGTAAAATGAATATTTCAGGCTAAACGATTCCATATAAGCGCTTCATCTCTTTCTCCGCATCTTCATACTGAACGTGAGTATATGTATTTAATGTAACGCTTATGTCTGCGTGTCCCATTATGTACTGGAGCATTTTAGGGTTCATACCGTTCTTAGCCATGTTAGTGCAGAAGGTATGCCTGCAGATATGCGGAGTGATAGCAGGCAGCGGCAGACGGCCGATGTCGTTGTTATACTTCTCCCTGATGCGCTGCATATACTTTTCCCAGTGCTGTGCCACAGTCGGCTTTGAATTCTTGTCCAGAAACAGAAATCCTACGCGGCCTCCTATAACTGGCTCTGTTCTGACTCTTTTGCGCCTGTTGATTATTCTTCTGAAGCAATCAGCGACTTCAACGGTCATAGGTATGTACCTGATGCCCTTCTCCGTTTTGGGAGCCTGAAGGATATACTTCATATTACTGGCTCGTATGAGCTGGTGGTCTACCTTGATACGATTCTTCTCAAAATCAATGTCGGATACAGTCAGCCCACAGAATTCGGAAATACGCAGTCCAGTGTTAAACAGGATGAAAATTGCTTCATAGTATTTGCTATAGGTCTTATCCTGCTTAATAAATTCAAGATAGTCGGCCTGCTGTTTTTCTGTTATAGCCTCTCTAGTGACGCTGTCATTGATGATCACTGTTGACAGAGGAAACTGAAATGGATTCTTTCGTATCAGATCATCATCCTCAGCCATCTGAAACGCTGGCCTTAGAACGCCTCTGATGGTATGTATCGAGCTGTATCCTTTACCGTCCTCACGCTGTAACTTTATCAGCCATGCCTTGGCATCAGATATCCGGACAGTATCGATCCTCCTGCTTCCGAAGGGATCGTTCCTGATGATGTTGAGCACGGTCTTGTAACCTGTCTCAGTGTTGATTCTTACACCAGTCTTCAGAGAGACATATTTCTCAGCTAAGGAAAGGACAGTGTATTCGCCACCGTTTGAAAGAATGTGATTATATTTATCTTTTTCAATCTGCCTCTCCATTTCCCTTAACGACAGCCCTTTGCGTTTATTTGCCGGAGCAGGGTCAGCATCATCCAATCGCCAGCTGGTTACTTCTTTCCGCTTACCTGAAATATCAACGTAGTTGAAACGATATTTGCCGTCTGCACGTTGGCTTTCTCCGTCTCTTAGGATACGACCTTTTTGGTCTCTTCTCTTCTCGCTCATTAGAACACTCCTTTCTGAAAAGAGACCCGAACTTGCAGGTTAATTATAACACAAGTCCGGGTCTATTTCAATAGTTTTGAGAACTATAATGCTGTTGCCTGATCTAAGAATCTTTCGAACTTGATTCTTTTGAACAGCACCCTGTTACCGTTCATTATTATAAAATCAGCGTCAGGATGTTCTTCTGC
>Ga0310786_10005113_pt1 | contig 17940 bp, 15 predicted proteins | sample AusTroGonzalo_MG_FD_203881 | JGI IMG/M metagenome (GOLD analysis project Ga0310786, IMG submission 203881) | Bovine rumen microbial communities from tropical cattle in Woodstock, Queensland, Australia - Gonzalo_03 (v2) (version 2) | ecosystem: Host-associated > Mammals > Digestive system >... | reverse complement strand
GTTATTAGGCGCTATATTATACTTCACTGGTTGGATTAACGTCTCCTTCCAAGGTGTTGGCCCAATTACATTAGGTATTATCCTCTCCTTCTTATCTATTTCTAGAGGATTTACCATGAACGTTAATAACGTTTCTCAAAACCTTGTTTATATCGTTTCTGGTATGGCAGGTACTGCTCGTATCTTAGGTTTAATTGATGAACCAGAAGAAAGAGATTCAGGCTATTGTGATTTAGTCCATATTAAATATCACGAAGATGGTACATTTGAAGAAACGGAAGAAAGAACTAGATACTATGCATGGAAACATCCTCATCAAGCAGATGGCTCTATTACATATACTGAATTAAAAGGTGATATCGTCTTAGAAGACGTTACATTTGGTTATACTCCAGATAAGATTGTCTTAAAGAATATCAATATTTATGCACGTCCAGGTCAGCAAATCGCTCTCGTAGGCGCGACAGGTGCAGGTAAAACTACTATTACTAATTTATTAAACCGTTTCTATTATATTGACGGCGGTAAAATTAGATATGATGGTATTAACATCACCAAGATTAAGAAACATCAACTTAGAAAATGTTTAGGTATTGTTTTACAAGATGTTAATCTCTTTACTGGTACCGTACTTGAAAACATTAGATATGGTCGACTTGACGCTACTGATGAAGAATGTATTGAAGCAGCAAAAATCGCTAACGCTCATGACTTCATCACTCGTTTACCAGAAGGATATAACACCATGCTTTCTGGAGATGGTGGTAACCTCTCTCAAGGTCAAAGACAACTTATCTCTATTGCTAGAGCGGCGGTTGCTGATACACCAGTTTTAATCTTAGATGAAGCGACTTCATCAATTGATACAAGAACAGAAAAATTAGTCCAAGAAGGTATGGATAAATTGATGGAAGGTAGAACCGTCTTTGTTATCGCACATAGACTCTCCACTATTCAAAACGCTGATGCAATTATGGTTATGGATCATGGCCAAATTATTGAACGTGGTAACCACGAACAACTCATTGCTCAAAAGGGTGTTTACTATCAACTCTATACTGGTAAATTTGAATTAGAATAATCTGAAATTAAACAGATTTTTCTTCAAAACACACATTTTTTATGAAAATTGTAATAATTAGACACGCTGAACCAGACTATGAAAATGATACCTTAACTAAAAAAGGTTTTTTAGAGGCGAACTATCTTGGAGAATATTATAAAGATGCTCAAATTGATGCCTTATATTCTTCACCTTTACCACGCGCTTTATATACCGCTCAAGCGTTAGCAAATAATAAACATGAAGTGATTGTTAAAGATTGGTTAAAAGAGTTCTGGCATCCAATTCAAATCGATGGAAGAGAAAGACATAACTGGGACTTCTATCCACGTGATATTGAGAATTATCCTGTCTTAATTGAAGATGAATTCTTAACATCATCTTTTGGTGAACCATCTAACTTAAAAGAATTATATGATGATGTAATTAAAAACTTTGATGAATTATTAAAGAATCATGGATATGAAAGAAAAGGTAGCTACTATAAAGTTAATAAGCCTAATAAAGATGTAGTAGTTATTGTCTGTCACTTAGGAATGATGTCTATATTAATGAGTAGATTATGTCATATCCCATACACTAAGATTGCGCAATACTTCTTTGTTGCTCCTAGTGGCGTTACTACATTCGTCAGCGAAGAAAGAGAAGAAGGTTTAGCCCAGTTTAGATGTAGAGAATTTGGTAATTTAGACCATCTAAGAAGAAAAAATGAACCACATTCTAAGTTTGGTTCATTCGCAGAAACATTTGATACAATAGACGAGATGCATTAGGCATCTTTTCTTTTTATACCGATCTATTTGAGAATTTATTAATATCTTTATAAACACTCTTAAGTTGAGGGAACATCTTTAAGTATACATTCTTATATAAATATAAATATTGCTTATGATGGATTTCATTTGGATAGAAGGTTTTAGATACATGTGACATGTTTTTAATCGCTTCTATTTCATCTTTAAAATATCCTAAAGCAATAAATGCCGCCATCGAACTACCTAAACTTGTGGTCTCATATGTTTGAACACGTGATACAGGTAAACCAAAGATATCCGCGGTGATTTGGCAGATATCATCATTTTGACTTCCACCACCAGAAATTCTAATCGATGTAACTTTATGATGTTGATGTTTTTGAATACTATCTAATCCTTCTTTTAAGGAATAAGCGATGCCTTCAATAATCGCACGATATAAATGATCTCTAGTATGAATATCAGAGAATCCGATGATACCACCTCTTGCTAATGGACGACGTAATCCTGGTCCCCAATATGGTTGGACAATTAGTCCGTTACTTCCTGGTGGAATATTCACTAATTTTGCATTTAATAGCTCTTCTACAGCGATTTTCTTGCGATTGTTGGTTAAATCACTAGCAAATTCTTTCGCAAACCAACCAAGCATCCAATATCCACGATAGATTTGTACTTCCATGTTATACCAGTTAGGAACAGCAGCGGGATAAGCAGGAAGGAATGGCTCAGGTTCATGATATTTTTTGTTAGATACGCTTATGGTGCATGCGGTTCCATATGATATCGCAGCCATATCTCTATTAAGCGCGCCTAAACCAACCGTTTCACACGCTTTATCACTACCAGTAGCAATAACTTTAATATCATGAGGTAAACCGATTTCATCCGCTACTTCATCTTTAACTCTACCTAAAATCTCTCCAGGCTGTTTAATATCAGCAAGCATTCTTTGAGGGATACCATAAATACGTGCTTTAAGTTGTTTAACGTTGTACCATTTTCTCTTTCTAAAATTAAGAGGATAATGTCCAATCATTGATGCACATGAATCCACTAAGTTACCAGTTAATAAATAGGTAACATAAGTTGATATATTTACATATTTATATGTGTTATTCCATGTTTCTGGTTCGTTTTCTTTTAACCAATGGGCAACAGTTCTTGCTCTATTAAGAACAATGGTGGGTTTCATACCAATTAAAGTAAATATAGCCCAATGGGCTTTAGGTAATTTTTCTTTACCTTTTGCTAAACGTTGATCAAGCCATAAGATAGATTTACGAAGTGGTTTTAACATTCTATCAAGTTGCACACTTGTATCTCTAAATGTCGTTAATGTTAATCCGACGATGTTATTTATAACATCTTTCGCTGATGTAGTGAGATTTTTCATCGCGACCTTAGCTCTCTCCCAATAGAAATTAGGATCTTGCTCAGCGTAACCATAAGAAGTAGAGAAATAAGGTGGATCATATTTCTCTTTAGCAAGAAAAACAATATCACCTTTATTGTCAGTTAAAGAAGCTCTCACAGATTGAGTGCCAAAGTCTAATGTTAAGATTAAAGGATTTGTTTTCATTAAGCGTATTTAGCAATTGAAATGTGTTCATCATCACCAGTTGGATTAAGATAAGCATAACCAACGTTAACAAGGTGGTCCGCTACTCTTTCTAATCCAGACACTAAAGAAGTATAGAATGGTGATAATTCCATATGACATGTATTATTTGTAATTCTTTCATAATGGGCATTACTTAATTCAGTCTTAAGTTTATCAGTTAAGGATTCTAAATCATGTAATTGACCAAGTTTTTCAAGTTTATGTTCAAAGAAGATTTCTTTCGCAATATCAAACATATCATCAACAACTTTATACATATGCTCTAATTCTTCTCTAGCAATCTCAGAAAACTTAAGATCTTCATCTCTCATATTCTTTGCTGCCTCATAGAAGTTATAGGCATGGTCACCGATACGTTCAACGTCGTTAATAATATGGAAATATGAGCCGACTTTCTTTTCATCTTTCATTGTCGCTTCATGGCTTAATTTGATTAAATAATCGGTAATTGCGTTGTTTATATAGTCAATTGCGTCTTCTCTTTCTTCTAATTCTTCCGCTTTTTCGAAGTCTTGATCCATCATCATTTTAAAACCAATAGCAAGGTTTTCTCTTGATAACTCAAGCATATGAGTGATTTCGTTTTTCGCTTGTCCTAAAGCGATTGTAGGAGTGATTAAGATACGGTCATCAATAAAGTTGAGATATTTCTTTTTCTTCTCTGCACTTTTATCTTTAACAAGGAAGTTACCGATTTTAACAAACCATGAGATGAACGGTAAGATAAGGCCAATAAAGATGACGTTATAGAAAACCATAAACATCGCTAAGGTAAGTTGGACGTTACCGCCAAACATATCTTTCATGCCATTTGATAAGCTATTATTTGTTAAAGCTTCAACTGGCCATAAAATCGCTAAAGCAACAAGAGCGGTTAAAACTCTAATAATTAAACATAAGACACCCATGCGTTTAGATTCTGTTGATCCACCAATAGTGGCGATAAGAGTAACAACAACTGTACCTACAGTCGCACCAAGCGCCAGATAGAAACCATCCGCCAGCGATATCGCATTTTGACCAACCATGACGATAACTATACCTGTTGTCGCAGAGCTTGATTGAGTTAAGCATGTAAATAATGCACCAACAAGAAGTAATAGGATTGGGGATTCGATATTCGCGAATAATGTTTCAAATGCTCTAGTGAATTCTCCTCCTTGAGGGAAGGCAGATTTCATCATGTCTAAGCCAACGAAAAGAATACCTAAGCCAATTAAGATTTCTCCGATATTCTTAAATCTTTCTTTTTTAATAAATGTAAGTATAACACCGATCAATGCAGTTAATGGTAAGAATAATGAAACACTTTGAACACTAGAAAGAGAAACAAGTAAACCAGTAACTGTTGTACCGATATATGCACCTAAAGTAATACATAAGCCTTGGAAGATAGTCATGACACCAGCGTTAATAAAACCAACAGTCATAACACTGGTCGCACCACTAGATTGAATTAATGCAGTAACGACCGCACCAATACCTAAAGAAGCAAATCTATTATTTCCAATCTTATTAAATAATCTTTTTAATCCTTTACCAGCAACTTTCTTTAAACCACTGGACATGATCGACATACCCGCAATAAAAAGAGCAACACCGACAAGTAATGAGATAATGCTTTCTAACATGCTTAAATAATAAAATATATCGCATACGAATATCAATAGAATAACGTATTAAACACCTGTTACATTATACGAAAATCGATAATAACTATATTGATTATATCAATAAAATGGTGTTAAAATGTTGTCGAAATCGGGCTTAGATTAAAATATCTAAATCCGAAACGAGAAAAAAGGAGTTATTTCTATGAAAAAAATCGATTTAAGCAAATATGGTATTTGCAACCCAGTCGAAATCATCTATAACCCATCTTATGAATTTTTATTCAAAGAAGAGATGAGAAGTGATCTCGAAGGATACGAAAAGGGACAACTCACTGAATTAGGTGCTGTCAATGTTATGACAGGTATCTATACCGGTCGTTCCCCAAAAGACAAATTCATCGTCATGGATGAAAACAGTAAAGACACAGTCTGGTGGACATCTGAAGGCTATAAGAACGATAACCACCCAGCTAGCCAAGAAGCTTGGAAAGCATGTAAAGAAATTGCTTTAAAACAATTAAGCAATAAGAGATTATTCGTTGTTGATGCTTTCTGTGGTGCGAATAAAGACACCAGAATGGCAGTTAGATTCATTATGGAAGTCGCATGGCAAGCTCACTTCGTTAGAAACATGTTCATTAAACCAACTGACGAAGAACTTGAAAACTTCGAACCAAACTTTGTTGTCTACTGCGCTTCTAAAGCCAAAGTTGAAAATTATAAAGAACTCGGCTTAAATAGTGAAACCGCAGTCGTCTTCAATATTACAAGTAGAGAACAAATCATTATCAACACCTGGTACGGTGGTGAAATGAAAAAAGGTATGTTCTCAATGATGAACTACTTCTTACCACTTAAAGGTATGGCAAGCATGCACTGCTCCGCTAACACTGATATGAATGGTGAAAATACCGCTATCTTCTTCGGTTTAAGTGGTACAGGTAAAACCACATTATCCACCGATCCAAAGAGATTATTAATCGGTGATGATGAACACGGTTGGGATGACAACGGTGTCTTCAACCTTGAAGGTGGTTGCTACGCTAAAGTTATTAACCTTGATAAAGAAAGTGAACCAGATATCTATAACGCTATTAGAAGAGATGCGTTACTTGAAAACGTCACAGTTGACGCTAATGGTAAGATTGACTTCGCTGATAAGAGTGTTACTGAAAACACCCGTGTTAGCTATCCAATCCACCACATTGAAAAGATTGTTAAACCAATCTCTCATGGTCCACATGCTAAGAATGTCATCTTCCTTTCCGCAGATGCATTCGGAGTTTTACCTCCAGTTTCTATCTTAACTCCTGAACAAACTCAATATTATTTCTTAAGCGGATTTACCGCTAAACTCGCTGGTACCGAAAGAGGTATCACCGAACCAACGCCAACATTCTCTGCCTGCTTTGGTCAAGCATTCCTTGAATTACATCCAACAAAATACGCAGAAGAATTAGTCAAGAAGATGAAATTAAGTGGTGCGAAAGCCTACTTAGTCAATACTGGTTGGAATGGTACAGGTAAACGTATCTCCATCAAAGATACACGTGGTATTATCGACGCAATCTTAGATGGTAGCATCAATACCGCTCCAACAAAGAAGATTCCAGTCTTTGATTTTGAAGTACCAACTGAATTACCAGGTGTTGATCCAAACATCTTAGATCCAAGAGATACATATCAAAATAAAGCTGATTGGGACTTAAAAGCCCAAGATTTAGCGTCTAGATTCGTTAAAAACTTCAAGAAATACGAAACCAACGACGCAGGTAAAGCACTCGTTGCTGCTGGCCCAAAAGCTGAATAAGGAAGTAACAAAATGGGTGTCAAAATTGTAGATACATGCTTAAGAGATGGTCATCAATCGTTGTTCGCCACTAGAATGACAACCGATGAAGTCCTTTTAGCACTTAAAGAATTAGATCAAGCCGGCTACCACGCTCTCGAAGTGTGGGGCGGCGCTACATTTGACAGCTGCTTAAGATTCTTAAATGAAGATCCATGGGAAAGGCTTAGAAAAATCAGAAAAGTCTGCAAAAACACCAAATTACAAATGTTATTCCGTGGACAAAACATCTTAGGATATCGTCACTACGCTGATGATGTTGTTGAGAAATTCGTCGAAAAATCAATCAAGAATGGTATTGATATCATTCGTATTTTCGACGCTCTTAACGACTTAAGAAACTTAAAAGCTGCTGTTGATGCAACAAAGAAATATGGTGGTGAATGCCAAATCGCATTAAGCTACACCACTTCTCCAGTCCATACTGTTGAATACTATGTCCAATTAGCGAAAGAGATTGAAAAACTCGGCGCTGATAGCATTTGTATCAAGGATATGGCGGGTGTCCTTCTCCCAGAAGACGCATATAAACTCATCTCTGAACTTAAGAAGAACACCAAATTACCAATCGAATTACATAGTCACTGCACTGGTGGCTTATGTGAAATGACCTATATGAGAGCCATTCAAGCTGGTGTCGATATCGTTGACTGCGCTTTAAGCCCATTAAGTGGTGGTACATCTCAACCATGTACTGAATCTTTATGTGCAGCGTTAAAAGGTACAGAGTATGATCCAAAATTAGATATGAACATGCTTAATATCGCCAGCGCGAAGATGATGAAGGTCAAACAAAAATACCTCGATAACGGTTTACTTAATCCAAAAGTCTTATCCGTTAATCCAAACATTTTAAAATACCAAGTTCCAGGTGGTATGCTCTCTAACTTAATTAGCCAACTCAATTCTCAAGGCGCTTTAGATAAATTAGATTTAGTTTTAAACGAAGTTCCTAACGTAAGAAAAGATATGGGCTATCCTCCACTTGTTACTCCATTATCACAAATGGTTGGTACTCAAGCTGTTATGAATGTTCTTTCTGGTGAAAGATACAAGATGGTACCAAAAGAGATTAACGAATATTTACATGGTAAATATGGTCAAGCTCCAGCCCCAGTGGATGAAGAGATTAGACATAAGATTATTGGTGATGATAAGGTCATTACCTATCGTCCTGCTGATGATTTAAAACCAGAATTTGAAGCTTTAAAGAAAGAATATAAAGGTGTCGCTAAATCTGATGAAGATGTTCTTAGCATTGCTTTATTTGGTGACGTCGCTCTTAAATTCTTACATCAAAGAAATGAAGATGCTGTTCCAACAGTAATCAAAGTGAAGGCCTAATATGAATGCATTAGCTATTTGGAAAGACGTAAGTAATTTTGGCATCGTTGATGCACTTATTGTCGCGCTTGTCGCTATCTTATTGGTCTTCCTCGTGCTCATCATTATCATTTTTGTTACTAGCGTGTTTCAAAAATCTCTTGATGGCTTTGAAGCAAGAACCAAAATTCTTCCTAAAGAACAAAACAAAATTCTTGCCGATGATCATGACGCAGTCGTTGCTGCATTAGTGGCAGTAATTGACTTCCATAAAGAAACCGGTAAGAACGCAGAAATCATTAGCATACAGAAAGTCGAGGACTGATTATGAAGATTTATAAAATTAAAGTAAACGGTAAAACTTATCGCGTCGAACTCGAAAGTATTGAACAAGTCGGTAGCGAAAAAGTAACCGAAACAAAGAAAGAAGAGAAAAAAGCAGCCGCTCCTGCTCCAACTAGTGGAGAAGGTAGAAATGTTGTTTCTCCAATTCAAGGTGGCGTTGTTAACGTTAAAGTATCCGTCGGCGCTACAGTTAAGAAGGGTGACGTCTTAGTAGTCGTTGAAGCTATGAAACTTGAAAACGATGTCGTTTCCCCATTCGATGGCACAGTTAGTGAAATCTTAGTTAAGAAAGGTGATAACGTCACCGCTAACCAACCAATCGTGGTCATTAGATAATTATGGGAGCGATTTGGGACACAATCGTAGAATTCTTTAAGCAATCCGGTATTGCGGGTTTCTTTAACGATAAAGGTTACCTTAATCTCATCATGATCGCGGTAGCCCTTGTCTTACTTTTCCTTGCAATTAAGAAAGACTTCGAGCCTTATTTATTACTCCCAATCGCATTTGGTATGTTATTAGTTAACTTACCATATGTTGGCCAGGAGATATTTAATAAAGGGGCCACTACTTATAATCAATATTCATTTGCCGCTAAAGCTGGATTAACAAGCCAGCAGGCGCAATATATATTTACGCAACTGGGTGATGTAAACGGATATTATTCAACCCACGCTATATCTGATTTAGTAGGTAGTCCTAATTTCTTAACACCTACCGCCATTGGTCTAGGATTCGATCAAACGATTATTAACGGAATTAAATCCGTCTATAACTATGACTATACAGGTATGTTCGGTTTCCTCTATTACGGGGTTAAATGGGGCATATATCCATGTCTGATATTCCTATGTATTGGTGCCACTACTGACTTCGGACCTCTTATCGCAAATAAGAAGACGATGTTACTTGGTGCCGCCGCTCAAATCGGTATCTTTGCTACCTTCATCGGAGCTATTGCTATTGGTAAAAACGGCTTAGGTTGGACACAATTCGATGCAAAAATCGCATCTTCTATCGGTATTATTGGTGGCGCGGATGGACCTACCGCCATCTTGGTTACTACAAAATTAGCACCAGAATATTTATCTAGTATTGCTATTGTTGCCTATTCATATATGGCATTAGTACCAGTTATTCAACCTCCAATTATTCGTTTATTAACCACAAAGAAAGAGCGTCAAATTAAGATGGAAACTCCTCGTGAAGTTTCTAAACGAGAAAAGATACTCTTCCCAATTATCGTTACTATCGTTACAGTCTTAATTGTTCCAAGTGCTGGTGCCTTAATCGGTTGCTTAATGCTTGGTAACTTAATTAAAGAAAGTGGCGTCGTACCAAAGATTAGAGAAACATTAGCAAACTCCTTAATGTATATTGTCACCATCTTATTAGGTGTCTGTGTTGGATGTACCGCTGATGCAGCTACATTCTTAACCGTTGATACAATCCTTATCTTCGCGTTAGGTATCTTAGCCTTCTCTATTGCTACCGCCTGTGGTGTCTTAGGTGGCAAACTTATGTGCAAACTAACTGGTGGCAAAGTCAACCCAATGATTGGCGCTGCTGGTGTCTCTGCAGTTCCTATGGCAGCCCGTGTTGTCCATAAAGAAGGTATCAAGGAAGATCCTAGTAACTTCTTATTGATGCACGCGATGGGACCTAACGTCGCTGGCGTTATTGGCTCCGCCGTTGCGGCTGGTGTGTTACTGCTCTTATTCGCATAATAAACTATCGTATTAGGGTCGAGGAATCGGCCCTTTTATTTTTATATATTTTATTAAGATTTATAAGTAAAAAGAGTATGATAAATATGTATGGCAACTACCAAGAAGAAAACAACTAAAAAATCGGTAAATAAAAAGAAAAACAGCTCAAAATCTGGATTAAAACCATTTTTAATTACAGTTTTAGCACTTCTATTAGCGGCCGGAATTGGACTAGCAGTTTATATCTTGGTCATTAAAGGTTCTAGCAAGAAAGATGATCCAAGTATGCACCCACTTAGCTCAAATCAAGGTGAAGGTGAATTGGTATCAATTAACTTCTTAGAACTTGGTAACCAATTTAGTGGTGACTGTACATTTATTAAGGCAGGAGACGTTGATATTTTAATCGATGCTGGTAGCCGTAAGAGTAGCGTCAAAACTATTAAAAATACATTAAATCTATATTGTAAAGATAATAAGCTTGAATACGTTATTGCAACCCACGCTCATCAAGACCATATCGCTGGATTCTTAGGCACCACAACCGATGCAGGAATATTTGATAGTTATACGATTGGAACATTAATTGATTTCCCAAGAACTAACGCCACCAGCGCTATCTATAAAGATTATGTAGCTAAACGTGACGCTAATATCGTAGAAGGTAAAATTGAACAACATTATACCGCTAATCAATGTATCAAAGATGAATCAGGTAATAGAATTGTATTTAATATCGCGGAAAAATTTTCCATGACCGTATTAGATCAAAAATATTATTATGAAAAATCTAGTGACGAAAATAACTATTCCGTTTGTACATTATTTACACATGGTAATAACAATTATTTATTTACTGGTGATTTAGAAAAAGAGGGTGAAGCCTCTTTGGTAGAGATGAATCAATTACCACACTGTCAATTATTTAAAGGTGGTCATCATGGTTCTCCTACATCAAATACCGATACATTATTAAGTGTTATTAGGCCAGAGACAGTATGTATTTGTTGCTGCGCTGGTAACGATGAATATACCACTAATCCACTTAATCAATTCCCATCCCAAACAGCGATTAATAATATCGCTAAATATACCGATAAAATTTATGTAACAACCGTATCTACTGATGGTCATAGTGGCTACACCCATTTAAACGGTAATATCTTATTCTATTCAAGAGGTTTAGACTATAACGTAGTAGGAAGTAATAATTCAATAATATTAAAAGACACGGATTGGTTTAAAGAGAATCGAACGTGGCCGGAGACAGCATGAAATATTTTAAATCATTAACATCAACATCTGATTACATCAAAGAACACGTCAATGAACTTGATAATTTTGAATGTGTTTTATGTGATGAACAAACAAAAGGGAGAGGACGTGATGGTCATACATGGGAATCTCATGTAAAGAAAAATGCGATGTTTTCTATCCTTATTAAAGAAGAAAAAATCATCAAGAAATTTAATCTATTAAGTGTCATTACAGGATTAACTATCGCTGAATATTTAGAAACAGTTGGTATTAATAATGTCATGATTAAATGGCCAAATGATGTAATGGTCAACGATCTAAAAATCGCGGGAATCCTTTTAGAAGGTAATTTAAATGAATATATCATCGTAGGTATTGGATTAAATGTTAACCAAACTTCTTTCCCACATTTCCCTGCGACAAGCATTAAAAATGAAATTAAAGAGAATTTAGATACACGTCTTGTAGTAAATGATTTATTTGATTTACTTAAAACACGTTATAAATCATTAGGAGATGACCTATATGATTATATCGATGACTATAATGATAAAGATTATCTTTTAGATCAAGAAATCACATTTATGAAAGACGGGGAACAATGTGTTGGAACCGCTAAAGGGATTGATTTAGATGGATCTCTTAAGGTTAGCTATAACAACGAATTAATTAATGTCTTCTCTAATGAAGTAAACTTAATTAGAAAGAAATAAATTTTTGATTTTTATATACATGCTCCATATATTTCTTTATTTATGACCTTAAAAATTATTTTATGATTTTTATCTCATTTACCCACCCCCTTTTGTCGTGTATAATATATTCACTGGTGTGTTTATAACACATAATTGCCTATAGGAGGAAATATATGGCTGAAAAACGTTACGTCTACCCATTTGACGAAGCCTACGGATTAGGAAAAGAGATTTTGGGTGGTAAGGGTGCCGGTTTAGCAGAGATGACACATATTGGTGTTAGAATCCCTGAAGGTTTCACCATCTCAACCGAAGCATGTACCCTTTATTATGATTCTGGAAAAAAATTACCAGAATATTTAATCAATGCAATCTATGATGCAGTCAAAGGTATTGAAAAACAAACCGGAAAAACTTTCGGTGGTAATTCAAAACCATTATTAGTCTCTGTTAGAAGTGGCGCGAGAGTTTCTATGCCAGGTATGATGGACACCATCTTAAACCTTGGTTTAAACGACACAACATGTGCTGCTTTAGCAAGAGAAACAGGAAACGAAAGATTCGCTTTTGATAGCTATCGTCGTTTCATTTTAATGTTCACAAACATCGCTAAAGGACATCCACGTACTGAAATGGATAAGATGTTAGAACAACTTAAAGAAAAAAGAGGTTATAAACTCGACACCGAAGTTACCGCTGAAGAATTGAAAGAATTAGTCGGTAAATACAAAGAATATTACAAAAAGACATTTGGTGAAGAATTCCCAACCGATCCAAAAGTTCAATTAATTGAAGCTGTTACCGCTGTCTTTAGAAGCTGGGATAACCCAAGAGCTAATGTTTATCGTATGATGAACAATATCCCATATTCCTGGGGCACCGCTGTTAACGTTCAATCAATGGCGTTCGGTAATAAGGGTGAAACATCTGGTACAGGTGTTGCCTTCTCTCGTGATCCAGGTACTGGTGAGAAGAAGATCTCCGCTGAATATTTACCAAACGCACAAGGTGAAGACGTTGTTGCTGGTATTCGTACTCCACTTCACATCGAAGAGCTCGCTAAGAGAATGCCAGACGTTTATAGACAATTCGTCGAAACCATCCAAAAAATGGAAGCCCACTACCGTGATATGCAAGATATGGAATTCACCGTTGAAGATGGTGTCCTTTACTTCTTACAAACACGTAATGGTAAGAGAACTCCAGCCGCTGCTTTAAAGATCGCTTGCGACTTAGTTGACGAAGGCGTTATCAATGAAAAAGAAGCAGTTTGCAGAATCGATGCTTTAACATTTGATAAATTATTATTACCAGGTTTTGATAGAGAAGAACTTGCAAAAGCCAAACCAATTGCAAAAGGCTTAGCTGCTGGTCCAGGTGCTGGAACAGGTAAATTAGCCTTCACTGCTGAAGAAGCTGAAGCAAGAAAGAAAGCTGGAGAGAAAGTCGTTCTTGTTAGAACAGAAACCTCCCCAGAAGATATCGTTGGTATGGTCGCTGCTGAGGCCGTATTAACCATGAGAGGTGGTATGACATCTCACGCCGCCGTTGTTGCCCGTGGTATGGGTAAATGCTGTGTTTGTGGTTGTAGTGCCGCTATCATTGATGAAGAAAATAGAACCGTTACAATCAATGGTCAAGTTTATGGACCAAATGATACATTCTCCATCGATGGAAGTACTGGTGATGTCTATTTAGGCACCATCAAGACTGTTGAACCAGACTTAACATCTGGCTACTTCGGTAGATTAATGAAATGGGTTGATGAAAATCGTGCCCTTAAAGTTAGAACAAACGCTGATACTCCACGTGATGCTAACCAAGCCAAGATCTTTGGCGCACAAGGTATCGGTCTTTGCCGTACTGAACACATGTTCTTCGATAAAGATAGAATCTTCTCCATGAGAAAGATGATTCTTGCTGATACATTAGAAGATCGTGAAGCTGCCTTAGCAGAACTCGAACCAATGCAACAAAAAGACTTTGAAGGTCTTTACGAAATCATGGGTGACTTAAACGTTAACGTTCGTTTATTAGATCCACCTCTACATGAATTCCTCCCACAAGAAGAAGGCTTAATCAAAGAATTAGCAGACGCTATCGGTAAATCCGTTGAAGAAGTTAAAGACAGAATCGATGACTTACACGAAGCTAACCCAATGATGGGTCACCGTGGCTGCCGTTTAGCAGTTACCTATCCAGAAATCTGCAAGATGCAAACACGCGCTATTATTAAAGCCGCTATCGCAGTCTCTAAGAGAACTGGTAAGTTAGTTGAACCAGAAATCATGGTACCACTCGTGCTCGAAGTTAAAGAATTAAGATTCGTTAAGAAGATTATCTGTGAAGTCGCAGATCAATTAATTAAAGAATCTGGCTTAGATATGAAATATCATGTCGGTACAATGATTGAAATCCCACGTGCTGCTTTATTAGCAGACGAAATCGCTGAAGAAGCTGAATTCTTCTCATTTGGTACAAACGACTTAACCCAAATGACATTCGGATTCTCCCGTGATGACGCTGGTAAGTTCTTAGGTGAATACTATAACAACAAGATCTTTGAAGAAGATCCATTCAAGACCTTAGATCAAAACGGTGTTGGTAAACTTGTTACTAACGCTGTCAAACTTGGCCGCGCTACAAGACCTGAATTACATGTTGGTGTTTGTGGTGAAACAGGTGGCGATCCAAAATCCATCGAATTCTATCACAAAGCTGGTCTCGACTATGTCTCCTGCTCACCATTCCGTGTTCCAGTTGCAAGATTAGCCGCTGCTCAAGCTAACATCAAATTCCCAAGATAATTAGGAAATATAAAAGAGGCAAAATTCATTCAATTTGCCTCTTTTTTTGTGCAAATTTTAAATATTTTTATTTTTTAATGATGCGGTAGAAGACGAAATTATTATCGTTATCTATATAGCCAACTTCTTCATCATTAACGATGATATAGCCATCGTCATCAACATAACCAATCTCGCTTTTTCCATCATAAGAAATAACACCCTCATCAGTGATATCAGCAAACTTCTTACCACCAATATATAAAGCATTACGACCAATGTAGCCGATTTGGTTTTCGTTCATATAGATGTTCTTGCCGTAGCATTCAACAATAACAGGCATTATTTAAGTACCTCGGTAACTTCTACTCTATAATCATCTTCTAAGGCTAGAGCCGCCTTTTTAATAAGTTTAGCGTCGGTAGATAAACCAAACACTGCACTTCCAGATCCAGACATCATAACAATCTTGATTCCAAGTGCTTTTAGTTTATTAATAATCACCTTGATTTCAGGAACAATGGAGATAGATGTATTTTGTAATGAATTACCAATGGATCTTTCTAATAATTCATCATCACCCTCTTCAAGAGCTTTAATAACATCATCGACATTACAAACATTATATTCAGGGTTAAGATCAAATTTAGCGTACACCATCTTGGTGGAACATCCACCATCAGGTTTAACGATAATCACCTTATAATTATTTTTAACGGTAATAGGGGTCATAATATCACCCTTACCAGTGCATCTAGCAGGTTTGTTATAGATAAAGAAAGGAACATCACAACCTAAAGGTTTAGACATCTCTTCTAATTCTTTAATATCGATATTTATTTTTTTAAGTTTATTAACACCTAATAAGGTCGCGGCAGCATTGGAACTTCCACCACCCATGCCGGCTTGCATAGGAATATTTTTATGGATTAACAATCTAAATTTAGTGCCTTTAAGGTCAACTTTCTTATCTAAAACATTAATAGCTTTATTTGCAATATTATCGTGTCCAATATAGAAAGAATAGTCATCCATGACGATAAAATTATCTTTTTTACCCTTTAATTCGCTGATCCAAATAGAATCGTGCAATTTTAAAGGAAGCATAACCATATCTAATTCATGGAAGCCATCTTCTCTTTTTGATAATACATTCAAAGCGATATTAATTTTGGCATAGCTTTGAACAACAAGATTCTTCATACGTAATAACCTAATTATTATTTATATCACTTATTATATTACTCAATTTCAAAAATAATAGAGGTGATATTTCTTCTGGTCTTGCTAATTGATTAATTTGCGCTTTATCAAGTGCTTCAACAGCTTTTTCTTTACCTAACTCTCTAGAAAGATTATTTAAAATTGTTTTTCTTCTATTTCTAAACATTTTTAACGCTAAATTATAAGCATTAATTACCTGTTCTTTTGGGTATAAATTCGTCATTTTTATAGTAAAAACTGTAGAATTACACTTTGGAGATGGGACAAAAGCACTTGGTTTAACGTCGAATTCTTTTTTAATATTACCTAATAAATGTATCAACACACTAGTGGGTCCGTATTCTGATCCATTAGTGTCAAAAAAGTGATAGAAATTTTCTTTCTGACACATAAAGACAGTACCCTTTAAATTATCACCGCATAATAAGATATGAGATATTAATTCAGTTGTAATATTGTAGGGTATATTTGATATAACAAATTCATATTTTTTGAAATCAAATTTTAAAGCGTCATCAAAAATTATATTAATATCCTTATTTAATACATTATTTAGATAGGAAATAACGCTCTCATCAATATCAATTACGCTGAAATTTTGATATTTATCATTTAAAAAATAAGTTAAAGAACCTAGCCCAGGACCCACTTCAATTACTGGACCATGACCGCTAAAATCACACAAATTGACGATATTTTCGATAGTTTTTTCATCAACTAAAAAGTTCTGACCTTTATTTTTGGTCGGATTAATATTAGCTAACGCCATAATTTCTTTAATTGTTGATCTATTAACAGGAAGCATGGTCTATCTCCTTTTTAATCATGTCTTCATTAATATTGAGTAGTTCTAACCTTTTAACCATCTCTTTAGTAGAACAAATTCCGAGGTTAAATTTATCACAAATATATTCTCTTAAATATTTTGAATTTTTTTGTCCAATTAATCCTAATTTATATAAATCTAAATGTGGTTTTTCTATATACTCAACACTATATTTATCTAGAGCGTTTTTAATATCATTAATATCGCATTCCGCGATTCCTTTTTTCTTAGAATCTCTTGGCGCAGAAATTAAAATATTTATAAAATTATTTTTCAAAGAATTTAACTTTTTTCTGATGAAATTTCCTGCTTCATCGTTATCAGTTAATATATATACCGGGAATTTATCAGCTGACAAAATTAGAAATTTTTTATCATTTTGTGGAATTTCATATCCGTTCGTTACTACATATATAGATTCATATAATAAAGAAAGGCGAGAAACATCGTGTTTCCCCTCCACTACTATAACTCCTGGAATAAAGCGTTTATTCATCGATCTTTAAGAGCTTACAAGCGTTTTTATATGTATAATCTTCAATGTGTGGGCGTGTTTCTTCTCTTAATCTCACAATTTCATCCACTACCAAAGCGATATTTTTAGGATAATTTACTGTGCCCCTTAAGGGGTGGGGCGCAAGATATGGACAATCTGTCTCGACTAAAAGGCGGTCTAATGGGCAGGATTCCGCTACTTCTTTAGGTGTTTTAGCGTTGGTGAACGTAACTGGTCCACCGAGCGAAATATACATACCTAATTTTAAAAATTCATTCATCATTTCCACACTACCACTATAGCAATGCATAATACCTCCAAATTTTGGCTGACAATTTTTCAAAATTTTTAAGATATCTTCATTAGCCTCTCTAT